>Ga0209630_10000684_pt1 | contig 38655 bp, 38 predicted proteins | sample COG_01_FD_184745 | JGI IMG/M metagenome (GOLD analysis project Ga0209630, IMG submission 184745) | Pelagic Microbial community sample from North Sea - COGITO 998_met_01 (SPAdes) (version 2) | ecosystem: Environmental > Aquatic > Marine > Neritic zone/Coastal water | place: Helgoland, sampling...
GGACGGTTAACCCAGTTGTTTCACAAATCCCTGAAACCCAATTCGGCGCCCGACCACGGCCCGTCCAAGTCTCTTGACCATTCGGGTTTTTGAACTTCGCAGGCACCTTTGAAGCCGCACGCGTCTTCGTTTTTTTCGAAACTTTTGTTTCGCTTCGAATTATATCGATTAAGCTTGCGAGCTCAGTCTTGCTGACCTTATGCTTAGCGAAAACCCGTTGAATGTCTTTACTCAAAGCATCCATTCGCTTTCGTTGGGTTAATTCTTTTGCAGCTTCATCAATTAATTTTGTTAAGTCTTTACCGCTTAGTTTTTTAATTGCATTCATTTTTTAAAGCTTTCAGTAATCGGTCGATTAAAATAGCGAATGATGTCCAAAAATACAAGGTTATTTAACAAAAAAAAATTAACAATAAATAATTAACAATTAACAATTAACAATTAACAATTAACAATTAACAATTTTTGCTAGTTTAGTGCTCAAAGAGCACAACTATTATTAGCGGGCCATCAGAAAACTAAAACAGCTTTTTATTAACCTTACTGCGAGTTTTTAATTTTCTTTTACTGATTCGAAATTCGATCTATAACCCGGGGGAAATTCGCATAAAGACAACATTCTTATTAGTCCTTACTGACTTGATCTTAACCTAGGAACCATACGACATCGCTAGTGACGAAACCATAAGCCCAGATAGCAGAAGCGCTGACATGAAGATTTTTGATCGTGTAAAGTCTACGAAGAACCCAATTTACCCGAAGCTCTTGACACGATTGAGTCCACTGAAAGAGTACCCTTTAGAGGCCTAGATTTGATCGCACAAACTATAAAAGCTGTGGCCCCGGGCCCCTTAAAAAAACTGTTGCCTGAACTTAAATTGGCATACATTTTTGGCTCCCACGCTGACGGGACTGCCACGCCGGAAAGCGATGTTGATTTGGCATTTTTATCTCGCTTACCGATACCGAGTATCCTGCGGTTCGATATTGCACAAGAACTTACGGAGCGCTTCAATTTAAATGTCGACCTGGTTGATTTAAGAGAAGCTGGCGCGGTTCTTAAAACAGAAATTATTATGAAAGGGCACCTGCTTGTGGGCACCAAACTGGACGCTGATTATTTTGCGATGCACGTGCTCAGGGATTATCAAGATTATAAATACCATGTTGCAGATATTGAGGCGCAAATCCTACAAGATATCCGATCATGAATGATGTTCTATTAGCAAAGGTCGCATCTATCTTAAAGCGCTTGAATAGAGTTCAAGAGGATTTCGAGAACGAGAATACTTTCCGAAACAACATCACCAAGCAAGATGCCGTTGTTTTAAACCTGCTAAGAGCTTGTGAAGCCTCAATCGACATCGCAAATCACATCGTCAAAGAAAAGCGTCTAGGGCTGCCAAAATCCGCAAGGGAAAGCTTTGAATTGCTCAGCAAGAACGGACTAATTCAAGCTGAAACCGCGCGCCGCATGAGAAACATGATCGATTTCAGGAATATTGCGATCCATGATTACCAAGCCTTGAACCTTGATATCGTTGTTAATATCGTCTTGCATCGATTAGATGACTTCAAAGATTTTGTTTCGGAAATTGATAACAAAAAGGAGTAATTGGCCTAGGCCAACTCAAACGCTTAAATGAATATTTTAGAAATCAGTCCCTTTGATTTAAAGCCCGGTCATCGGCAGAGCGGCTATCGCATTTTGCTAGGATACACCGTACGCTTTTCCGACATTAGCCACTAACAGAAGAAACAGCTATGGATTCATTAACTGTTACAAATGCTCGGAAGAATCTCTATAAGCTGATAGAAGAAACGGCCGCTAACCACCAACCTGTAAAAATCATCGGTAAATCGGCTAATGCTGTTCTGGTCTCCGAAGAGGACTGGGAAGGTATCAATGAAACCCTGTATCTTCTAAGCATCCCCGGAATGCGGGAATCGATCACAAAAGGAATGCAAGAATCCTTGAAAGATTGCCCTACAGAACCTGACTGGTAATAATTTTGTATTAGCTAGAAGAGATGCAAGAAATGTCGATCGGCTTGGACTTTGAAACCAAGCAGGAAGCATGATAGGCGCTTTTATGTCAAGGTCCGCGCTTGGAACAGCCAGCTTTCAAACCGCTTCAAGGTGATCTCAGTGGCTCAATTTCGCGAGGGCTTAATTATCAGCATAGAATCGTCTATCGAGTTTTTGAGCCAGCGAAAGAGGTTATAACTCTAAAGATGTGGACTCGTATCAAACAACCCATAAGATAGCGCATAATAAATATTATGTTAAATAATATACTTCTCCTGTGCATTCACTTTGGGTTATCAGAATAAAGTTTAAAACTAGAATGCCCGATCAAGATACGTCACTATGGACTAAGGCGCCTCAACACCTAAAACAAAACATGAATACTGCTTGACCATCACTTAGGTGTTCCAACCACCAGGTAGCTTCTCACTTTTCTAATATTTTGCCAAAGGAGTGCCCGAGGGACTGAAACATTCATAGCCTTCATACAACGCTCAAGCAATCCATTTGTCTCGCCTAGCATATCAATCACCTTGGAAAGATCTCTTAAGATCGCTTCTCCGTAGGCTTCTTGAGCCTTTGCAGTCGCTTCGGAAAATTCTGACTTGCTGAGATGAATCATCGCAAGGTCTATAACATCCCGGCAATGAACGCCCATGTCCAGGCCTCGATCAGAATTGGCCAGTAGCTTACTGGCAGCCATATCTAACTTAGTCAATGTGGCGACCCCTAAAATACGATCTTCTTTTCCAGGCTTAGCTAAACCAATCCGCCCTTCAAGAACAATCTCAAACTTGATCGGATTTGTTTCGACATATACTTTGGTTCGGATACCGTACTGATCACTGCGAACATCTGCCGCCTGAAACTGACCGGCATCAGTGATTCGCATTAACGCTTGGACACCCTGCTCACGGACTAAATTGCGCAAGTACCGATAGGACGATAAGTCAGAGATCAAAAAATCCATATCAACCGATTCACGGTACTCACCATAGCGCAGCGCTATCGCGGTACCCCCTGCAAAAAGACAGTTATTTTTTTTCAGCAAATCCGTATTCAACGACTCAAGTACTTTCGCTATTTTTTGGTGATGTGGCCGAGTAAATATCAAAACACTACGCCTTCAAATGCAAACTTCAGCAACTTTATAAGCGCCTGCTCACGATCACTGAGAATTTCAAAATCTAAAAAGCGCTTATTACGCTCATACATTGAGTGGGCCTCGACAAGAGACAACTCATCAACGCCCTGAACATGCCATGCAAGCTCTTTTAACTGGGGATAGTCTTTTAGAGAGACGCGAACCGGTAGTGTCTCTTCACTGTCGCCATCGGCTTCATATCTGGCATCGCCTCTTGCAGAAAGATTCAGCGTTAAATCTAGAGCGCTAATTACATTGAGGTAGGCACCGATACTTACCGTTGACTCACCCTTCTCAATACGGTGCAGCGTCACCCTCGATATTCCGGCTGTCTCGGCCGCTGCATTGGCTGTTATATTAAATGACTTGCGATGCTGCCTGATCAGGGGTCCAATCTCGGCAAGCAAAGCAACTGCATTATCGGATAATTTTTTTACGGCTTTCTTCATAACGTGTCATATAATATGCAAATCTACCTGAATGTCAATAATATGAAACATATCATACTTCTAGGCCTTCCACATCTCTTCAGAAAATTGATAGCGCCGATTCTCACCTATTAGTTTCCCTACACACGAGCAGCCAAAGCGCCTTAGTATATGCATATTGGCGGGCCGGACGGGACTCGAACCCGCGACCCACTGCGCTTCACGGACGTTACCCCTAACTACTAAACCTGGTCTCAACATATTTGTAGGACAAATGAGCAAGAAAAATGGTCACAGTTATTCCGAGAAGCGTTACAAAATCTGCAATAAATATATCTCCATAGACTAAGGTGATCGCTCCATTTGAATCAACTTCAGTCGGCACATCGAGGATAAACCGTTGTATTCTAATAATAGTTTGCCAAACAAATAGATGGATCATATAAATTCCATAACTTATAGTCCCTAAATAGACAAAAAAGCTGTTACTCAAAATTTTGTTAATGGTTTGATTCTCGTCGGTTAGGACTAAAAACAGAATCGTAATACCGAAAATTATTGGTATTACTTCATAAAATAAATACTCTTTTAAGCTCACCATCAGAATGGTTGCGAGAAGAAAAATTAGTGATGGGATAGAAGAAGAGAATACAATTTTGTTACGAATCGCGTCGAAAAAACAGCAAAATAAAGCACCAATAAAAAAACAATAAAGACACCTTAGAGGCCCATACATTTCATCAGATGAAAAACGAAAGCTTGATATAAAAATCCCAAAAATAATTATTGAAACTATCAAAGTAGTAATGAGTAACTTTCTTCTCCCATAAGTTAAGAATAACAATACGGCAAAAATTGCATAAGTAAAAAATTCTGCTGAGATTGACCAGCTTGGAGCGTTGAATGTTTTATACGGCAACACCCAGTCGTGAATTAGAAAAACGTTTGCAAAAAAAGCATTTAGGTTGTTAGTCTCCCAAGCAGGCACTGCAACTTCAATGCCGTATATTGTAGTCAAAAAATCCTTTATGAACTCAAGCAAGACAAATATTAACAACATAACCATATGTAATGGATAAAGTCGCCAAAACCTTTTTTTCTGAAAACTAACTAGATCATTACAATTCTTAATTTTTTCCATATAACTGAGCGCGATGACAAACCCACTCAATACGAAAAAAAAATCGACCATTATTCCTGCGTTATTGGTGAAAGAATTATTAAAGCTGCTACCTACATTAAAATGGAAAAGCGCAACTGATACAGCTGCAAATCCTCTTAAACTTTCGAGCGGTAGGAATATATTTTTCGCCATCGATTTTAGCCTTCAGTTGTAACCATTTAAACTTCGTTTCAAGATTAACTCAGATAATGACTGTATTGAAAAGACAATCGAAGGAAGCTAAACTAGTTCATAGTGGCCAAGGTAGCTAATATGGAAGCGCCGATTATCTCTCGTTTTTAAAAAATAACAACTCGAAGCCCTCTATGCTTCGCCGAGGAAACTGTCATAACAACGCCGTAGCTGAGAGCTTCTTTGCGACATTCAAAAAGCGGGTAACTCAACTTAAGATATATTCAATGATGAGCAGGATTTCCGTCATTTGCTTGATACAGGAGCGTCAGGTTTTCGCATGATAAGTACACTTGTTGTCGAAAAAAGTGATTGGCGGGGGATGTTTGCATACCGAGGATTTGATAATTGGTCGTAAAAAATAGAATCGTGGTCCATGGGCTCGCTGCATTTCATAGAGACGATTTCTAGGCCAGCTTTGAGTGCAGCTTCATGGTGTTGATCTGGTGTCCAACAATTAATGGCATAGGGACGACGTCCCAAAATTAATTTCCAAAGCCAATCTGGTAGCCAGTAATGACCATTCCAATGCTTTGTAATGCCGTGGGACGAGTGGTCAATTTTGTGCGACATTACGCCTCCCGGGCGCAGCCAAGAAAAGCAAGTCTGATAAACGCCTAGCGGGTCGGTTACGTGTTCAAGGACGCTAATGGAGAAAATGAAGTCGACGCTGTCTTTTGGGATTGTCGACTCGTCAGACCAAGGTGCGCGATACCGTAAGACTGTTTCTTGCTCAACATTACCGGCAACTTTTATGGCGTGTCGAAGTTCGGTTTCACGTTCGCTGCATAATGATGCGTCTTTTACTTGGGATTCAAATACATTCAAATTTTCAGTGGAGTTAGCATAAGCAACGGCATCCATACCAATTGCAACTTGTGATCCATGTATCAAAGCGGCAATTGGCGCCGACAAACTGCGCCCTGGACCTAGCTCCATAACGGTATCAAGCTTAACATCTAAGCCCGCGGCATGCGCATTCGCTAGCCTCGCTAGGAAAATATTGCGGCCATATTCCGGCGGACGTGGATTGCCCATGGGGCGTAGCCGATCCCACAAGCTAAATACGCCAGGTATATAGGACAGCACTCCGCCCAATAATGAGCGAAAACGGATTTCTTTTAATATTAAAAACATGACGTTACATGTTTCCTTTCATTTTTCTTATGTCGTTATCAAAGCCCTTCAGGAGTGCTTACCATCCATTTTAAAAAATAAGCTTTGGTAGTATCAATAAAATTCATATCTAGCTCCTTTTTATTCATAAATTATTAGGTACCATAACTTCTTTTACCCGAATTATCAACATTCTCCATAAATCGAGCTGCTAAACATTGGAATAATCTGACATTGCCTTAATTGCTTTGGCACCAAGTTGTTCGCGCTCAACAGAATCGGTTATTGCAGTACCAAATGTAAACAAGAGCATTAATATTCTCTGATTGCCGGATTGAAGCTGTTTATCAACAGATAAGAGAAGCTGAATCCATACAGGCTTAGGAATATATTTTTCGCTATCGATTTGAACCCTCAGTTGTAACATTTAAATTTCGTTTCAAGATTAACTTGGAGAATGACTGTATTGAAAAGACAGTCGAAGGAAGCTGAGCTAGTTCATAGTGGCCAAGGTAGCTATTAGGCGCTCATATTGAAAGCTTCCATTGAAGGATTCTATCTGCAAAAGCCGGAGCGTATCGAAAGCGTTCTACCTAACGCGAGAAATAGCTAAGCAAGATATTTTTAATTGCATAGAAATGTTCTTCATCTCTATTTGCTAGTACACTGCACAATGGGAGTTGCCGATAGAGCTCGAACGACGGTTTTAAAGTGAGGCACGAAAGCGTCCACTGAACTATTGGAGTTGGCGCAAATGGATCCTTTCGGGATCGCTACTTACGCCAACGCGTAGAATAGTAACTTCGCTAAATATGAACAAAGTTGCGATATACTCCAAGGATCGGATAACATAGTCACATTCTTTCGTTACTTTTAATCACTAAATGGATTTTGAAATCACCATGAACAAAACCTTATCGCGACTAGGTATAGGAAACTTTCGAAGACGTCTTTCTGACTGGCCTTACGTTAGGGCAATTGCTAGCGACACATTCATCGGTGCGCGAGTTCTTTATAGATTTATGGTGCTTTTCCACAGAAGTGAATTTTTGCTGCATCGCAAGTATATAAGCGGACAGTCTAAACAGGTGACAGAAGCCCTCGAAGATATGGGTTTATCGCCTCCTTCAAACAAAATAAAAGTACTACTCACCGAGGCAGACCTTGGAACGCGTTTTATCGCAATCGATTGGTCTTCGCCTGAGGTCGATAAGTACAAGCCTTGGATGTGGTATTGTAACCCAACGTTTGATGGGAAATTAGTAAAGTTAATTACTGAAATCGCCGACGAACTATCAGGCTATTTAAATGGACTTCCGGTACTACAGTCAGCTTATTTTTGGCGTTCCATACCTCTGCCAAATGATTCACCTTCTATGGGCTCGCAAGACTGGCATATGGATAACAACGATCTACGTCAAATAAGAGTTTTTATTGCATTGAACAATGTTGATGAAAGCAATGGCGCTCTCGAGTATGTTTCTTCCCGAGATTCTAAGGATATTTACTCTAGTTTTAATTCTTTAGATCGTGATAACCGGAGGAATAAAAAAAGAACACAGCAAGAATTTGCGAAATTCGAATTTCTAAAAAAAACACTTTGTCTCAATAATGGCGAAACATTCTATATAGATGTTGGTAATTGTTATCATAGAGGAAGCAGAAAGATGCTGACAGAGAGGCATGTTTTTGTTCTACAATTTATGTCTCCTTTTCATGTTGACTCGAAAATTGTAAAAAGGACCTCGCGCTATGGCATTAACGAGGAGCTTTTGACATCAGAAAAAGAAAAACTAGTGTTTAAATATTATGGCGGTAATTACCTGAAAAGTAGTAAGAACAGCAAGAGTAATAGTTTAAAATGGCTGCAGAAGCTGAATAGCTCACAAAGAAAGAGTATTAAAACCAGTACCGATTAAACGTATTTTTGAGACCTTACAAGTGAATTTAGAAAAAACTTTGCTATTGCTTCAAGATAACCTTGTTCATATCGGAGAAGAGTTATTGCTAGCAAAGGAGCCCGATGAACTCGCAACCGATATCGATACTTTTATTACTAATAGGCGTCACTATACTTCAAAGTATCTAAGGCATTCGGCATCGGTACCTGTTTTATATACAAACTCAACTCGGGGATTTTCATACTACCTATCAGATGCTGGACTAATCAAGCCTATCGATTTGTTCGATGCCCCGTTTATCTTGGATAAAACTATCGCATGGTTTTCAACTAGAGCCCGCCCCAGCCTGTTCAACCAAAACATCAAAGTGCTATCACAGGAAGACCAAGCAGCACATTTAATTTATAAAACTTTAAAAAAAGAACAGTATAAGGTCGCGCGCTTCGAGAAAATACTGCGATTGACCACTAAGATTGAATGTGAAGCTGCAGCGCTGGCGGTCACTGGGATTTGTCGTGAACAGAAAGAATCTAAGGAATTCACGGACAGAGCTCTTCGGGCGTCAAACTTATTTTATTCTCGAAATCCTAATTCTGAGTCATTTTGTCGTATAACTCGCAGTCATAGCCCGCACACTAAGTCATTGTTTTGGCGGGCTGCTGAAAAAATCAAGCAAATCAGTAAATCGGAATCAATATCAATCTACCTTTTAAAAAGAAACTCAAAGACCAGAGGCCCAATAGTTTGCTGTGTAGGTGTTGATGGTTCGGGGAAGTCGACGACAGTTCAGGAACTCTGCACTTCTGCATCTAAAATAACCTGTGTTAATCAAAGAATGGAAGTTAAAACCAAAAGCCATTTTGCCCTTAGAGTCATGATGAGAATATTCCTACCTTTGATGCACAGGTGTTCGAGATTATGCGGCAAGCTCAAACTTTCTAGATTTTCCCGAGTATTTGCATTGATAGCCGAACGTGCTTATGTATTTTTTATTCACTTTGATACTAAATGCAAAATTGAGTGCTACCTCTCTGAAGCGAGAAAGGGAAATATGGTCATTGTGGATCGCTGGTGGGCTGATTTCTTTGTGGCGCCGAAAAATGCCGAACTATTAGACCGTAATCCCACGATGCTCGATAAGTTCCTCTCTCTTCCAAAACCTGATCTTTTTGTTTTGATGCAAGTTCCAACTGAAGTTTCACTTAACAGGCGACCTGAAGACGCACAGGTAACGCTGGCGGTAAAAAAATCGAATCTTTCTAGTTTCATGGCCAATCATTTTTCAGATCGGGTTATAGAAGTCGACGGGCAAGGGCCGATAAAAGAAAATATTAAATTAATTCATAAGCGGATATATAGCGCTTGGATTGCCTCACACTAAAGGTGAAAAACATTTGTCAGTTATGAGACTTCATAAATTCAAAAATGGCAGAGTCTGCTTTTCTATCCTTAATTATTTCATCAAGGTAATCCTCAATAAAAATTCTGAGCAATTAAGGTCAATCCCGAAGAGGCCGAAACTTGCGTATTTTCTCGAAAAGCATGGTTTGGCGAGGTATCCAAGGACGTTCTATCAAAAAACCGTTTTTGGTATAGGTATAGAGGTTACTGAATACATAGTAAACGCATCTGCCCTTTCAGCGCTTGAGCATAAAGTATTTCTAGAGAATTCAATTTCTGCTCTTCCGACTATTAACGAGGAAAGCGAGACTTACGGTGTGGTATTTTGGCAGAAAATGCTCAGCGAGAGTGTATTAAGCTTAGTCAAAGCGCAACCAGGAGTTATCAAATATATTGAATCCTCGCTTCAAGAACTGAGATTTGAGAACACCGGACTGCACGGGGATTTTAATCACAATAATGTGGTGATTGACAACCATAATAACTTTTGGGTTATTGACTGGGAAAGCTACAGTGACCAGGGCTCCTATTATTGGGATTTATGTTTTTATTATGGGAATTTAAGGCGGAAAACCTCTAAGCCGGGTCATGATGTTCTCTCTATATTTGATCAGTCGAACAATGACCCTATGAGAAGTGAAGCAGTCCTTATAATTTACTCGTTAGTCAAGCTTCGAAGTGATTTTCGACGCCATAACAGATCAAAAAATATTGCTATTAGAGATTTTTTAACAAGAATTTCCGCCCTTATTCAAATTAAAAATCCCAATTTTGAAAATAAAAATTCGCCACTATGAGTTAGGTGTTCAACATGGCGGAAAAAGTATTTTTTCCAGCAATGAGCTCCTGAAAAGAGCCCGAAGTTTCAATCCGTCCCTCTTTCAGAACGATAATCGTGTCACATTTTTCTACAGTGCTTAGTCGATGAGCAATCATAATGATCGTTTTCTTCGAGCGCGATAAACTCTGTATCTCCTCTATGATTTGTTTTTCTGTTATGTTGTCTAGCGCGCTTGTCGCCTCGTCGAATATTAGTATGTCTGGGTCTGTGTAAAGAGCCCGCGCAATACCCATCCTCTGTTTTTCGCCCCCAGATAGGCGTACTCCACGATCTCCAACAACTGCATCATAACCACCGTCCATGCTGTTTATTATGAAGTTGTCAATTCTAGCAGCTATTGCTGCCTGCTTAACGGCATTTAAATCAATTTCATCTTTAGGAACTCCAAAGGCTATATTTTCCGCTACGGACCCGTCCATCATGAAGATATCCTGAGATACGTAGCCAATATTGTTTTGCCACTTACTGGCATTGGCAGCAGTGAGGCGCTCACCATCAAGATTTACAAACCCATGAGACGGCTCTAAAAGGTTCAGCAGAATATTCATTAACGTGCTCTTACCGGAGCCCGTACTACCTACAATTGCAATATTGTCGCCAGCGCGAAATGTTAAATTGATTCCAGATAGCGCCTCACGTTCACTCGAACCGTACTTGTAGCAAACGTTAACGAATTGGACAGTCTCGTGAAGTGGCAATTTCTCAGTTACCGGATCTGTTCGCACATTCGAGACGTGGATCGAAAGGTCGTGATGTAATTTTTCAATCGTTTTTTCTCCATATCGTAGACCGGCTATTCCGACAAAAATGCTATTGATCGCGGGCTTTAATTTATAAAAAGAGTATGCATAGACACCAAGAAGAGGCACTATGTCTGCTGTGCTGCCAGCTACCCCATTCGTGAGACTGAAGTAGGTGAACACTATCAGCGCGCTAATACCTAACGCCTCTACTAGAAAAGCAGGAACCTCGTTTATAAACTGCTTTTGCGCGTTTATTATTGAAAACCTGTAGCTCGGTAATAAAAATTTCTGAGTACTGAAATTTTCCTTTCCAAGTATTTTAATTGATTTAATGCCCCCAAAAATTTCGCCTGCGATGACGAACCGCTCTTTATTTCTTCTCAATCTTTCCTTGCCCATGCCGTGTAAAGCCTTGGAAACACTCAAATAAAGGCATATATATAGACCACCCGAAATCAAAAAAGTAAGCATTGCAACATATGGATTAATTACTAGTAGCAATATCAATATCGCCGACCCCACCAGCAGATGTGCCACCATATTTACGAGATTAACAATCACCTTGCCGATGACCTGATCAACCTCTGATAATAGGTTTTTTGATAAATCACTTGCGTTTTGCTGTAGAAAATATTCGTAAGGTTGGCTTATGTAAGACTGCAGCAATCTGCGACTTAATGAATAACGAGTTTGCTCAACAAACAAATTTTTCCTATAACTGCTGTAGGACCGAACAAAAAACGTCAAAATCGTTAAGAATAAAAGACCACCAATAAAGGCTGGTAAAAATTCTACATCTCTGGGCACGCCAAGGTCATACATCTGATTCGATAAACTCTGGATTGTTTCGCTCTCTCCTTGCCCACTTGAGCCCAAAAAAAGAATGAGCAACGGGATTATTGACGCGGCGCCTGTGACCTCAAGCAGTGCTTGAAACGCCACAATACTGACAACTACAAAACCTTTCTTTTTATCTTCCTTGTCTAGAAGATTGTACGCTTGATGTAACATAACTTTGACGCCACGAAAATTTTTTACGGATCGATCTACATAGTTTCGGCTATGAGATCACTTAAGTGCTCTTGAACTCTAATTTTATTTCTCAAACAATACTCTGACCAATTATGAAGATCGCTCCATCCGCTAAAAAATATAAAATCGATATCGAAGGAAGTAGCGACCTCATGGTCTAACTTACTGTCACCGAAAAATACAGCAGGACGTTTAAAGTTACCGGAGTCCAGTTCACGTTCGAATATTTCATACTTATTCTCCGGACTCCCAAATATACCTTTATTAAAAAATCCGGATATGTTTCGATGCCTGAAAACTTGTCTTAACTCATCTTGGTCTCCACCGGAAACAACTGCCCACGCTTTACCCGCGAGCCGCTCACGCAGCATCGACAATGCTGGAGAGATTTCACATGAAAGCAGCCCGGCTCTCACCGTTTCTGCATAGAGATCTATTAGCTGGGCCTGGTCTGGAACCATATCGGACTCTTGCTCATACTTTTTTACTATATAATTTGTAAAGTAACTGAATTTCTCGTAGCGCGAAATTCCTCCGTTATCAAGGTGATATCTTAGTAACTCTTTTGCAGCTGCCCCGCTATACGGCAGGGTTAGCTCGTAAAAAGCTTGCGATTTAACTCCATTAGAATTGAGGACGACGCCGTCGCAATCAAAAATAAATGTTTCATAATGTTTCATAATCTTTAATTATCATTTTCATAAAATTGAATCAAGTGTTGCGCGGTAATGAAATCTTCCTGCCAATCAATATCTATCTTCTTTAAGCCTTCACAAACAAATAACGCTGGATTTTTGCCAATTCGATCATTATGTTCTCGATAATTTTTCCTCGAATTTATATAAAACGCATGGTTGACCTCATACAACGGCTCTAGATCCTGAGTATTCGGCCATGGATTGACAAGTCGATTCGTGTTGATAACCTCTTTCTTCCGTTCGTCCCAAATAAATTGTTGGATTTTGTTTACGCTCATAACAGAGTCATTACTACCTTCCGTAGTTACTTTTCGGTACAGTTCTAAAGCGGCTAAGTAGTCCAATGTGTCTATAAATGGTGATGTAGCGTGAATCCAAAAAATAGCTTTCCCGTTCGTAATAAACTCTATGTGGTTTATAAGGTCTTGTACTTTAGTGGTCGACTCACATAGATAGTCAGGTCTTTCAATTATCTTTAATTTGTCGTCTATATAGTGGTCCGGTACCTGATTTATGACCTTTTGGTCGTTGGTGGAAATAATTATTTCAAAAACCTCTTCCTTTAGCTTTACAATTTGTTCTAACTTGTGTTGGAAGAGGCTTTTTCCATTGGAATTAAATGGTCTTGTATTTTTTTCTAAGACTCTAGAACTGCCAGCTCTAAGGGGTAAAACTATTGAAATTTCTTTTTGCATCATGGTCTTATATCGCAAAGATACTTTTATGAGGAATTTTATATATTGATGGTGTTAATGAGTATATCGACGCGTTCGTAGCGGATATGAACAAGCTAAATATTTTATCCATTTCATTATTTCTAGCTCCACCATCGGGGTATCCATCGAAACCAACAAGAAAAATCTCCTTTGCCTCGCCGCAATAGGCTACGCTTAGTGCGTATGCAATTACATTCGAGCTGGGTATCACACAAGATTTTTCGTGGAATTCGAAAGTACCTTCTCTTATTTCAATGCCGAAATCTCGGATACTTTTCCTTTCTAAAATTACTTTCAGTCTATTCGGAAGCATGCTCATTGGAGTAATTAGTGGTTGAGGAAGGTCCATATGTTTGTTTGCATCCGCTAATAGCCGCACGGGGTGGCAAGCAACTCTGTAGTTTATGCGGCTGGGATCGATCTTATTTACCGCATTTATCTCAATTACCACCGGGCTTTCTCGCGCTATGTAGTCATTAATCGCTGCATCGTATTGTTTTACGCTGTCTCCAGGGCCTACTAAGAGAACCGACCTATCCTTTAGTTCAGTTAGAGGAGACCATGAGCCTTGTCCTTCACCTTCATAGAAGTTTTTCGCAGAGTTCAACGTCCCTGCATCAAACGAGGCCCCGTTGATATTCTTCAAATGATCAATAACCGAGAGAATGTCCTCGTCGTCATACTGTTTGTCTCGCAGCATCTCTTGTATGTAAGTTGGATGTATTGAATGTTGCCCAGCCATGTAATAGAAGGGATTGGTGCCCCAGCCATGTTTGGCCTTGAGAGGCGTAAAAACCTCCTGTGTTAATTTCAGCAAGGGTAACAAGTCGTTTTCTAGATTTTTTATTCTCGTCGCCTCGAGGATAAACTCTTCGGTACGAAGATTGCCAGGACCTCGGCCCATGCCGGTTAAGGTGCTGTCAATCCAAGTCGCGCCCTCATCAAGCGCGCGCATTGAGATAGGGAGGGCCAAAGCGAGGTTGTCATGTGAATGTATTCCTATTGCGCCGGACCAATGCGTTCCAAGCCAGCCGATTATCAGGGCCACGTCCGACGGTTTTATACTTCCTAAACTATCTGCAAAATAGAGAACATCCAGTGAACTTTGCGACGCTTCCAGCCCAAAGTTTTCGATTTTTTGTTGAGAATGCTGGCTGATTTGCATGATATTTGCACCCACCCTGTATCCTTGTTCTTTCAACCACTTACAGGCTTCTAGTGTGGCTTCAAATTCATGCGCATGACTGGCTATTCTTATCAGATCTGCAGGTGACTCATCAGCTCTTCTGGGGACTAATTTCTTAAGTCGAGTGATACTTGCATTACCATCAACAATTAAATCTGATGCATTTAACATCACTCCAATACTAATCCCACTCGGGATGTTCAACGATTCTAAAAATTCATCCGTTGTGTAAGCACAGGCACCTCTAAAGTCATTGTTTGACCAGAACCTAAAACCCAGCTCAGCGACATCTACACCAGCAGCGCTAACAGCCACGAGATATTCATTAATTAGATCTGTAGAAAAGTCCCATTTCGTATAATATCCGCCGTCCCTAAAGGTGCAGTCCAAGTGAATCATTTTTTTATGCATAACGTAACCCAGTTTTGATTAATCATTAAAATTTTAATAACGATGAACTTTGATTTTTTTGAGCTCTGCCTCGCAGCCTCTTCAAAAGTTAACTCACTAATTACCATGTTCCTTGCTACTAAGATTAGGAAGTAGCAAGCTATCAAAGGTCGTTAGTTTTGTGTCTGGCGTTAAATTGATAACAGTCACTCCCTTAAATCGGCATAGATCCCCAACGAAGTCATAAAGAGAATTAATATAATTTAGTTTTTTAGGTGACAACCTTAGCGACTTAAGCTCACGACCTTGATATCCCTCATAATTCTGATTTTCTTTTTCGTCTAAATCATCGATATCAAAGTGGTCAACTCCAAAAAGAAAAATTTTCTTGTACCCCGCAACAAAAGCCGCCAACTGTATCAGAAATGGAAGAGAATTTCCTGTGCAAAGTCGATTCCCTAAAAGAATGTCTTCTCTATTTATTTCCTCTCTCGTGGTGAATTTTTTTGTGGGAATGACGCCTAAGCTTTTTCGCACGAGATGTTTAAGTGCGAGCAGCTCAACATTTTTCGTCGATACGAAAAAGTAATCGCTAGTTAGCTCTTTAAAGTAGTCATCATTTATTTGTTTTGTGTAGTCACGATCAATCATGGTGATTATTTTAAAACGTTTTTCTTTCAGCGCAATGTGTTGGTGAACGAAATTGCAACCAATTAGATCTTTTCCGTTTAGAAAATTGGCAGCGCTATTTAAATTATCTAGCGATGGACCGCTTCCAAAAATAACACACTCCTCGCTACTTTTAGCTATTGATCTAGTTGTTTTTGCATAAGCGAAAGCCCGCCGCAGCGCTTTCTTTGCGATCATTCCATCGATTATCATACTGCCCTTTCAATCCTTTTCAGAGACCGCTCTCTCAGAGCAGATCTAGTGTGTTAATCATTCATGTTAATTCCATAAAATCGAACCTCAAGTGTTTATTTAATTCCATTCTAATGCATGACTTTCACATATGTCGATAGGTAGGCCGTCATGACGATTTACGATAGCTAGGAAAAAGTTTAATCAACTTACCTAGCCTGAACCCCTCTATTTTGCGACATTCAAAAAGCGGGTAACTCAACTTAAGATATATTCAACACGGAATGACTCCGAGACAGAGATATTTGCTTTTGTAGAGATGTTTTATAAGCCGGTTAAACAACATAGTCACCCCGAAGGCGTTTCTCCAGTGCAGTCTAAAAAAGACTATTTTCCTCAGCTAGAAAGTGTCTAGTAAAGTATAGGAAGTCCAAACATCTAACTCAAAGATTTAGACACATCTTTTTTGCATTCTACAATCAACGATTCCAACTCCAAAAAACCATCGGGATGCCTATCCACATGCTCCAAACTCTCCAGCGTATCGTGATCACTATTCAAAATTTTACATTCCACTACATCCACAAAGCCCACATCCAAAAGCAAAAACTTCAAAGTCTCGAAATCATATATAAATTGATGCCCCCAATCTCTAACATAGTTATTTATCACACTTACGGAATTTTTTGGTGCCCTAGAGTGAAGAAAGTTTGTCGCGTTCCAATCAATATAATCATTGATAAACGTGGAATCGGTCTCTTCGTATAGTCTGATAAGAAACTTTAGGTCAGGAGTCGCTATTCTTAACACACCATCATTCTTCATGACCCTTAAACACTCGGATAACATGAATCTGCACTCTTCATATGAAAAATGCTCAAACACATGTTCTGAATATACAAAATCAAAAAGATCATCGGAAAACGTAAACGGGTTTTTTAAATCTAAATAGAGATTTTGCCTATTCGCGTATATATCAGTATTGATCCAACCACCAAGTGTATTCAATCCTGCGCCAATATGAAGTTTAAGATCTTTACCTTCTCGTTGAAATCTCGACACGAGCCGAGATTTTCTCCTTGTCACTATTTCTCTCAATCGCCAAATCATGGCAATTGAATTGTAATATATTTTCCTACTGACGCGATAAACGCCCAAAAAATGACAGATAGCAACCAATTTACTCTTCATTTACGACACCCTTTTACCAAGAAATTTTCCCATAAGTTATACACTATGGAAGGATCAAACTTTGACACAGATAACTTTGCATTGCCCCCCATAGTATCTCTTAGTAGCGAATCATTCATTAACGTTCCCAGACTAAGATGCAGATTATCTCCGGTCATAGCTCCTTTGGTGAGTATTCCATTTACACCATCCTGAATCAGATCAGAAACACCACAACAATCTTGGAACCCTACTGCGGGTAGGCCTGCAGCTAGAGCTTCAGCTAGAGTATTTGGAAATCCTTCATAAAAAGAAGGTATGCAAAAAATATCTGCTCGAGAATAATATGACTGCGGGTTCTTCACACTCTCTAAGAAAAAAACTCTTTGACTATAAACTGATCCTTCTAGTGCTCGGGAAAGAGAGGCGTGATCTGGCCCTCCACCCCCTATCACTAAATCCCATTGAGGGTAATCTTCAGCCAATGCTAAAAATGCGTGAATTAAAGCGCCAACATTTTTTTGATAAGCTAGCCTCCCAATAAACAAGATCGTCTTACGATCATGCTTAAAAACCTGTTCGACTCGAGTCACCATTGGGGAACTGAACACCGGATTCGGTAATCCAACTACTTTATGTCGTAAAAATCTAGGTAAAAAATCTTTATACCTCGTAAATTGAAACACTATTTCAGACGCAAAATAATGTCCAAAAATCGAAAATAGCTTTGACTTTTTGCCTAAATACTTGTGCTTAGATGGAGAATTTCTCTCGGCGAGTACGACGCGATAAGCTAGCGCAAGTAAAAATAGTCGTACCACCAGAAATATGCCACTTTCAAATACCAAAATAACATCTGGTGACGCGTGCTTGAGATTCTTTCGAAACTGAAAAAATCGTTTGAGCCTAACACTCCAAGTCGCAGAAAATCCAGGATTACCCAAATCCAACTTAACCCAATTTACTTGGTCATCAAGAGGAAAAAAAGGTTTTGCACCAATTTCATCCCAAGTAAAAAAACTTACCTTATGTCCTCTTCTAACCATTTCATTTGCAAGATTAATAGAGAAATACTCTACCCCTCCTGCAATATTATCAAGCTGACGCCATACAAGCGCTATGTGGCACTTCGGTTGCTTATCCATTCAATACACTCAATATATCTCAAATTAATAACGCACAACTATTAGGGCCAAAACGAGTTATGATAATTTTACGGGCAGGAAGCTTAGTGCAGACGCCCCTTCACCCTAGTGACGACGTGACTCTGATCTATACGCTACAGTCAGACTCAAAAACCGAACTCTATGTTTATTGAAAGGTCACGCCGGGGGACGGGGAATCCAATCATAATTCTATGGCCGCTAGACTATTCTTAAATAACCAAACTATTAGAGGTACTAAACCCGGACGTCCAAATATTAATAGCGACACTCTACTTCTGCCCAGTAGAAAGCTTTTCTAGTCTAAAAAGCCAATGCCCCTTAGTGTTGATCTGTCTTATCTATAATAAGGTTAGAGCAATACTGCTATTCATTCATACCGTCTGCACCTCCATAATACTGGAGATACCATTCAACAAATCTGTCTATTCCAAATTTCAGTGAAGTTTTAGGCTGGTAATCAATCTCATTTACTAAAGCGTCAATGTTAGCAAAGGTTGATTTCACATCACCCTGCTGCATCGGCAAATAAGTTTTGATCGCTTCTATACCCAGTGCTTTTTCTATTGTCTCTATGAAATCACCAAGAGATACAGGATTATTATTACCTACATTATAAATGCGATATGGAGCTGAACTACCACTAGAATCGGGGGTCATTGGATTCCAGCCCTCCATTGCGGTGGCTGGCTTAACGGTAAGCCTAACAACTGCCTCTACAATATCATCAATATACGTAAAATCTCGGCTCATTTCGCCGTTATTAAAAACCTTAATCTTTTTTTTCGCCAAGATATCACGAGTAAAAGAAAAGTACGCCATGTCTGGTCGCCCCCACGGGCCATATACAGTGAAAAACCTCAAGCCTGTTGTCGGAATTTTATATAAGTGTGAATACGTATGAGCCATAAGTTCGTTAGACTTTTTCGTTGCTGCATAAAGTGATACTGGGTGATCGACCGCATCGCTAACTGAAAACGGCTGGTTGGAATTCATACCATACACCGAACTGCTTGACGCATATATCAAATTTCCAACGTCGAATTCCCTACAGGCTTCTAAAATATTAACAAATCCAACTAAATTACTATCAACATAAGCCCTAGGATTCTCAATTGAATATCTTACACCTGCCTGAGCGGCCAGATTAATTACTACATCGAATTTTTCAGCTTTAAAAATGTCATTTATCTTTTTTCCATTTTTAAGATCGCATTCTATGAACGCAAACCCTTTGCCTAGAATCCACTTCAAGCGATCTCTTTTTAACTGAATATCGTAATAATTGTTTAAATTGTCGATCCCAATAACTTCATGACCCAACCTAAGCAATGCGGCCGTAGTGAAAGATCCGATGAACCCCGCAGCTCCAGTTACTAAAATTTTCATCTCAATATCCTATATGTTTCTAACTCAAATTTTCAATGACATCCAAATATGCCTTAATAACAATTTTTTCGTCAAACTTCTGCTCAGCCAATGCACGACCTTTGCAACTCATGTCATATCTTTCTAATTCACTCAGAGCCATAAATCGTCTCATTTCTTTCTCGAGAGACTCAGCAGATCGAGGCTCACATAAAAATCCATTAACGCCATTTTTAACAACATCCCGACAACCAACGTTATCCGTGGTGATAATCGGTTTCCCTACCGCAGCAGCCTCGATTAAAGACTTAGGAATGCCCTCACCATAAAAAGAGGGTAAAACGACACAATCAGCTTTCGATAACTCGGGTAATACATCGTCGGTAAAGCCCAAGTATTGAATTATTCCAGATTGATGCCAAGTCATCACATCCTCATATGATATTGCGGAAGGACTATTCAAATCGACAGGGCCAAGCAACCTAAATTGGACCTTCTCTCCATACTCGAGGCGTAAACTTTTCGCAGCAGTCAGATATTCCAAAATTCCCTTTTCTACCAACATCCGAGAACAAAGCAAAAATATAGTTACATCTGAGAACCTCGAAGGCATAAAAGAGAATTTATCCAAATCTACTCCGGACCCTGGAATCATTTTACTTGGGATTTTCTCAATACCCTTGAGCGACGATAACAGAGATCTATCTCGAGTATTTTGAAAAAAGATAAAACCTGACTGATTTTGAGATATTTGATAAAGATGCTTAACTATGAGGGATTTAACCCCTTCGCTTACAAAGATTGTCCCTAGTCCAGATATATTGCTAATTACAGGTATACCTAGAGCCTTGCACGCTAATGCACCATAAATATTATTCTTGGGAGTGAAATTTAGAACAATACTTGGTCTTAGTTTTTTATAGATATAATAAAATTTGAAGATGACCAAAACCTCTGTCACCACATTAGTGCTTTGCTGGTCGAAAATTATTGGGAAGTATTGAACTCCAAGACTTTCAAGTTTCTTCGTATGAGAATCTTTGGGAGCAACCACACAAACACGATAGCCCTCAGCAATCAACGCCAAAATAGTGTTTCGTCTGAAGTTAAAAATGTACCAAGAAGTGTTTGCAGAGAGAACAACTGTCGGCATTTTTTCAGTTACCTTATATAATTCAGTGAAATCGCTAAAAACAAAAATTATACTGGCGACAACATGTTTTAGTATTTTTCATTATATTCAAGCCAAGATTGAAACATTAATACATCCCAGAGCTGGTACTGCCAATTTTTTTCACCCTTAAGATGCTCACACCACATTTTACGCACCGTCGATGAGTTTAAATAACCTTGCTCAATCAGCAGGGCTTCATCCAGGTGAATTTCAGCCCAATCTCGAAGAGGGCCTCGCAACCAGTCAGCAATGGGGACCCCGAACCCTTTTTTACTGACGTCAAAGTACTTCTCAGGAATATATTTATATAGAATATTTCTCAACGGCATTTTTCCATGATTGCCATAAACTTTTTCTTCAAAAGGTATTTTCCAAGCTTCTTCTATCACTCTGTGATCTAACAAAGGAGCTCGCACTTCCAAGCTCGAGCCCATACTCGCGCGATCAACCTTCACGAGAACATCGTCAGGGAGATAAGTTTGGATGTCCATTGCCATCATCCACTCTTCGAAGAGCACTGAAGCTTTTAACTTATCGCCCCACACTAAATTAACCTCACTGATATCAGTATCAAGCACCATCTCAATAGGGTCGTTTAAATGCGAAATTAAACATGTATATATCTGTTCGGGACTCGCGGCATCGAGAACAGAAATTAATTTAGTTAATTTGTCGATAGGTTGGCTATAAGCATAACGCTCAGGCACCAACGGCGACAATTTTCTAAACAATAACTCTAGGCTCTTGATTGATGGAGTGGATAAGACTTTTATAATAAATTTTCTTAACGGCAAAGGAAATTTAGAAACCTTCTTCCAAATTCGTTGAACCAGAAGATATCGATTATATCCGCCAAATAATTCATCCCCCCCATCTCCTGAAAGAGCAACAGTAACGTGTCGTTTCGTCATTTCCGCCAACAATATCATCGGCAATTGAGAGGGGTCAGCAAATGGCTCATCATATAAATGAGGTAATTGAGGAATTACTTTTAATCCCTCGCTTGGAGGCATATAAAGCTCGTTATGGGAAGTACCAAGCTTCTTTGCAATTACATTCGCCTGATTGGCTTCGTTAAAGTCTGCATCTTCGAAGCCAATAGTAAAAGTACTTACCGGAATCGATGATTGTGATTGCATTAATGCGGCAATCAGCGATGAGTCAATGCCTCCAGACAAAAAGGCTCCGACCGGAACATCTGAAATTTGCTGCTGAGTCACTGATCTAAGTAGCGTACTTTCCAGAGTGGTTGAATTCCGCTCAAATGAACCGCTTAAGGGACGGATATGACCATCAATTATAGTGTTTTCCAGCGACCAGTAAAGCTCTGGTTGGCCTAAGACCTTGGACTCCACATCGCTTAAATTTATTTCTAACAAACTGGCTTGTGGCAGCTTAAAGACGCCTTTATAAATCGAGTTGGGCGCAGGGATGAACCCGCGCTTAAAATACAGCGCTAAGGATTCCCGATCTATATCGCCATTAAACTTTGAATGTTTCTTAAGAGCCTTTAGTTCTGATCCGAAAACTAAACATTCATTTTGAATTCCATAGTACAGTGGTTTTTCTCCGACCCTATCTCTTATGAGTGTGAGAGTCCACGATTGCTCATCCCATAATGCTATAGCAAACATGCCTACTAAACGAGTCAGAGTCGCTCGCACACCCCAGAAAAGAAATCCCGCAAGTATTGTTTCGGTATCAGAATAACCCTTCCACTGATTAGGATTAGCAGATGCAGCATCTAACTCTTTTCGAATTTCCAAATGGTTGTAAATTTCTCCATTGAAAACGATTACATATCTATCATCTTTGGAAACCATAGGCTGACTTCCCGAAGAAGATAGATCCAAAATAGATAAACGCCTATGAGCAAGTCCTAATCCAGAGCGCTCATCAAAAAAGACACCGCTATCGTCTGGTCCTCTATGAGCAATAGATGAACCCATTTCATTTAATATCACCGAAGCTTCATTATGGTTGTAACCATCACCCCAAAATCCTGCTATTCCACACATCGAACTAAATCCCGTAATATGAAAATAAAGAGTGAGTAAGACAAAAAATTATTCTTAGCGCTATTTGTCAAAATGTACGTAGCCAGCTAGTTTTCTCTCTGCCAAAACTATCGAGATAGTAGAAAACATCAACAACCACGTTAACTGTGGATGACCTGCGACAAACCACCCAGTAGTTTGGTAAACACACACGAATCCAATCACCCAAAGACCTGCAGCAAAGATAATGCTCCGCTCAATCGATTCCGGGAGGAGCATTGCAGATCTGATCGATTTCACAGCACGACTTGACAAAAAATAAACAAACATTAGCATCAGTGAAAACCCAATCAATCCCGTCTCCGACAGAGTCCGCAGAAACGCATTTTGCACCTGATAAACGGGGAAATAATTGGTAATCCCCTCTGCTTCTGCAAGCGAAATCGCGTCATACCTACTTCTTCCTAGGCCTTGATTTATCCCAATACCAAAAACCGGACTTTCGAGAAAATATTCAATACCAAGCTTGTAAGATATCAGCCTATTCATCATCGAGAATTCTACATTCTGCAAATTACTCACTATCACACCAAGGACCAATGGAACGGTAACGAGACAAGTGCCTAACGCTACCCCTAGAACTTTGCTCGTGGCCGACTTCTTTATAAACAGTAAATAGAGTGTCATACAAAAAACAACCATCACAATGGCTGTTTTCCCTCCCATCATGATAAGGACTAAGCCTGACATAAAAGCGTAATATTTGTAATTATTAATCATATAAAATAAAATGAGAAACACCATTACGGCACTAAACGAATCACCCAAAAACCCGAAGGCTCTATATCCAGCAATACCACCATTATATCGTTCACCCATACCTGTAAAGAAAGAAACACTTATCGAAAGAAATGCGATCCAAAATAGCAAATTAATTCCCTTCGTTAAATCTCCTTCCAAATCTCGATAGTACCAATGTGTACTCCTTAGCATCCAGAAAGGGGCGAATGCAGCAATGAATACAATAAAAAAATTAATACCAAAGCCTAGATCCCCGCTACCTATAAAAAATTGCTGTACAATCAAAAATCCTGAGAATAAAAACATGCTGATAATATCTAAGATAAAAGTTTTATAGATAGTTCTTCTAATGAACAGGATCAAAGAAAGCAACGTAACAGATAATACCTCAAGTGTTCGATATGGATCGCCATCTATGCTGTAAATTAAAGGACTTAGAAAGAAAAAGATAATCGGGCTAAATTTCATACCTTTTCTTCTATTTGTTATTTTAAGCGTCCTCAAGCAAGGCCTCCCAAGCACCAAATACTTCGGCTAAGTCAAACCTTCGAGCAACCTCATGTGCCGCGCTTTCACCTAGTTGAGCCCGAAGCTTTGGGTCACTCATAAGTTTTTTCAAACCTAAGGCAAACGCCTCGGCTCTATCACTTTTTGGGTCAACCAAGATTCCATCGCTATCCGGCGTGATAATTTCATCGGTACCAGGACAATCCGAAAACGCTATCACAGCCTTCTTGTGTTGCATCGCCTCAATGGTAACTAACCCAAACGATTCGTATACCGAGCTAAGTGCGAAAATATCACAGCTGAAGTATTCTTCGTGGATCGCCTTGGTCACACCCGGTAAGGCCACCCTCGATTGCATTCCCGAAGACACAATAAGCGCTTCTAACTCCGAGCGACAATGACCCTCTCCGATGATTCTTAAATCCCAATTTGGGAAATCCTCCGCAACTAGAGAAAACGCACGTATAAGTGTTGCTTGATCTTTCTGAGCGTCTAACCGTCCAACATTTAGTATTACATTTCTACTAGCCTTAACTGAAGGCGCCTTAAATTTCGGCAGAGGTAAAATAGGATTAGTAATGGGAACCATTCGATCAGCGATAGATAGAGGATATTGATTCCTTATATGTTCCGATAACACTGTTATTTTTGACAACGTTTTTGCGACTAGCCTATAAAAAAGTAACTGCAACGCTCGCTCATTAAAGTGCTCCTGAACAATATGCTCCGATCCAATCACAGGAATTCCAGAAAAGACTAGCGCGGGCCCCATGAGAAGAAAAATAGACGGATTAAATCCAATAACAATGTCTGGATCCTCTCTTACGATAACGGCTCTCAGCTTCAGGATTCGCAACATACTCTCTCTGAATTTTGCAGGCAAAGCTGAATTCCCAACAGCTAAGTCTATCCGTTTAATTCGTGGGTCTATTTCATAGAAAGGACTACGACCGGGTTTGTCGAATGTGAGAATCGAAACATCATGCCCTCGCCTTACTAATTCAGAAGCAATTATACAGAGGACACGCTCAGAGCCTCCAGGCATGTCAGCAAGTTTTTTAATCCCAAACAATAATTTCATCGTAATCTCTTTTTAAGACCAAAGAGCGCGTTCGTCTTATCAAAAATTTAGATTAGCTGTTATCGTGAACTGCGCGTCCGTAAGAAGACAGCCTTTGCATTTGCTAGCTTTTCATCATTCAATAAAATGGCTCATGCATCACCAGGCGCACCAACATCGTAACAACCGAGAACGAAAACTCCTGTAACCCACTTGTCGATATCCTAAGATTCGAGCAGAACGTTTAAAATAAATATCAATATGAGCTTACAGCATTCCGAAATCTACGCCAATATAGCCTGAGTCAAAACCAATCATTAAAACGATAATTTAAATCACGATACGAATTGATTCGAATACTTTCTAAGTTCATGGCCCAAATCTTCAATATTAGCAAGAATCCCAGCTTCATTTATGGCCGGGTACTCTATCAAAGCGCGTATCTTTGAAATATCTAAAACGAAACTTTCCTCGACTTTTGTATCACGATGAAAAACCCGTCCACTTCCGTATCCCTGGCAAAACGCATCAGCTAATTTTCTGCAATTTACCGCCACCCCACTTCCAACATTTATTAACCCAGTTAGCCTCGCACGGATAACATCAATGACTATTTGAACAAATACTTTTACCGGAAGAAAATCCTTAGCTGTAACTGCAGGGAAATCTAGATAAATCCTATCTTCTTTTAAGAGAGATGAGCTCATTGTCCCCATAAACGTTTTTCGATTAATTTCGAAACCATAAATATTCGAACATCTTAAAACAGCAACTCTATCCAAACCAAGAATCTTAACGACCTGATCTTCCACCACCAGTTTATTAGCACCATAGTGACTCACGGGTTTAGCCAGACTTTCCTCGGAATTATCTTTTTCAACACCATAAACTTGCCGAGTACTCATCATGATTAGGGTACAATTGTCCCGATTCTTCAACGCCTTAGCGATAATAATATTAGTATCATCATTATAACTATAATTGTCGCTGTACGCTGAAGGTGAAATAGAAAAGTTAACAACGACATCAAAATGAATTTGAGACATTAGCGTTGCGCTCAATTCCTCGTGACCTATTTTAGTAATGTAAGCATCCTCAAATGGCTCAATCAAGAAATGCTTACCGATAAAGCTATTTTTACCAACAACTAGGATCTTCTTTTTAAAAATATTCATTCGTTAAATCGCTAATTTCGAATCGTTGTAGTGCTCTTTATTCTGAAGGTACCAGCTTATAATTCCAGGAAATTCATCAACCAACACTCGTCTTTTAGACCAACCTAATTCTAATATTTTATTATAGTTAACCGAATATCTAGCGTCATTGAACGGGCGATCTGCAACATAATTAATATGTTGCACGCTGTCTAAACCAAAAAGTTCACATAAAGCTTTAGCGACATCTATATTACGATATTCTTCCTCAGTGCCTACATTATAAATTTCTCCGAACCTTCCTTTTTTTACGAGGATGTCAATGGCGTCACAGAAGTCATGCACCGATAAAAATGTCCTTTGATTTAGACCGCTACCATGCAAAGGAATTTTCCCACCTTTACTTAAAGTTAAAATCGACCTAGGTATCAGTTTCTCTGGAAACTGTCGCGTTCCATACATATTATTAGCTCTAACCACGATCACTGGCAATTTAAACGACTTAGAATAAGCTCGAACCACCATCTCTGCTGCAGCTTTTGACGCCGAATAAGGGTTTGTCGGCGCGTACGCACCAGATTCATCTATAGACCCACTAAGCACCTCTCCATATATTTCGTCTGTGCTTATGTGGATGATTTTTTTAACACTCTGAACCAAAGCTGCTTCCATCAAACAATGAGTTCCCATCGTGTTCGTCTTCGTAAACTCCATCGAATTTGAGAAAGAGTTATCCACATGACTCTCTGCTGCCGCGTGAATTAACAGGTCTGCGTCTTTTAACGCTGAAAGGCAGCTCTTGTAGTCACAAATATCCCCCACAATTAACCTGAAATTTGGATTTTCTGTATGCTGACTCACAAACCTGTAATCAGCGGCGTATGTCATCTTATCTAATACAAAAACTTTTGAATTAGGATATGTGTCGATTACAAAATCGACAATATGGGAGCCGATAAAACCTGCCCCACCTGTTACAACAATCTTATTCAATGGAAACTCCTTTATGAAGTACTACGTGTTTATGAAACAATAAAATGACCAAGAAATATTAACAAGGAGCTGAACAGTACAGTCAGCTAAAGCCGTTTATTCTTATTTTCCATTTTAAGTAATTAGATTTCACCGTCACCCAAATAAATTAGACAGTTAACCGCTTAGACGTCTGTCATGAACAAGTCTTAGGAATCCATTTTTAAGTCGTAGAGAGGACATAATAGGGTGCGTGGCGAAGCACCCGATAAGCGCACCAATAAAGTCTTTAAAATCCCTTGTAAAATAAAATAATCGGATTTTTCTCCACTTTAAAGCAAAGTCAAAATTAGCTGTTGAACTAAACTGGTTTTTGTACTTCTTTAAAAGCCGCACTTGACTATCAAATTCAATCTTTGGACTTTTATCGTTACCACTGGACCAATATTGCTCTACCAAGATTTCTTTTGTCCCAATAAAATGTCCACCAGCCAAACCCAGGCGTATTGCGAAGTCGGTATCGTCTGTTCGGCGCAAGCTATCATCATAGAGACCAATAGACCGAAACACCTCTTTATATGTCATTAACGAACATGCCGGCGTACCGCTGCCAAAAAATTTCTCTCGTCCAGGAGTCATATTTAGATGGTAGTCTAAAATATCTCGTCCTATAGGAATCTTGTCACAAGAACCAATTCCTGCACTGACAGACATGTAGCCGTTAGGATATTTTTTTTGAGTACTGCACCAGCATCCGATTAGCACATCGTTATCTTTTCTATATCTACTAATCACATCATATTGATGCTGAATTCTATTAGGAAAACTTATATCGTCGTCATCAAACCAAGCTACTAGCTGCCCATTAGCATGTGAGATGATTGTATTGAGCGCACCCGCCATACCTGTGTTCCTCGTATGAGCAATTAGACTGACTTCCTCATGCAGAGCAACAAATTGTTGAATTATCTCGACTGAATTATCAGCGGAGTAATCATCAACCACGATCACTTCAAGATGAGGATAGGTTTGAGAGATTGCACTATCGAGAGCCCTAAGAATAGTATCCTCTGAATTAAAACAAGTTATACCAATGGTAATTAGTGGTAACTCATTGTTCATTGATGAAATGTCTCATAGATAATGTCCCTAAGATTAAAGTTTACGCCATCACAAGCAAAAATATGCAACTAAAGCACTCAGCTGAAAACTGATTCAAACTAGTAGCTTTCTAGGCCTCGCAACAAAACCCACACCAAAACTTAGATGGGGACCTGTTATGAAGGGCGAAATACCGTCAATACTAACGATATCAAAGTAATTGGAAACCATCTTCTCAAACACTTTCCAACTGAAACCCTTGTGCTGATCTCTTGAAACGCGATGAACACGCCCTGCTGACTGGTTCAATAATTCTGAAAAAGTATATGGTTCTCCCTCACCGACTAAGCATTTGATTAGATGTTTCATCAAAAAAACAGGACCAATTTCATTCGGGACCGATATGAAAGCTAGGTTACTGGTACCTCTTGCTAAACACTCTAAATATGGTTCTACCATCTCAGGAGGAACATGCTCTAAGGTCTCTAGGCATATAGAAATATCAAAAACTTCATCCGCCAGTCTCATTATTTTTGGGTCATTGCAATGACGAAACTCATATTCTGGGAAATCCTTCCATAGCTCTGAGGCGATATCTAAACCACCCTCCCAATTGGCATCTAGACCAAGATATCGTGTGGGGCGATTCGGCAAGAAGCCTATGGCCTTTCCATCAAAGCATCCAAGTTCCAATACACTATCATCTGTAACATCGTGTCTTTGGATAGCCTTGTTAATCCATTCATAACGCCCCCGATGGAGAGCACCACGTATACCAGACCCAAACAGTCGTTCGTTATATGTAGCTGTACTTTTAGACTTAAAATTTTTCAAAGCTAATCTTCATTATTCTGAGACTTTAAATAAAATATTCATTTGCTTGCCTAACCCAATTAATGTCGCGAATCGAGAGATCTCTGAAAGCGATTTTTTCTTCCGTCCATAATCGCGCGTGGAAATCCCATAAATAATCTTTTAACGGTGTCAATGGGATGCTTGGAAACTAGCTTACATAACTCATATAAAAACAATATTTTAGAGTCGCGATTCCAAGTAAGTTTTAAGCGATGCCACATCAACACAAAATTGAAATTTCCATACTTATCAATAAATGTCTTTTGCTTTATTAAGATCTTACTCATATTATTAAATTCTTCCAAAGACGTCTTCTCCGATGTCGCAGTCATTGTCTGTTTAACCAGCGGCTCAGAAATACCAGGGAAGTGAGCCCCCTTGATGGCTAGCCTAATAATCAGATCAGTGTCCTCACTTCGTCGTAACTGAGGATCAAACCCGCCTACAAGTTGATAGGTGGAGATACGAGCCATTTGACTACATGTGGCGCATGATCCGTAGGCATTTTTAGCGGGAGTGCCTAACAGTATGCGTTTTGCTACCGATAGGCCATTTGGTGCAGCTTTGTCGGCTGCTTCACCCATGGTTACTTCAATCTTTTTTTCCCCATTGGGATATAGCTGAACTCTTGAGGAGTGACATATTACTGCCATATTGTCAGCATAATCCCGTTCATATTTAATAATCCTGGCCCACTGATCCACCAGCCTGCGACTACAACTAATATCATCGTCATCAAAAAAAGCAACAAACTCACCCCTAGATTCAGAAAGAATTTTGTTCCGAGCAGCTGCTACCCCGCTATTTTTTTCAAGCCGAAATAACCGTCTATCATCAGGGCTTTGGTCCACCCACCTCTTTAAAATATGATAACTTTTATCCGTCGAGTAATCATCTACAGCAACAACTTCTATATTTGGCCAAGTCTGCGAAAGTATAGACTCCAACGCAGCGCCCAATGTTTCTTGCGCATTAAATACAGTTAAACCTACAGTGATCAATGGAATTTTTTTGCAGGCGAATAGCTCTCTATCCGAATCACTCATTGCCAACACAGTGCGACTTCTCCCGAAAATTAATCACATTCTCCCAAGCATCAATAATTTCATTCGCGCCAAACTCCTCAGTTATTCGGCGTGCTGAAATACCTCTAGCAACGCGTTCGGCTGGTGCACTAAAGGCAGAAGCGAGAGATCTAGCAAGCTCATTATACGAATCAACGCCCTTTGCCAGCCAACCCTGCTCTATTGAAAGAAGAGAGGCGACTCCCTGACTACCCTCAAAACCGATCGCCGGCAGTCCATAACTCATTGCCTCAGCTAGAGCATTTGGAAACCCCTCCCAAGCTGACGGCATCACATAGAGTTGCGCACTCATATAGAATGGCTCAACATCCAGAGTTGTACGGAAAATGGAGATACGTGACGCCAGACCAAGCTCTCTTATTCGGGCCAATAAATGAACCCTAGATATTCCGTCCCCCACAAAAACTAAATTCCAGTCGGGATAATTTGTGGCAACCAAAGCAAAGGCTTCCAGCAGAACTTCAGGCCTCTTTTGAACGGGTTCAAGTCGACCAATATAAAGAACAACCTTCGACCGACCAGAAAAGCCATCAGGGCACGCTATACATGCCGGTTGCTTGACTGGGTTCGGTATCGAAACAATCTTTTCAGCTAAATATTTAGGATAGTCAGCTATGAATTCCTCGTTTTGAACTATTACCTTATTCACGAATCTTAGAAGGTTAAAATTTATCCACCGCCGAAACGGTCGATATAGGTAATAATACATGGATGGCGCATTTCTTTCTGCGGCAATAACTCGGGTACCACTTGCTAGCGCAGCAGCATAAACCGTCATGTCACCACTCATAACAAAGCCGATCAAAACCTTTATTCTGTATCTCCGTAACAATCGGTAAAGCATGATAGATCGCCTTACCTTATCTCTAACGCCACCACAAAAGTTCAATCTATGCCACTGAACATCGTCTGAAATTTCATAGAAACTTGATGCGTATGGTGGATCCCAGCTAAAGATGTGAATAGTATAGCCTCTACGAGATAACTCATTGGCCAAAAAGCATAGCATCCTCTCGGCTCCCCCACCCTCGCCACCCAACCTCTGAAAGTAAAGCGCGATTGCCCCGCCCCCTCGAGTCTCTTGATTCACATTATCACCATAATACCTATTAAACTTTTATGAAAAGATCCTATATTGAAACTTCCAGCGACAAGGCACCACGCCATTCAACTGAGTGGATTACCGAATCAAGAATAACTCATGTAAAGCAAAAATCATGGCTTGATCGCAGTTACAAAATATCCCGCTGGAAAAAGGGAAAGGGTGTCGTACAATTTTTTAGGGTTTTTAGATCTTAATTTGGAATAAATTATGTCGCTATAAATTGCCAAGCTCAGCTTTAACCGCTTACCAAAACCATTAACTCCGACCGCGCAGTGCCCGCTGGAATGTGGACCCCAAGTAAGTGGTGTGATTTCAATGTCCACAAAACCATTTTCAGCTAACTTTTCTTTCCACCATGAACCAGTGGGACGGAAATAATCATCCGGATGGGCATGTATCATATAGATAAATGGCGTTGAAGCTACAAACCGGCCATCCTTTCGAAGACACCGCGCAATTTCACGCAGCAAAAACTCTGGATTGCAGACGTGCTCAAACGTATTCATCGCAAGGACAGTATCAAAAGTACCCTCCTCTACCGGAAACTGCGAGTCAACAGGAACTACCCAAGTCGGCTCTATTCCAGCATCAATGTTAATAGAGCTATAATTCTCACACGACAACAAATCATAATAATCACACTTTCGTCCCCCACCTACATCCAGCATATTTCCTAACGCACCAACCATACTAAGGGCTTCGTATTGAAGGGCTCTTAATATAAAATTACCAGGACGATGAAATTCTTTTAGCCTTTGATAACGTGATAAGCTTGGCCATAAATATTTTTCTTTTTCTTGAACCATTGTATATAACCTTCCTTTTAAAATACCGTTTGTAAGCTATCCAGCCGTTACATACTGCGAGTACACTAACTAACGACCTCCTGACTTGGCTTTATTAACGTGTTATTTATCACCAATCCTTTTTGCACTCCTACTCTTTTTAATTACCGGAATTAAAAGTTGTAAGGGCGAAAAAATAAGAGCGACAAAAATATAGAACCTCATTTTAAATTTATCTCCCTGAGAGTAATAAAACCTTACTCTCGCCATTGCGAGAGATGAAAGATAAAGTCTTTTATTCTTTAAGTACTTTGAGTGTTTTTTACGCAATAATAAGGCATACTTTAGCGGTGTTTTACCTGACTTTTCCCCATCCACACCAAGTGTCTTGTATTGAGTGACTAAAGGCCTGTTTACTGCAACAAAATATGCATCATTCTTACAAACTCGTATCGCCATGTCCCACTCAGCCATTCTCCGAAAACGCTCATCAAAATATTCAACATCCAATAACACTTGCCTACGAGTCATGAGAGTGCAGCTTCCAAACTGCCCCCACACATATGGATTCGGCTCAGTTAGTAATAAGAGAAAGTCTGCAACAACTTGACCATGTGGCTCTGGCGCCTCTCGCCCGATGGCATAAGTTACTTGATCTGTTTGGGTATCTCCCAGTTCAATAATATTGCGATTGGAATAACATAGAATAGGTTTACCAGGATAAGATGCTTCTGCAACTAAAATACGATTGTATTGAGCTTTTAAACGATCAGGATCGCTCTCATCGTCATCGTCAAAAAAAACTAAGAACTCACCGAAAGAATTAGAGCAAATTGTGTTTAAAGCCGCCGGGAATCCTCTATTCACCGTGTGCTGAATGAAACGTATCTCGTCGTATTGATCGGCCAGTCCCTTTATCAGTTCTGGCGACTCGTCCGACGAACAATCATCCACAACAACGATCTCAAAATTTTGCCATCTCTGGGAAAGTGCGGACCGAATTGCCCTTTCAATTGTATCTGCTGCGTTATAACAAGTAATCCCGATTGAAATTAGAGGAAACTCTCCTACCGGCATACCTCCAATATTATTTTCAGGTCGAGCATTCAAAATTGTTTGTTCCGTATACTTGCCAAATGATCTGCCAATCTCATGGAAAATGCACAAATGGTCAAAAATGGATTCGCATTACCATACGTTGTAAAAATTGAAGGACCCGCAACAAAAAGATTTTTACACCCGTACACCTGGCAGTTCTCATCAACCACTCCAAGATTAGCATCGCTACTCATTCGCGTAGTTCCTAAATAATGAGAATGTATCGCATTTAGGTGCCATTCTTTTAAAGACTCAAGCCCACTATAATCAAGTTCCCCAATGTCATGTCGGGAGAATTCGTGAGCTAACTTCTTAAGGAAATCAATAACTGACTTTTTATCACGATCTGTGTACCGCCAGTTAACCTCAATTTTTCGCAGTCCCATATCATCCAACTCGTTGGAAATTCTCACGCAATTATCAGGGTCAGGATATTGATCTAAAAAGCCTCGCACAATCAACGACCCAGCGAGTGGCTGCACCTTTGCAACCCGTCCAATCCGATTGAACACCCAAAGACCAAGATTACGAAAAAGACGCCCATTGACCTGATCACGCGTGATGAATTTAGAAGAATAAACTTTCTTCTTGATCAACTCAAAAGCTCTATTAGCTTGAATTTCAGAAAATGACGAAAGTTGAATATAGTGATTTAGAAGCTTCTCAGCAGTCTGAACATCTCGGCTAAGTGATATTCCCAGCCGCACTGAATTACCCTTAAAGCTTTGGTCCGAGAAGAGCGCATTGCTTGTAAAAATGGGCCTTTTGAGTTTTAAAACTGCTAAATCCGCTTTAGGATGGGTAGACAAAAATCGACCCACCAGGCCATTTTTATTCCCGATTCCATCTTTGAACACTCCGTTTGAGTTTAACATTATCCTAGGAACCTCCAATCCTCCAGCAGCGAGAATAAAATAGCGCGCCTCAACCCGAATATGATTTCCGTTTTTGCAAGTTACTAAAGCAGCTTTAATATTCCCCGCCGGATCGCTTTCAAGCTCGCCAACTATCGCATCAGTCAAAAGTCTTAGAATTCCTGTTTCTGACGAAACATAACCTAGGATATAGTCAGCAATTCTAAAAGGAGGCTTCGACCAAACAAAAGGCTTCAGTGTGGTTTGGTTTCCGTCGAATAATCGTTTAAATTTTTTGTCATTAACCGCATAGTAATTGTCTTCAAATGCCTCACTAGAAAGTCCCAATAGCTCAATAGCGCGACGATAATAGGGATCTAATGACTTGCGAGACATTGGCCAAGTAATATTATCGACCCAATTCCGATATTCGAAGTCAATTGGGTCAAGCGGAGCAACACGCCCAGCCCACAGATTTGAAGAGCCTCCTAATTGAAATGCACGCCCAAGCGTAAGATCAACCTGGCCGACAATAGTCTTATCAACAACGGTATTGAAAGACGAAGCTTCTTTTTCACCACCAGCCTCGATAACAATTACATCTTGCCCTTGCTTAACCAGCTCAGCGGCTAGAACCCCGCCCGCAGGTCCAGAACCGATTACACAGTAAGAAGCGGACATGTCACCGTCATAATTTAACGCTGATATACTATTAATTATTCTACCCTCCGCCAGTTTTAGAATATTCAGACTGAGCTCCACCAGCTGTAAGCCCTGACTTCATTCAGCGTAATTTACCGTCAACTAATTTTACCAACGTATATTTTTGTTGTTTAATATTTGATAATTAACGATCGCCATCCTTATCAGCCTATGCAACACAATCGCCGCGATTGCGCCATAAATACTAAAAACCGGAACTAAAGTTATACCAAAAATTGCCGTGTCACATTTGACACCAGTTGAATATTTCGGACGCTTAGGTGGTCTAGTCGAGACGGTATAAACCGCCTCTGGCTCCCAGTCGTGCATACGCTTTTATATGGGTGTTTTCATCTATTTCGATAACATATGGTGACGAAGTATCGGGCGATACATCTAGACAAGCAAGAGGATCTATTTTTGTGGATTTCGCGATCTTAATTTGCCCAACAAACGCATACTTTATTCTGCTTAAAAATAACGAAAATCGATCCTTCATTCGTATTATTTTTCGAAACAACCGATTGTGAACTTTAATCAACCCACCATTCTTCTGAAAACTAACCAACTGGAACTATTTTGCAGCTTTGACAACACACGCTTGAATGTTTGACGGGAGCATTGAATCAGTCTGACTTTGCTCATTTGAAAACTTTACTGTATCGAATTGACGAACGATGAAAAAATCTAAAAACCGAATCGATCTGGATAACACTTCGACAGGAAATCTGGCTATTGGATTGACCTCGCATTGCATTAAAATTCTCTGCAGCAAAATACCTATAGTCTCAAATGGCTGTGATGCACCTCTCAACATTTCAAAATGCCCCCAATCTTTGAATAAAAGTCTAAATCCATAGGGTGTAAAGTGAAAAAAATTGTCCGGGCATTCATGAAATGAAAATACAGCACTGGCGGAGATCACTAACTTACCTCCCGGTGTAAGGATGCGATGAAGATCTGCGATTAGGTCACTCGGCTGCGGAATGTGCTCTAAAAGCCCAGTGCATACAACTATCTCATAACTTTCATCAGGTATTTTACAAAGATCTGTGTAATAAAGATCACAGATCAAATCAGGATTGTGATCGGCACGTTTAGTTACAGTATATGCGTTGGGGAAATATGGCCTGTAGTCAACATCTTCCGAGTGAATTATTAGAGATTTTTTTGTTGAAGCATACTCCCTGCAAAGTCTGTCTAAATTCCTGGTCGACAGCTTCTTTTTACTAAAAATAAATCCTCGAAATAACCTAGAATAAATTTTATCCCAAAACGTTCTTTTATTCTTTTGCATAATACTTTCCATTTCCTTTAAAAAAGGTTGAATACTAAGATTTAGCTGTTACCCAATAACTCTATGAAAAAGCAATAACTCGTTTAAATTTAAAACTCACTCTAGAATTTGTGTAATTTTCCCCAGCACGAGTCAATTAAAATTTAGTTTTCTCCGAATAAATCTCTCGAGAAAGTCTTTTCACTCACATCCCCTAAGCAATCAGATTGCCTATTAGCAACAATTATGTCAGACATTTCTTTAAACTCTTCAAGACTGACTATTACCTTCGATCCAAAAAACTCACCCGCACCCAGCTCAGGTTCATAAACTACAACGTTGACTCCTTTGGCCTTAATTCGCTTCATAACACCCTGAATAGCAGACGCACGAAAGTTATCGCTACCTTCTTTCATCACTAGCCTAAAAAGACCTACAATCTTAGGCTTTAATTTCAGAATTTCATCCGCAATAAAATCTTTACGGGTAGTATTTGACGAGACAATCGCCTGGATCAATGTCTGTGGTACCCGCCCATAATTAGCTAATAGCTGTTTGGTGTCCTTCGGCAAGCAGTATCCACCGTAACCAAATGATGGGTTGTTATACCCGTCACCTATGCGCTCATCAAGGCACACACCATTTATGAGACTGTCAGTATCCAGGTCATGGGTAAGCGCATAGGAGTCAAGCTCATTAAAGAATGATACGCGCATGGCCAAGTAAGTGTTAGCGAACAACTTCACCGCCTCCGCCTCAGTTGAGTGGATAAATAAGGTTTCAACGTCCTGCTTCTCCGCCCCCTGCTGCAATAAATTAGCAAACAGTTTACCCGCATCACTATGACTGCCAACAATGATACGTGATGGATGTAGATTATCCTTCAACGCCCGTCCTTCTCGTAAAAACTCTGGCGAAAAAATCACACGGTCTGAGTTATACTTTTCTTGGAGCGATTTTGTGTGGCCCACTGGAATAGTGGATTTTATCACCACAAAAGCTCCTGAATTAAGCTCAAGGACGTCTTTGACGACTTCATCTACTGAACTAGTGTCGAACCGGTTAGTTAAGGGATCGTAATTGGTAGGTGTTGCCACCACCACAAACCTGGCTCCGTTGTAAGCAGCCTGCTTGTCGAGTGTTGCTATCAGGCTTAACTCTTTATCCACCAAAAAGCGCTGAATCTCAGCATCCACCACAGTGGATCGCTTATTGTTGACCTTATCGACCCTGGCTGGATCTACATCAAGGACAACTACATCATTTCGCTGAGCAAGCAGAACCGCGAGTGACATACCAACATAGCCTGAACCTACAACAGTAATTTTTATTTTATTAGACAAAATGCGACCTTCTATTTAATGTTAATCGATTACTCCAATAAAGATTTATCCAAAGCAACTAGCTGTTCGTTTTTGAGTAGTTTACAGCACTTCAATTAACTGAATTTCTAGCAATCGATAATAGCCTTTATCGAACCTTACCAACCGCTCTTTTCAATCAGCGCCTTTATGGACTGCCTGGTGTCAGGATCGCGCATACCTACCGCTAAGTTTGCACTTAAAAAGCCCTGCTTATTGCCACAATCAAAGATTCCAGCATCGGTCTCAAAGGCATTTAACCCGTCACGCTTAAGCAGCTCATCCAGCGCGTCGGTCAGCTGTATCTCACCGCCAACACCTGCAAGGGTCGTCTCAAGCAGATCCAGCACCTTAGAAGGAAGAATGTACCGACCCAGCACAGCTAAATTAGAAGGCGCATCCTCTGGGAAGGGTTTTTCAACCAAGCCCTTTAGGGGAACACTTCTAAAGGGCTCACTCGCCTCACCATTCAAGTCAGCAACGCCGTAATTTTCAATCGCATCTGAACTAACCCGCTCAACCATAACTTGGCCAATGCCGGTCTTATTCCAGACATCAGTCATAGCAGCAAAGCTGTAGTTGGTATCCCGCGATGCTTGATCAAGCACCAGAACATCGGGCAGCAGCACGGCAAAGGGTTCATTATTTAAGAGATGCTTAGCGCAGAGAACCGCATGCCCCAACCCTAGTGCATCACTCTGCCGAACAGAGGTCACCGTGACATGACCGGGTATGATGTTTTTGACCGTGCCCAGAATGGTCTCTTTGCCCTTCTTTTCTAGCCGGTGCTCAAGCTCATAGTGCGTATCAAAGTGATTCTCGATCGCCTCTTTGCCGCTTCTTGTGACCAGTATGATTTCCGTGATACCCGCGGCAATCGCTTCTTTGACGACATGCTCGATAATAGGCCTGTCATAGACCGGCAAGAGCTCTTTTGGGATCGCCTTAGTCGCCGGCAGCATACGCGTGCCAAGCCCTGCTACCGGGATAACCGCTTTTTTAATCGGTTTGATCATGGTGTCTCCGCGGGCAATGAGTCGCTTCTTCTGTTGCCGCCACCTCATCTCGCAAGGCCTCAATCTCCGCTTCAAGCTCAATGTACTCACGCTGTTTGCGGGCTAAAAAACGCACGGTGATTGCTGCTTTTTCAGCAATCCCGTCAGGCGTCAAAACATAGGCATAACCCAGCTTGTTATTGGAGCCCCGAAAATTATTCAGCTTGACCCAA
>Ga0209630_10000689_pt1 | contig 38506 bp, 23 predicted proteins | sample COG_01_FD_184745 | JGI IMG/M metagenome (GOLD analysis project Ga0209630, IMG submission 184745) | Pelagic Microbial community sample from North Sea - COGITO 998_met_01 (SPAdes) (version 2) | ecosystem: Environmental > Aquatic > Marine > Neritic zone/Coastal water | place: Helgoland, sampling...
CCAATCTCTTCGAGCTCTTCGTCTTTGGTCGTGTAAACTTCGCCGGCGAACACGGCGTACTTCGAAGCCGGAGAGTGCGGCCGCTTTCTCTTCGCAGTATTCTCTTCTTTTCCTCCTCCTCGCTTTTGTTGTCGTTGTTGCTGCTGCTGTTGTTGTTTTCTTTCGTACTTTTCTAATTTTGAAAGCGCCACCTCTTTCTCCTTTCGATACTTTGCCGCCGCTTCGCGATAAATCATCAACTCGGCTTGTAATTTTTGAAATCGCGCTCGCGATACGAGAGTTTGAGTATCCTCGTTGTTTTTACCACCGTCGTCGTCAAAAGAATACTCTTCTTCTTCTTCTTTAAATTCGTCGTCGTCGTCGTTAATTTCAGTGTTAGTATCGTAAAAATCGTCTCTTTCGTCTCTCTTTTCTTCTTTGATGTTTAAAGAAGGAAAACGTAACAACTTCTCTCCCATCGCCTTCTCTCGAAACGAGTCTCTTTCTTTCGTCATCAACGTTAAACTTTTCATCAAATCGTCCTTAATTTTCGTTAAACGCTCGATTGAATCTCTCATCTTCTCTTTCTCTTTCACGTTCTCCTCGTGTTCTCGTTTGAAGTTCAGTTGCAGTTGAGTGCACCGCGCGTTCATTTCTCGTTGCATTTCTGAAATCATAAACGGCACGTTTCCTTCTTCGTTTTTCACTTCTTTACCATCATTTCCACCTTTACCACTCTGTTCTTCAGTCGTCATATTTAATACTACTACTATAATACTCAGTATTATTTTAAACGCTGTAAGAAGAAGGGAGTAAAAGAGATTATATATATGCAGAAGAAGCGTAAAGTAATATTATGACGACTGACGGTGAACGTGTGTGTTTGTGAGAGTGACTTATGATGAGTTGTGGAGGAAATGTGTCTCTCTCTTCGTTTGAAGAAAAATTTGAGGAGAGAAGGAACAACTACTTTTTGTCATCATCAGAAGACGAAGAAGAAGAAGAAGAAGAAGAAGGTGCCAAGAATGATGATTTTGGAATCTCAATCAACAGAGGAAAATTGAGGAAAAATTTTCGTTTAGGGTTCTCTAGCAAAAAAAAAAGGTCCACACAAAACTTTGCCTTCACACAGCATCTTCACAACAAGAAAGAACAACAAAGCGCGCGCTCGAGGGTGTTCGTGTGTGTGTGTGTCTGTGTAGATTTAGAGCGACTTCTAGAGTAAACAACACATACACACACACAGACAGAAATGGCGCCAAACTGGTTGTTTGGTGGAGGAGACCCCGCCGAGAGTAGTACTCTCAGTAACACAACCAAAAGAAATCATCACCTTTTGAGCAAAAACAAAAACAGTCAAGGTGAGCGCGCGTCAACAAATGTGCTTTCCGCGCAAGGCTACGTCAAAGACGAACGAGACGATCCACACTATTCGCAAAAGGCGAGGAGAGGGAGAGAGAAAGTCGCCGAACAGCTTCTGAGAGATATGCAGAAAGAAGAATCTCACTCGGGAGAGAGAAAGAGCAGGCGGCACCACCATCGACACGGAGGAGGAGGAGCGCAAAATGAGGCCGCGGAATTCAGTGCTGGATTTCCCCGAGGGAGAAGCGCAACCACGCCTTCGTACGGGAGCAACAGCGAGTATCATCAGTATCAACACGACGGATTGAACACATCTGCGACAATGACTTCGTCAACATCGTATTCACGATTGGTTGGTGGGTGTTTGATCGCCGGTTCCGTTGCCATGGTCTGTACGGCATCTTCGGACTCAGTGCTTGGACACTTGCTCCTTTCGTCTTCAAGCGCGAAAGACGACTTTAACATCAACGCTTCGAACAATCGAGGCGGCGTCGCGTCCGGGTCTAAACGAAAATCTGCATCATCCAGAGGAGGAGGAGGAGGAGGTGATGGACGAGGAGGAATATCAGGATGGTCGAACGAATACGCCACGAACTTTCTCGGCGCGGTGACGAAGAACGCGGACGATAACGAGGACGACAAACTTTTTGAAGGAGACTCGAGCAACGCTGCCATCGCTTTGGCAAACGGCGAAACCTTACTCGAGAAATTCGATGCCGACGCGTTTGAGAGGGATCTCGCGTCAACCTCGGGAGATTTTGATGACGAAGAGAAGAGAGACGTGCAGTTATCCGACGACGATCTGCTCACGACGTGCGAAACGTGGAGAGTGCAAATTAAAAACGACGCGACGATGTTTCAAGCTCGACTGTTGAAACTTTCGGCTATTTTAGACGCAACGAGTGATGATTCGAACAGGTTGCCGCACGACGATGTTGTCAATTCGATCAAAAGTGTCCGTAAGTGGCACACGACTACGGACGTGGACGCCACCGCGAAAGTGAAGGAGTTGACACGCAGAGCGAAAATGGAGAAAGCCGGCGACGGTAACAAGTCTTTGCGAAGAAAGAAGCTCGAGGCTGAAGCCATAAAAGTCGAAGAGCTCGCGTCGACGTCTTTGCCCAAGCTTGAAAATGCTTTGAACGAAATCGAGGAGAAGTTTATCCCGGCTTCGGCGCAATCGGAACCAGTCCGACAAAGAGCTGAACTTGGTGCTGCACCGACGCGATCTTCGTGGTTATCGAGTCTTTTCGGTGGCGTAAAACAACCTAAGAGAATGGCACAACTCGGGGCGGCTACAAATTTGGACGCGAGCGCTGAATTAGGTGCCGGGTACGGCGGCGATCCCTGGGGGGCGCACAGTAAATTCGACGATGAACTCGACATGGAAGAGGAGCGCGATGTCAAGAATGAACGCAGGAAAAACGTAGCTTCTCTTCACGAACGTCAACGACTACAAAAGGAAAAAGAGCGATTCGGGTTAGTGGATGAAAAAGTCGTTGAATCCCCCGTTCGTGCAACCTCGTTCGCGAAAGGACTTTCGAACCGGCGAAGCCGTCGTGTAGGTCCATTTTATGACGCGATGGAAAATAGCGAGCAACAACAACAACAACAACGGCGGCAAATTACGCCTTCTTCTATCACTCCTTCAACACCGGGCGGACGTATTTCTGAAGCAGATATAGAGAGAAGAGCGCAAGAGCTTGTGGATGAAGCGCACGGTGGCATCGAAGAAGGAGAGGAAGAGCGAGTCAACGAAGGAGAAGAAGTTTTCGACGACGATGAAGTCGCGGACGCAGAAGCAGAAGAGCAATCAGAAGACGAACAGCTCGTAGAAGAAGATGAAGAAAAAGAAGAATTGGTGAGGTCGTCGCGAGTGAAGAAATCGCGCGGACTTACGGATCGAATTTCAGATACCGTACGAAGGGCCTTTGGATACGCAGACCCGGGAGAAGAGTTTCTAGAAGAGGCGAGCGAAGATATCCAAGAAGAAGAAATGGAAGAAGAGACGAAACAAGCTCAGCGCGCGCAACAAAGATCTTCCAGAAACGGGAGAAGAAGTGGCAACATCAACAGCAAGAAGAAGGGATCATCATCTTCTTCATCGTCGCCCTCTGCCTCGACGACTGGGACGACAACGTCGAAAGAGAGAAGGCAGCAGGAAAAGAGAGGGTCAGCGGCGACGACGGCGAGTATTGCCACGGACGAGAAGACAAAGAAAAGCTCGAGCTTTGAAAATGCGTCGACGAAGCAATCTTCGAAATCCAACAACAAGGACGACAACACAGAGCCCGTGGACACGTTCGCCGCTCGCATGAAGGCTGCCAAGAAATTGAAGGAAGTGAAAGAAGGCGGCGCGGCGACAAAATCGTGGAACTCGGCTGGGGAAGCTCACCAGATGAAGTTTAAACCAGGTCAAAAGCTCATCGTTCAAGAGGATGGTACTTTTGCGTTTGCCGACGAAGATGACGTCAACTCGAAGGATTCCGACGCCGGTTTGCAAAAAAGAAACGAGGAAACCTCGAAAGTCTTGCGCTCGCTCTCGGAGGAGCAAGGTTCGTCGTCGTCGTCGTCGAGCGACGTGACTGACAAAGAAGTTCAATCCCCACCTCCGGCTATCTCACCACCTCCGCCATCTCCATCGCCTCCTCCGCCAAACGCGCCAGTTGCTCAACCCGCTGTAGTTCAACCTGCCGCAATCGATCCGACCCAGACGGCGCAAATGTTGTACCAACAAAATATTGCCGCCATGAACAATCAGATGATGATGAATGCTGCGGCGGCTGGCACTAATAACAACAACAACAACGCGAACTCGAACGCAAACGTGGGAAATAATTTTAAGTTGACGTCGGAGAATCTAGATGCTGTCGCTATGGCAAAGCTCGAACACGATACGGCGAACAGAAACGCTTTGGAACTGTATGACATCTCCAACCAAAATCGGGACGCGGCTGAGTTGGCGAGATCGGAGCACGAAACTGCTATGCACTGGAGACAAGAAGCACAAAAGAATCTTGAACGCTTAGAAGCAACTGCCGCGAAAAAGGCCATTTCGGAAGAAAACGCGGCGCAGCAACAAGAAAAGTTACAGAATTTGAACGCTTTAGTCTCTGAATTTAAAAAGGCTCTGGTGGAAGAAACCGCGTTGCGACGCAAAGCTGACATCGAGAAGGAAAATTTGGCCCGCGATTACGAACAAAAGAAGATCGAAATTGCCACGAAAGCATCCGAAGCTCAAGGTCGTTTAATTGAGCACGCCAAAGACAAGATCTTGGAGGCTCGCCGCACTGCCGCGTTGGCGACGCAACAAGCGAACGAGTATTTGGAACAGGCGAAGAGAGAAGCGATAGCGAGGAGAAGAATCGGCGAGTTTGCCAAAAGGTCAAACTCAAAAATGAGCGAGGATAAGAAAGCTTTGGCTGAGCGATTGCATGCTGAGAAGGATGAAATCTCGCAAGCCGCGAAAGAGGTTCAAAAATCTGCCGAGGAAGCGTTGATGAGGTTGAACTCTGCCAACTCGCAAGCGCAAAAGGAAAGGGATCTCGCTTTGAGCGATCGTCAGCAAGCGATAGAAGAGGCTAAACAAGCCGTCGATACGGCCAAAATGAGTTTAGATGGTATGAAGGAAATGTCGAAGAAAGCGCAAAAGTACAAGAGACGTCAAGAAGAGACGGTGGATTCGGTTAAAGAGTATATAAAAAACGACGGAGAGGGCAAGTTTGACAAGTTGGATAAATTGTTGCGCAAAGCCGAAGCCGAAGACTTCTCTTCTGACTCTGGTGGAAAGAAGTCTAAATCTTCCTCATCGTCTAGCAAGAAGAAGAAAACGAGCAGCGACAAGAAAAGTGAAAACGACGACGACGACGACGACAACGATGCAATGAGCGACGAAGAAGCGGCGGCGGAGAAAGTGAAGAAGCTCTTGGGCGGCGGCGGCGGCGCAGAAATTCCGGACGACGTTTCCAACGACGCGGATGATACAGTGGAAGGAGCGACAGTAGAGGACGATGCAATCTTGGAACCAATGACGTATGATGTCGATTCTATTTTAGCTAACGCGGGAAAGAACGGCGAATCGAGTGAAAACAACTCTGAAGTTTCCACTGCGGAAGACGTCCGATCTTCGGTTGAAAATTCTGCCGCCCTCACGGATGCGGAAGCGGAGAAGAATCTCGCCGCATACTTCGGAGAGACGACCCCGTCACCAACGACTTCTTCTTCAGACGATGATGAGAAGAAAAGCGACGCCAACATCGACGAGAAATCTTCCACTGAAGAAAGCGAAGAAGCGAAAGAAGAAAAAGAGGAAGAGGCGGAGCGAGGCGATACCGACGCCGAAACGACGCGAGCGCAAAACGCCGCCGACGACGAGAACGCCTCGGATCCGTCTTCTTTGATTACTTTGGACGACCAGGAAGTTAAAAACATCCCCAGGACTGGAGTCGTCGCCTCTTTAGGCTTTCCGAGCATAACTCGGATCGCGTTTGGTGAGCCGGAACAAAAAGCGTTTAAAGAGGTGTTCTTCGCCTACTTACGAGAGCAAGCTCCAGACTCGTGCGCGAATGTAGACGATATGGAAACGTACGTGCAAGAGCGAACGAAAAAGACTGGCACCAAAGCTGAGCATTTGCGCGTGACTTTAGTGTGCGCCTCGGCGACTTCCGAAGCGGACACTTTGAAAGCGCAGCAAGTCGTCCGCGCCGGCGTTTCGGACGGGTCCCTCTTGAAAAAGCTCAACGCTTCCGGCATGAAGAGCCGCGTATTTATGGACGACTACGTCGAGGACAAAGAAGACGGGGCGAAAGAAGACAAAGACGAAGACGAAGTTGCTGTTAACGCTGATATTGCTACGACGAAAGGACTAAAAGTAGAAGAAAAAGTAGTAGAAGAAAAAGAAGAGGTGAAGGAAGACGAATAATAATAGTAAAATATTAGTTCCGAGTATCGGAAAAGGCGTTTTGTATTTATTAATGTATAAATGCAAAACAACAACTCTTTCTGTGCCCTTTCCCTGCCTGTTAAAATGTATAACTGACATCTGTTGGACAGGAATTTAAAAAATTTTCTCGCCTCTTGACTCGCGTCATAATAAGCCCAAATAATACTCTTTCATCACAAAAGAAGACATACTATAATAATGGCTACTTATTGCGTCGGCGATCTCGCCTTCATGGTCGATGGTACCAACTCGCAAGGTGAGCAATTTCGAAATCATCTATATCGTCTGATTTTTCTTCTCCGTCGTCGTTTTCCTTTTCTCTCTCGTCGTCTCAATGAGTGATGAGATTTCCCGGTCTTCTTCGCCGCCAATAATTATTTGATAATAATTGGGGGGGGGGGGTCTCAATTCTCTCTTGGAAAAAGGCGACATCAAATTCTCTTCTTGAGATACCGAACGAACGAGACAGACAGACAGACAGACAGAGAGGACATACGTCTGTCTGTCTGTCTCTCTGTCTGTTTTCCCGGTCTTCGCCGCCAATTATTGGATAATAATTGGAGGGGGGTCTCAATTCTCTCTCAGGAAAAAGGAGTCATCAAATTCTCTTCTTGAGATACCAAACGAACGAGACAGAGAGAGAGACAGAGACATACGTCTGTCTGTCTGTCTGTCTGTCTGTCTGTCTGTCTGTCTGTCTGTCTGTCTTTTACCCCGGGATGAGATGAGTTTGATGAAAAGCGACAACAAAAACCAGAGAGAGAGAGAGAGAGAGAGAGAGAGAAAGAGAGAATTCCCCGAACGAATTTTCCGTACTTTTGAAAAGTCGCCCCCGTTTTGTTGAACCAAAAAAAAGTTCCTCTCGGAACAGACATTTTATTATTTTGGAGGAGTGGAAAAAAAAAATGTCACACACAAAATAATAATATAATACTGACCAACGAGTTCTTGTCTTCTCTCTCTCCGCTCTCTTTTTACTCTATTAATATAAACAGAGGATCTCTGCAAAGTGTTATCCGGTATCGCTACCATCACGGGCTCCTCGGACAACCAATTTTTGTTGTCGTCCGCGTACCTCGTGTTCTTTATGCAAGCCGGATTCGCGATGTTATGCGCCGGGTCGGTGAGATCTAAAAATACCAAGAACATTTTGATCAAGAACGTCTTGGACGCGTGCGTCGGGGCGATTGCGTTCTTCATCTTTGGCTACGGCTTCGCATACGGGACGAAAGAAGGCAAATCAACGAATGAATTTATCGGAAACTGGAACTTTGGCTTGCAAGATTTCACCGATTGGGCTGGTTTCTTGTTTCAATGGGCGTTCTCTGCGGCAGCGGCGACGATTGTGTCCGGTTCCGTCGCGGAAAGAACGGCATTCCAAGCCTATTTGGGCTACTCTTTCTTTCTCACCGCGTTCGTCTACCCAGTCGTCGTTCACTGGGTCTGGGATGGAAATGGATGGCTCACAGCGTTCAAAGACAACGATAAACTCTTTGACTGTGGTATGTATGACTTCGCCGGCTCTGGTGTCGTTCACATGACTGGTGGCGTCGCCGGTTTGATGGGTGCTATGATCGTAGGCCCGAGAACTGGCAGATTCGGCCCGGATGGTCGCGTCGTCGCTATGCCGGGACACAACGCCTCGTTAGTTGTCTTGGGTACGTTTATTCTTTGGGTCGGATGGTACGGTTTTAACCCGGGGTCACAGTTGGCAATCATTGGTTCGGAAGCCGTCGTCGCTAGAACCGCCGTCTCGACTACTTTATCCGCCGCCGCCGGCGGCGTGACTGCCATGGCCATCAACTATGGATTATATCACGTTTGGGACTTGATTGCCGTGTGCAACGGTGTTTTGGCTGGTTTAGTCGGCATCACCGCCGGTTGCTCCGTCACCGAACCGTGGACTGCTATCGTTTGCGGCTTTATCTCCGCGTGGGTCATCCACGGCGCTGGTAAATTGCTCTTGAAGCTTAAGATTGACGATCCTTTGGAAGCGGCGCCGATGCACGGCGCGTGCGGCGCCTTTGGCGTCTTCTGGGTCGGTCTCATGGCAAAGAAAGAATACGTCGCCGAAGTCTACAGCGGCGCCGAGAAGTGCGCGGGTGTCTTTTATGGCGGCGACGGCAGTTTGCTCGGCGCCCAAGTCGTCGGCGTCATCTGCATTTTCCTCTGGGTCGGCGGTTTGCTCGGTCTCTTCTTCTTGGCGTTGAAGAAAATGAACATGTTGAGAACGTCTCCGGAAGAAGAACAGTTGGGTTTGGATGAGTCCAAGCACGGTGGTTCGGCGTACAACATGGAGTTGGTCGCTCCAATGCCGACGGAAATGTAAGAAAGACGACGAAAGAAGAGGAAGGAGTAAGTTTGGCGAAGAAGGAATAAAATACACGGATCAGCTATAAAAAGTGGCGTTCGGTGGTGAAATATAATAAAACGAACACAAACATACAAAGACGGCGGCGGATGTTTGAAGAGGGTTCATAAAATACGGGACAAAAACGAATACTTATAATAATTGAAGATAACTCTCAGATCCACAAAGGCGTCTTTCAATAATCCTATACTATAATAAACTAGTAGAAAGCGTTTTATAAACAATACTGGTACAGAGTAATGATCATCATCAGACATGTTCTCCAACCTCTTCGTCTAGTTCCACGAGAACTTTGCGATTGTACACGTAGGAGATGCAACTTTATATTTCTCGCACATCGCTTCGAGAGCGGCTTCGAACTCGGACTCGTCTCCGTCGCCTCCCGACGCGGACGAAGAAGAAAAATCAAGCTCCTCCGCGTGGATGCCCGTTTCGACGATGAAACAACTCTTCGCGTTGACAGATTGCGCGCCTTTTATGTCGTGTTCTAAAGAATCCCCGACGCACAAACATTTAGAGAAAAACGTTTGTGCATTTTTTTCCTCCTTTTCGTCGTCGCTGTGTTCATTATTCCTACTTCTACTTCTACCACTAATCTCTTCGCAAAGCGTAGTGTATATTATTGGCGCCGGTTTTCCGAGCTTGACGACGTATTCGTCCGCGTTGAACGCGCCGCCGCCGCTTACTTCTCCTTTTTTTTGAAAGACCTCGTTCAAAATGTCTCGATACCAGAGGCTAATCGTTCCCGGCATGACTTCTAACGCGTCGCCGTTGACGGTGACAAAATCCGGATTCGCCAACAACATCTTCGGCGGCAAGTCACCGTTTTCTTCGCACCTTTTCGCGATCCCAGTCAACACCTCTTTAATCTCCTCGTGCGTCAGACGTTGAATATTTTGCACTTGTCTGTCGTAACTCCCCAGCGTCGTCCCCGGAACGGACATACTCTCGCATCCAGAGGCGACTACGTGCGTGGTCTTTTCAATCGCTTCTTCTTTACTTTGCGGTAAGACGCATCCAGACGGTAACGAAACCGCGCCTCTTTCCCCCCAGTTCAAGTGCAAGAAAGTAAACGACGACGACGACGACGACGAATTCGTATCGGTATTTAAAATATCCTTTTCGATGAATTTGTGACAGACTTCACCACTCGTCATCGCCGATTGGAACCACTCGTCTTCAAATCCCATCCGTTTCAATTTTCTCAGCGTGGACGTCCGACGTCTGCTCGAGTTTGAGAGTACGTGCACTCTCACGTCTGGATATTTGTGATGGATTCTTCGTAAACACTCTATGGCTTCCGGGAATGCGTTCTTGCCGTCGTGTAAAACGCCAAACTGGTCGAGGAAAATATCTGTTATCTCGTGTTCGTGCAAGATCGATTCCATGTTGTTGTTGTTGTTAGTGTTGTTATTATTATTTTTAAATGTTGACGATGAAATCTTCCTTCTTTGTCTTCTTTGTCTTCTCGGTGTCGTTCTCGTCGTCTTTATCGTCGTCGTCGTCTTGAGAAAGACCTCTGAGGAGGACATTATGATGCACTTTTTTTGTGAAGAAAGAGGAGACTTAAACAACAACAACAACAACACGCTGAACAGAACGAAGACGATGTTTGTAGTATTAAATGTGATGACAATAACGATATAATTATTCGTATTACTTTGAAGAACCTTCCAAATATTCCATGGAATCTTCATTCTCTAACTCGACCATGCACCCGTCGATCTCGCTCGCGTCTCCGGATAAAATCGCAGACATGCAATCGTCCACGATTCTCGCAGCTGCGATTTCCTTCACCTTTTTTTTCCAAAACACATCCGGCGCGGCTTGTTCGAGTTTCTTGCTCAGTTTTTGCACTTTCTTATCGGACTCGATTTGTAACAAACAAGATTCGAGCATTTCTTCGTCGCCATCCGCGATCGCGCCTAAACACTGGTCGAAAATACGTTCCGCTTTAAACCGGTCGTTCTGTTCGTCCCAATCGATTGAATCTTTTTTTGTTGCTCTTAAAAATGTTGTTGTCGATGTTGTTGTTGTTGTTCTTAGTATTGGTCTTCTTCCAAATCTTCGAACAGACGAAGACGTGTGCGTTGCTGTTGTTGTTGTTGTTGTTGTCGCGACGAGTGACAAAACTCGCTGATGATGATGACAGCAGATCATTTTCTCTTTTAACGTGATATCTTTGTTGAGTGCAGAGAACACAGTACGAGTGTATTACTTTTGACGACGACGCGAAAAGGAAAGAGAGAGATCGGAAAAGAAAGATGACGACAGACAGATATTTTTTTTTTGACTCATCGTGACTGGATTTTTTGATGTGTGAGAAAAAGAGCAGAACTTTCTTCGTCCGTGTTTTTGTTGTTCTTTTTTTCATCATCATCGAGCGTATATGGAATTTTGGGTGGACGAGAGGGGGAGACAGAAAAAAAAAATTGCGAAAAAAATTGCGAAAGAACGAAACGAAACGTCATAACTGTGCGTGTGATTGATTGTGATACGAAGAATACACAATGTTTTGGGGGAGGAAGAAGAAAGAAGAAGAAAAACAACAACAACCAAAAAAGAAGAAAATCTGTTGCGCGTGTCCAGAGACGAAAGAACCGAGAGATCAGTGCGTGGGAGAATTCGGCGCGGAGGACGAGAGATGCAAGAAATTAGTGGAAGCGCACTTGGTGTGTTTACGAAAGGAAGGATTTGACGTGTGATTTAGAGTAACACACTGATGATGATTTTGTTAGAAGAGAGCGCTGCATAAACACGTAGAAATAGCAAGCTTTTAAAACTTCACAACTTTTAAAAGTTTACGACGTACTCCACCTCTGCTTCTTCGTTGGTATTTTTCTCTCGCTCTGCTAAACTGTCCAGCTCTATTTTCTTCTCATCTAATGTTTTCTCGTCGCACGCTATTGGGGTGTATAATTTGCTCGAATACTCGCACCGGCTCGGTTCTTGAACGTCGAACAAAGATTCCGTACTTCCGCAAACTAATTCAACCGTCATGGACCTTTTCGGTCCGTTCCAACACTTTTCGCCGTTTTCGAATTTCGCGAAACGTTTACCCGACGAGTCGTCAAAGGTAATCTCGCTTTTCATGTCGCCTAATCGCACGTGGTTGTCTTGCTTTGATTGGCCAAAGAGGCAAATTTCGTACGTGTATTTATCCGCTTTTGTAGAAAAACACTGGTCGGACAACGCGCCGAGGAGCAGCTTCGTGGTTTCGTCGTCAGTCTCGGACGAGAGTCGTTCTATTTTCGCATTGAATGCCGATAACTTCGTGTTGGATTCCTCGAACTTTTCCCTCGCCTCGTTTGCTTTCCTCGACGCTTCGTTTTTTACTTTCCGAGCGTCTTCGAGCGCGCGTTCTTCCTCTCCCATTTTGTTGTCGTCCTCGTTGTCAGATCCGCCGCCTCTCGCTTTCTTCTTTGCTTTCTTGTTGCCCATTACCATTTGTTTCACGCGTCCAAACATTCCAACTTTTTCCTTCTTCGATGCTTCCACATCTCTTTCCTCCCCGATGTTGTTGTCGTCGTCGTCGTCGTCAAAGTCGTCGTCGTCGTCATCGTGAGGGGAATAGTGACCATCTTCGTCGTAGTCATCCTCTTCTTCGTAGGGATCGTGATGTCCATAATCGCCATCGATGAAATCTTCCTCCTCTTCATTTTCTCCTTCACGATGATCGTTGTCGTCTCCGTGCACCCACTGCTCGGCAATCCGTCGTCCTCTCTCTTCGTCCGTCTCCTCTCTGTTTATATCTCCTTCTCCCTTTTTTTCGTCGTTGTTATCGCTCGCGGCCACTTTCGCCGCTGCTCGATCCACCTCGCCTTCCTCTCGCTCGATTTCCCGCATCTCCTCTTCCATCTCTCTCATCTCTCGTTCCTCTTTGCTCTCGTCGTCTGGATGATGATGTCTCTTCTCTTCTTCCTCCACCTTTTCCTTTTCCTCCTCCTGTTTCTTCTTTCTCTCCTCCTCTTCTTCTCTCTCTTCTTTCAACTTCTCCTTTTCTCGAAAGACTTCGTTCGCCTTCTCCTCTTCCGCCTCGTTCTTTTCTTTTTCTTCCCGCAACTGTTCGACGGCTTTTTGCAATCGAACAACTTCTTTCTCCGCTTCTTTTTTCGCGTTTTCCATCTTCTTCGCGTATTCGTTTCGCTTCTTTCGAATGCCAATCTCGAAATCTCGAACCTTTTCTCGCAACGATTCCATCGTCCTCATACCGTCTTTCGAACACGTATTTTCGCAGTGTTTTTTCGTGTTGAATTTTTCATCCGAACCGTCGCAACAATCGCAAACGTTGTCGTTCACGAAGGAGCTTTTGATCAGTTTCGCAGTCGAGCCGAGATTTTGACAGTAAAAGCCGTGCGAGTGTATCGCGTGACTGCACGCGTTCGTGCCCGGTTCGTCCGAGCCGTCTTCGCGGCAGTCGCAAAAGTTGTCGTTTACTTTTGTAAAATCGATGATTGTTTTCCCGTCGTTGCACGCGAATTTTTTTTCATCGTCATCGTCATCAAAGGAGTATTTGTGCTGGAAAAGAGGGTCGACGCCTAAGAAGTGTTTTTGAACCACCTTCGGCTTTTGGTTGTCGTTCGTCTTCGTCGCGATGGTTGAGGTGGTGGTAAGGGTGAAGAAAATCAACACCAGAAAGAAAAAAGCCATCGTGTGTGTGTGCTTTCTTTTCTGACGTTTTTAGTTGAAAAAAAATCATAAAATTATTTTTTTAGTAGACAGAAGAGGAGATCTCTCTCTCTCTCTTTCATTTTTACAAAACGTTTCATCTATAGATGACGCGAAAAAGAGGGGTCATTCTCGCGGGGTCAGTAGGTATAGGAGTTGTAGATGTAGTAGGATTTTTACTTTGATCATCATTTAGTAGTCTGCGGCTCGTAATCGCGCTCGCAAGACCGGGACGGTTCCGGCGGCGTCCAAGTTCATCGCCTCGCACGCGGCGACGAGATCTGCTTTTTTCATTTTGGAAAGCGGCGTTTTATTCGACGTCGTTGTGAGATCTACCGACGATGATTGCGCGGTGATGACGGTAGAAGTTGGAGTAATGGGAGCGGGAGCAGCGGGAGCAGTAGCGGCAGCAGCGGCGGCACTGTTATTCGTTGCTTCCGTGACTGCCTTCACGGCGGCGTCAAACGTTCTCGCCGAGTCGTCTTCGGCTTTCTCCGCGAGTTGTTGTAAAGCCTCCGCGCGCATCTCCGCGTCGCGAGTGGCGGCTTCGGCAATCAAAACTTTCTCCTCAAGAGCGCGCATTTGGTAATGGAAGTCTTCTCGAACCTTTTCCACGGCTCGCGCTTCTCTTTCTTCGAATTCAGACTGGAAGGTGCTCAATTTTTCTTTCTTCAAATCGAGTTCGCTGAACAAAACCGACGTTTGCTTCTTCTCTTTGTCCAACTCCATTTGTAACGAACCTAACTGCAACTCGAGCGCGGAATAGGTCACGGCGCTTTCAGTTCGTTCTTTCATCAACAACGACTCGGCTTGTTTCGCGCGTTCTTTGGTTTCCGAGACAATCTTCATCGCTTCGATTTGAGCTTCTTCTTTGACTTTCGCCAACGTCTCGGTCGTTCGCAACGCGTGGTTATCCGCTTCAGCGAGTCTGTTTTCGAGCTCATTCGCGAGCGCAGTCAATCTTCTCACCTCATCTTTCGCCGCGTTCTCGATTTGAACCGTTTGACTCAACTCTCTCTTCAATTCGATGTTTTCTTTCGCGGCATTTTGAAACGTTTGCTTCATACTTTCGTAGTTTCTCTGCGTATCCTTCAACTTTTGCTCCGTCTCTTGGACGTTCTTTAGGTGAACGGAGTTTTCGTACCTTTGTCTCGTCACTACGTCTTGGCGCAACGCGCGGTTTTTGTCATCAAGTTCTTGTTTTTGCTCGACTAAAGAAGCGTTCACCATTCGTTGCGCCAACAAATCGGCGCGCGCGTTCGAGGCATCTTCCTCTTTTTCCATCTTTTGCGCGTTCAACAATTCCATGTTTCTTTGCATTTCTTCGATTTCCGAAGGCTCGACCAAATTCAACGCCGCTTGCGACGCCTCGTGTAACTCTTGTTTCAAGCTTTCCACGGCCGAATCTTTCTCTTGCAAAGTTCTTTCCAACTCCCACACTTTCTTCATTTGCTCTTTGACTTTCATCTCTGCCTCCATTTTGACTTTCATCGCGTAGTTTTGCGCCTTGTCCAAACGCGCCTTGTAGTCTTCGCTCAAGTCCGTTTTAGAGTCCAACTCCGTTTGCAAAGTCGTAATTTTCTGCATGAACCCTTGAACACGCTCTTCGGCGTGCATTAAAGCGTCGCGGAAGGTTTTCGCGTTTGATTGCTCCTTCTTTACGCGTTCGTGCAAGTTGGAAATTTCCCTCTCGTATTGCTTCGAGTTGGCTTGAAACTCTTGGCGCATCTCCTCTTTCTCTTGGAGCATCTCCTCTTTCTCCGAGGCAAAGTTTGCTCTTTCCATTTGAATTTGCTGCAAAGCTTCCATTTGCGCCTTTTCCATTTCCTCGGCTTTTGCCGCAGACGCTTGAACTCTATTCTTCATGTTTTCTAACTCGCTTTGTAACGAACGGTTTCTCTCGTTTGCGCGCAACGTCGTCTCCTCGTAGTGTTGGTGCATCTTCGTCAACTCTTGCTCCAAGGAGATTTTCGTCTTCTTCGACTCTTCGACTTCGAGTTCAATCATTTCAATCTCTTTGACGGCCATTTCGGCGTCCTTCTCGTAGTCATGCTTTTCGTTTTCCAACTGTTGTGCCAAGTTTACGAGAAGTTGCTTCTTCTCGGCATCGAAAGCGAGTTCGGCTTCTTTCAACGCCGTCTCGGCCTCGTACGAGGCTAGCTTTGCGCTTTCGTGCGCAAACTTTTCATTCGCGAGTTGTCTCTCAATATTCGCGACGCGCATGCCCTCATTCTCCGTGGCTTCGATGATGGACGCTTCCAATAAAGAAATCTCGTTCTTCGCCTTCGTGAGTTCTTCTTGTATAGATTGGATTTCCTCGTCGTGCGCTTGTTCTCGCGTAAACAACTCGTTTTGGACCGATTTCAACAGTTCGTTCGCGATTGCCAACTCGTGTTTTCTTTGAATCAACTTCACGGAAATGTCGTGATACTTTTGCTCCAAATCGACGATTCTTGCGTTCGCTTTCTCCAACGGAATGCTCATTTGCACTTCGAGCGTTTGTTTCTTCTTTTCGAGTTCCTCGGCCATATCCGCTCTCATTTTTTGCTCTTGCACTTCCATGTCCGCTTTAAACGTCTCAATTTCGTTCTTCGTCTCGTTTCTCACGAACTCCATTTGTTCCAACAACGCTCGTTCGGCTAATTTCGCCTGGTTTCTGATTTCGTCGATGACTTTGGTGTTTTGCGCCTCGGCGTTGAGAAAATCTTGCGTTTGTTCGCGTTCCATGTTTTCAAATTTCTCCAACTCTTTCTTCGCGTCCAAAAGCTCTTGTTTTAAGTTTTCAATCGCCTCGCGGTTATTCAAGTTCTGTCCGGACAACAACGAGATTTGATTCGTCAACGCCGAGACCGTTTGCTCGCTCGAGCGTTGTAAATCTTGAATCTCCTTCGTGCGTTTATCGAGCGCCATGCGCGCTTCCAACTTGGCGCTCTTCACTTGCGATTCAAACTCCGCTGCTTCTTTTTGCGCTTTATACACCAAATCTTGCGCCTTTTCCAATTTTTCTGGCAACGTTTGCAACGCTTTTAATCGTTCTCCTTGCGACATCAACTGAAAATCGGTATCCGAGACGAAATCCGTCACGATGGCTCTCAACACCTTCGCGTCTTGACTCTCCCAATCCAAATCCCCACCACTCATGGCTTTCTTCAAGCGTTCGTCCAAGTCTTTGTTTCCAGTGGATTTCATAAAGTTAAAAATCGATTCGTCCTTCAAAACCTCTTCAATCTTCTCCGCGGCGGAAATTTTCGCCTCTTGCCTCCCGCGTTCGCTCAGCAAAGGCTTGAGAACTTCCGGTCCATACTTCAACGTCGCGCCTAAACCGACGAGTTGTTCAAACGCCGCCATTGGAGCGAATCCTTCGATGGCGCTCGATAAAGCCGAGGCCCCAAACCCAGCCGCTAAGGCTCCAATCGATGCCGCGCCAAGGAGCGCGTTTTTCTTGTCCTGCTGTTGCAGCGAGGACGAGGTGGAAGGCGAAGAAGAAGAAGGAGAAGCCACGTCTTTCTCTTCTTTCTCTTCTTCTTTCTCTTCTTCTTCTTCTTCTTCTTCTTCGACGACGACTGTAGTACTATTCGCAGAAGACGACGGCAAGGACGACGACGACGACGCTTTCTTCAAAATCCCACCCGAGGTGACCGATTGAATCGAGTCGTCGATTTTCGTAAACTCCGGCGACAGCGGGTCGACGAGACTACGTCGTTGTTCTTCTTCTTCTTCTTCTTTCTTAATATTTTTTGCTTCTTTTTCACCTCCTCCAATTGCGGAAAAATCAAACTCGACGTTTTCGTTGCTCTGTTGTTGTTTTACCACGGACGAAGACGAAGAGGAAGAAGAGGAAGAAGATTCATTCTCATCGGTAGCATCCGTCGCCGCCGCGCGAACGACCAGTCGACCAAGGAGTGATGATGACGGTGTTCTTCTTTTCAGACCTAAACTCATCTTCATTGTCTTCTTCTTCTTTGCTGCCGTTGAGAAAAAAGAGGAGGAGGAGGACGTGGAGGACGTTTCGACCGTCTTCATCATGATGTTTTAAATAATAAATAGTAAACGAAGAAGAAGATGGTATTACGCAATCAACGTGTGATGATGTGTAACTCGTAATAATCGAGCAGCGTTTTTGTCGCGCGTCTTCTCGCAGGAATATAATGCTATGTGTGTAAGAAGCGAGCTAAAGCGTTTATATCTCTCTTCTCTGTTGTTATGAAGAAGAGAAAAAAGTGCTTTCGAAGATTTGAATTCATTTTTGAATTTTTTGAAAAACGAACGAGATTTGAAATTCCACGTCAGCTCGTGTTTCTGGACGGAAGGAAAAAAGAGGATGATGAATTTTCGGGGCAGACTCGTGCGAAAAAGTCGGCAGAAAAAAGCAAGCCGAAAGGAAGATGAAGAAACGGAAAAGCGACGCTTCTCATGAAAAACGAGAAGAAGAAGGAGAAGAAGGAGAGGAAGAAGAGGAATTACGACTGCCGCCTCTCCCTTCGACTCGGTTGAGCAAAGAAGCGCTGATCGATAAGTTTAAAAACTTTGAGGACATGAAGGTGAGACCACCATCGTCATCGAGAGACGACGACGACGATATCGAGAGAGGAGAACTGAAGATGGACTTTAACAAAGTGCCGGAGATTCTGAAAGATTTCGACCGAGGAGGAAAAAACGGCGGCGACGCCGACGATGGATTCGTTGGATTTTCTTCCGACTCGGATGATAAAAATGAAGTCTTAGAGAAGAAATCGAAAGGAAAGGAAGAAGAAAAAGAAGAAGATGGTAACGATGATGATGATAAAGATATTAGTTTCGAGGAGAAACTATTATCCAACGCGGCGGATGATCGTTCGGGTAAACTGCGAATGCGGGCAGATATTGCACTCAACGAGGGAGAATACGCCGGAAAAAGCACGAGCCGAGCGAAGATGTTCGCGGACGAGGAAGAGGAATTAAGGAAGAACAATCCGCATTACGACGAAGATGTAGACCTAGACGATTTTGAGGGAGATGATTACCCCGATGAGGAAGAAGATTTTGAGAACAAAAGCATAGGATCGGCAGAAGAGGAAGAGTATTCGGACGACGAGAGCGAAGAAGAGGAAGAAAAGAACAAGAACAAGAAAGAAGGCAGCACACGAAGGAACGAATACGACAACTTTTCCGACGACGACGACGACGACGACGACGACGACGACGACGACGACGGGGGATGGAACATCCACGATGAAGGCGATGAAGAGATGCGCGCGGTGTTGGATTCAGCCACGCGGAAAAAAGGTAAGAGAAGGAAGAGCGATAAAGAAGCGGCAAAGATGTTCAAGAAGTTTGAGGCAGAATTGCCACGATTGAATATTTCTGACGACGAAGATGAAGATGAAGAGGACGAAGACGACGATGATGATGCAGATGCAATGGATGAAGATGACGACGAAGAAGAAGATGAACTCGGAGGTGAAGGAGGTGGAGCGAAAGACAATAGAGAAGAGGATGAAGAGGACGACGACGATGATGATGATTTTGAGGACGACGACGATGATTTTGATTACGCAGGTGCCATGGAAAAGGATGACGTGAAAAGAAAACCATCGAGTACGAAACGAGCGAGCGCACGAGACGAAGAAGAAGAAGAAGACGAAGACGATGAAGACGACGACGATGAAATCGAGGATGCCGCCGATCCGCGACTTGAAGAAGAACTGAAAAAGTTTGAGCTCGAAGAACAAGAAACGAAACGCTTGGCGGAGCAAAAAGCGAAAACGGAACAAAAATCAAAGTCTGTGCGCATTCAGAGAGCTCTGTGGGAGCAAATGCTCCGGATGCGGATCAAGTTGCAAAAAGGCATCGAAAACGGCATGAAAATGCCAGGTCCACTCGCCAATCAAGGTTTGCGTCGTCTCTCGGAAAGCGCAAACAAATCGCTCGACTCGCTCGCGACTACTGCAAAAGATACACTTCTCTCGATGTTGCACTTGCAGGTGTATTTGATGAAACAATTTGAAAAGACGGGCGAAGTAGACACGACCGAGGTTGCCGCGAAATTGAAAAATCTCAAACAGAAACGAGAAGAGGAGAAGAGCGACGGTGGTGTCAGCGGTCCTTTAACCTCCACGGAACAGTTTTGGAACGTGTGCGAAGCTATGCAAAACGAATTTGCGGAGTTTCGAGATTCGAGTTGCGATCGATGGCAAAGAAAATCGCAAGTGTCTTCTGGAAACGCTGGAAATTTAAAGGCGTTCAATCAAAACATCTCTCAGCAAGTCCGCGCGGCTATGCTCGCACCAGAGAAAGCCATCGATAGATCCCGCCCCGTGCTGACGCGCACAAAAAAAATTGGAGAAAACGTTCAAGTATCTCGGCTCGGTGATACTACAAATTCGGACGATTCCGACGATGAGCATTTCGATCGAGATGAAGACGGAGCGCGCCCGAACAAGAATGGTTCCTCCATGGAATCGCGCAAAGATATCGAATCGTACGACGATTTCGACATGTACGAGCAGTTACTCAAAGAGTTTCTCGAGTCTGGTAACGTCGATGGCGACGCCCCGAGGAGTGCGGCGAAGCCCGCGAAAAGAAGGAAGATTGTCGATCGCAGAGCTTCGAAAGGTAGAAAATTGCGATATCACGTCCAAGAACCTCTGGTAAACTTCGTCTCTTCGATTGAAGAAGAAGTGCCGCAATGGGCGGATAAGCTATTCACGCAACTCTTCGCGAGTAAAGGATAGGGATTAGAATTAGCATAGAAAAAGGAATTAGAAAGGAGCACACACACGTACGCAGCAGTTGTAACACGTTTAAAAAAGTATTCAAGTAGTATATAGCAGACCAAAATTTGCAAACTTTTGTTAATTATTCTTTTTGTCTCTCGTACTCGTCTTCCCTTTGTTCCAACGAACCAAAAGAAAACATCTCATATTCATTTCGCCTCTTCAATCTTCTCCGCGCTTTCAATTGACTTGACAGGTCCACTCACGTGTATGAAATCGTGATGTGTCTCGGGTCGCGGCCATGGCCTAAGGTATCAAAATTCATGCGTATACAGAAGCTAAGTTGATTATGACATACCATGCTTTGGCGTCTAACGCCGTCTCCCGCGCGATGTCGAAAGATGAGATTAAGCCGTAAAACTTCCCTTCGTCGTCTGTCACGAGCAAATGGTGCAATTTATGTTTTCTCATCGTTTCTGCGGCCTCGTCTTTAGACATGTGCATGTTCACCGCGATTGGATGCGAAGTCATCACCTTTCTGACCGCCTCGTTCAAAGGCACGGATTCTAGGTACCACTGCGATACTGAAAATTTTTATCGTGAGTTCCAAGAAGAAAGAAGAAGAAAAAAATCTCTCACCGTCGGTGTGCGTGATAATCCCGTGAACTTTCTCGGCGTCGAGCTCATCGATGACAACAAGCGACCCAATCCCTGTGCAGTTTCAAAAGGTTGTCGTTGTGGTTTGAAAAAGTCAGTCGTCGTGGTGTGTGCGCGTTGCGCGCGCGTTCAGTTACGAGATTTTTGAGTCCAAGATACAAAACACAAAACACATTTTAAATAACTTTTAATGTAACAAACCACCTTTCATGACGAGCATCTCCACGCATCGTTTGATCGTATCGTTCGCTTGCGCGTGCACGACGTCGTCTTTCTTGACTGCAAACGATGCCACGCTCGGCATATTATTATTTGTTAAAAGCGTGAAAAGTGTGTGTGGTGTAAATATGTGTATATCTCTTTCTTTTTGTGATCAAAAAAAAATCGTTCGTTCGTGTATTTTTTGTTCACCACTTTGTTTTGTTCGCCCCCGCGCAAAACATCAAAATCAAACTTTTTCTCTCTACTTCGTTATAATAATAACAACAACAACAATGGCACCCCATCAACCAACCACTCCGCAATCTGCGACAAAATCTTCTTCTCCTTCTTCCGAACAACCAATCGCGTTAACTCTTGGCGTTCTCGGCGTCGGAGGGATTGGCAAAGAGTTTTTGTTTCAACTGACGGAATCGCACGTTTTGGAAGGTAAAATCGCCATCGCGTTCATCGCAAACTCCCGAAAAGAAATCAGATTTAAGACGCCGTTCGTTCCGTCCGAACACAACAGAGAGTTGTTGGAAACGTTGTTCGATGGCACGAACGATTTAGCCATTTGGGCGAAGAATTTATACGAGGTTTTGCACGTCGAGTTGGACATTGTGACTTGTTCGAGTCTGTTGGAACGTCAGAGGATTGTTTTAGACGACGTGAGTCCCTCTCTCTCGGACGACAGCAACAATCAGGACATTTCGGACGCTTTGACAAAAGAATCTTTAGACGCTGGTAATACAATTACGACGAAACCGTGGAAAAAAGGACGGTATTGCATCGTCGACATGACATCGTCCGATGAAATCGCGGAGTTATATCACGTGTTTTTGGCGTTGGGCGTGCATATCGTAACTCCGAACAAGAAGTGTAACTCCGGGCCGACGGCGCGAGATCAGAAGTGCAGAGGGTTGAGTTCTATGAGTTGGTCCACGGCGAGTTGGTTTTACGAGGCGACGATTGGCGCTGGTTTACCAATCATATCGACTTTAAGAAACCTGACGAGTAGCGGCGACGAGGTGTACCAAATCAAAGGCGTTTTTAGCGGCACGATGTCCTATTTGTTCAACACTTTCGACGGGTCGACGCCGTTTTCTGAGGTTGTAAAAACAGCCAAGAAACTCGGGTATACGGAACCAGACGCGCGAGAGGACTTGAACGGCCAAGACGTTGCGCGAAAAGTGGTCATCGCGGCCAGAGAGTCCGGCTGGCTGGACGCGTCCATCGAAAAGACGTCGATTGAATCGTTGGTTCCGGAAGAGTTGAGAGCGTGTTCCTCGGAGGAGTTTGATGACAAGTTTGGAAAATTGTACGACACCGTCATTGCGCAAAAGTTCGCGGACGCGAAGAAGAGGGGAAACGTGTTGCGATTTTGCGGAAGCGCGGATTTACGAACGAAAGAGCTGAAAGTAGAACTCATGGAGTTTCCGATGTCTCACGCGTTCGCGAATTTACAAGGAAGCCAAAACGTCGTCGAGATTGAATCGAAGAGGTATAACCCGACCGATTCGTGTTGTTTAACGATTTCCGGCCCAGGCGCCGGGGCGGCAGTCACCGCGGGTGGTGTGTTAGGGGACGTCGCGAAACTCGTCGCGCGATTAGGAGACGTAGAAGTTTTGGTTTAATTTGCCGTGCGCCGCAGCTGTTTTCATTGAATTCTACAAATGTGTACATATATATTTATCACGAATGACTACTTCTACAACCTCTCTAAGCCGCGACATCGCTACGTTCAAACTCCAACGGCATCAACTCTCTATTAGTATTTAATCCCTCTCCTTCTTCTTCCGCTAATTCTATTCCTCCTCCCCATCTCCTGGCCCTCCTCCTACTGTTACCGACGAAACAATAAAAACATGCACCTAAAGTCTCCGCGACTTCTGTTTTGTTCGGATGCACAAAAATAAACACCAACGCGTGGAAAAAGCCTTGCAAATTCTTCAAGATCACGTGCGTGATGGCTAGATACACGTTCACGTCGGGTTTCTCGTATTGGAACAAGTTCTCTAAACGCATGAACGTTCCCGGGATATTCGTAATGATTTGAATAATCGGATACGCCGCTAACGCGTACACTAAACTCTCCGCTTTCTTCACCGCGCGTTTCGAGGCTGCTCGCGAGGTGGAACTCTCGTCCCTCTCTTCCTCCTCCATAACGTCCACTTTCGCCCAATCTCCGTCTTCGTTATAATCATCATCTTCTTCTACTTCTTCTACCACAACGTTCGCGTTCATCCTGCTCTCCATCAAAAACGTTCTCAACGTTCTCAACGTCTTGAAAATCTTCACCCAAATGTACGTGTTTGCAGCCATAATCACCCAAATTGGAAGATAAAAGAGCATAAACCTCGCCGTCACCGCCAACTGAGTGCCGTCGTTTTTGATGTGACACTTACCGATTCTCGCGTCGCCGTACAAATTTCGAAACAACGGCAAGACGGACAACGCCACGGACGAGAGGAAAATGACCACAAAATAGTACTTCACGTCTCTCGTTTCCCGTCCGCTTTGTTTCTTCACGACTAAGCTGTACGTGAAATGCGACATCGATATCGACCACATCGCCGTTTGCATCGAAAACAGCTGTATAAAAAATCCTTGCGCTCGGCACCCCAACGGCGTCGAGTAATTACTACCACTACTACTCATCAACTCCTCCAACTTGGTCGTATCGAACGATAACACCGAGACGCAATATCCAAAATCCGCCACGGCGAGCATGTAAATCAATCGAGCCGCTCTCGATTGTCTCGTCGATGGCGCCAAAACGAGCACGTTTAGAAGAATAAACACACATCCAATCAAACTCAAAGAAGCGGTCGAGACGTTCGCCTCGTGTAAAGCTTCTCTCGATTTTTTCGAGAAGATTAAACCAGTCACGGTCATCTTCTTCTCCTCCTCCTCCTCCTCCTCCTCCTCGGTCGTCTTGTCGCGCTCGTCTTCTTCTTAAACCCGTCTTCTTCTCCTTCTTTCCGTCTTCTTTTTGTCTGTGTCTTTTGTGTGTTCTAATGTGTTTTAATGCTTGTTAATGTTGTGTCGTAAAGAGACGAGAAAAATCTTCTGCAAAAAGGAGGAGAAATTTTGTCAAAAATTTTCAAAAAATTTTCGCTCGTAAAAAAAAGAGAAGAGTTGTCTGTTGTGTCGTTTGGTCGTCAGTTTTTTGAGCACCCTCTCAAAATTGATAAAATAAGATTACGCGAAGAAGACGACGACGACAACGATGACAACAACGACGACGAGAGTGACGACGACGTTTACGACGACGAAGAGGAGTAGTGAGAGTAAGAGCAGTACCGAGAAGAAGAAGATGATGACGACGAGCAGCGCGAAATCTATTTTGAGACGAAGAAGAAGAAATTCTGCACCACCAAACGTCGCCGTCTCATCATCATCGTCCCGAAGTAATAATATCGATTGGGAGAACGACATCGTCTCGAGACACGACGTGACCGAACTCATCGTTTTTAATCGCATGAAAATGAACATTTCGTGGGCCGAATTAGCTTTGACGGTGAATAAATCGAAAGAATGGACGACGAGCGCGTTGCTTGGACAACATCAGATGAGCAAAGAGGAAGCTGAAAAAGTGGGCACAGTATTAGCTCTCCCCTCGGTCGCAGTCAAGCTGTTACAAACGGTTCCGTATAAAGGGAGTTTACCAACCTCTGTGCCGACAGATCCTTTGATTTATAGGTTTTACGAGTTAGTGAACGTGTACGGGACGACGTTCAAGGAGCTCATTCACGAGGAGTTTGGAGACGGCATCATGTCCGCGATAGATTTTAACATGAACTTATCCAAGAAGAAAGGGGATTTGGGGGAAGATAGAGTTTCCATCACCATGAGCGGGAAGTATTTACCGTACAAGAAGTATTAATTATTATTCTACACGCGGTGCACTATTTAGTAGCGGTCTATTGTTGTTGTACATGTTCATTATTATTATACTATCTTCTTTTACCGAACAAGGCTCCGCTGAGCGCTTTGCCCGGAATCAAAGAATTTTTCACGTGTCGAAACGTCAACGATATTCGTTTCTTTTCGTCGTCGTCGTCTCCCTCTCTTTTACTTCCTAAAATTCTTCTTCCTCCTCCTCCTCTGATGCCGTGTAAATAACAGTCGTAACTTTTGCCGTAAAAAACGAGCAAACTTCGTCTCGGGACGAAAACGTCGAACGGTTTCAACGCGTCTTTGAAATCTTCGTGCGGCGTGAACGAAACAATCTCGTCTCGCGCGAGCGAAACCACGCACACGAAACTGGCATACAAAGGTCCATCCTGATGGCTTGAAATTCCTTCGTTCGGTTGGTACTCGTTCACGAGCACGTGATTGAGTCTCAACACTTGTTGTTGTTGTTGTTGTAAAGACGAAGAAGAAGAAGAGGAGAGTGAAAATGTCTCCTTGACGCGTTCGTCGTTTTCTATCCTCAGGCACAAGTCTTTCAGAAAGTTTGGAAGTCGTTCGCCGATTGTTTTTTGCGCGTTGACGGTTCCCCCGAACGTTTTCACCCGTCGACCGGAGAGGACTTTCCACGACGATAATAAAGTTCCTTCTTTTCCTTGTTCCTTTTTCCGTTTCTCTTCACATCCTCCTTTTTCTTCTGATTCTTCTTCTTCTTCTCCGTTGGTAAAAACGTTCGAGAGTAAAATTCGTTCCTCTTCTTCCGATTGGATGAAGTTTTCAATCAGACGAATATCTTTTTGCGCCGTCGTCGTTTTTGTCGTCGTCATTTTAGTATCACTCCTTTCTGGCAAGGGTGGTGGTCTTCGTAAACATCGTTCGTTCGTTCGCTCGTTCGCCGTTCGTTCGTTCGTGTGTCTATTGAATGAAGTTTGCGCCGTGAAAAGAAGAATAATAAATGAAGCATTGTTTTACCAAAATGAACGCGTAGCAGAGTACTATTAAAAGTATGCATGACTGAAAGTATGTTTGTTTTAAAAAGATGATAAGGAACGAAATCAAGTCAAATCATCCTCGTCGCCTAACAACCCACCACCGGCTGTGATTTTTTTCTTCGCTCTCAGCAACAACGTCGTCTTCCAACTGTCTAAGCGAGAGATATCGTCGAATTGTCCCAAGGCGTTGGCGAACGCGTCTTGGTCTCCGGCTTCGCTCGCGTTGGCCAAATCTTTCAACAACTGTTCTTCTCGAGAATTTGGAAAGGTTGGGTCGATGTCGTTGTATCTTTGGCAGGCGTTTAAAACCCCAACCGGGTCTGCCGCGCACAATCGACAGATTCCCGCGTTTAACAAGTACCCTTTCGCGCTATATTTCAACAAGTTATTCTCCGCCGCGTGTTTCGCGCAGTCTTCGAAAGTTTCGACGGCCATGTCGTATCGCTCCAACTGACCGGCGAGCGACGCGACTCTTAATTTACACTGGTTCGCCGTGCTCTCCGTGTTCTCTCCTAAATAGAGATCCGCGGCTGCCGTAAACGCCTCCAAACTCTCCTCTAATTTCTTCTCTTTTTCCAGCATATCGCCGACTTCTTTCAAATGTTTCGCCGCGATCGATAAACGACCAATCTCGCTAAATTTCTTCGCCGCTTTCTTGAACATCTCGATTGATTTCTTCAGATCGCACTTCTTGTAACAGTTACCGCTTTCCACAAAGTTCATCGCGACTTCGTGATTCGATCCGATTTGAGCATACATTTCCGTCAATTTCTCGTACGTCTCTCCTGCTTCCAACCAGTTTTTTGAGAGTTTAAACTGTATCGCGGCTTTCTCGTACAACTCCGCCGCGTCTTCGTACTTTGAGGACGAGGAGAATAAATTCATGAACCCGCTTTTGTTCAAGCGATTTTCCGCTTGTTTGAGTAAATCCGACATTTATATATATGTACTTTTTCTTCTTTTTATGGTGCTGATTTTGAGACGTTGTTGTTGATATCTTCTTCTTCTTCTTCTTCTTCTTTCGTCTCGCTCTCTTCTTCTTCTTCTTCTTTTTCAGTTCGTCTTTGTCTTTGTCTTCTTTGTGTTGTTTGTCTTCTTCTTTCCGCGTCAATCTAAAACGGAAGAAAAGCTTTTGTGAGAGTGAAGTTTTTGTTTTGTCCAGACGAGAGAGAGAAAAGAAAGCAAGAGAGAGAAAAAAAAAAAAAAAAAGAGAAAAGAGAAAAAGAGAAAAATTCGTCCTTTTTTTGCTTTTCACCAAAAAATTTTCGAGCTTCTTTCTGCATGGCAAAAAAGTAAAAAACGACGAGGGAGCCGCACACAAACAACACTTTAAAAGAAGAAGAATTCGTCAAAGAAGAAGAAGAATTCATTCATCAAAGACTACAAAGAAGATGAAACGGAACAACGGCGGCGCGGGGTTTAGACAGCGATCAGATCATCAGTTGGTGACTGGAAAACCGCAAGCACCTACGAAATCTGCTGCTGCTGCTGCTTCTTCTTCTTCCGGGGGAGTTGCGGCAAAGTTAGCGGCGTCGTCTTCTCAGCACCATCATCATCATCAGACGACTAATCATTTAACATCATCATCATCATCATCACAAAGTAACAACAACGACGACTCCTCCTCCTCTCAAAAAGGAGGAATGAAAAATAATCAGTCGTGGACGACGAAACACTGGCTCGGCGCGGTCCTCGTACCGGCCGTATTTTTCTTGTCCGTGGTTTTAGTCTCAAACTCAAACTACGGGAAATCCGTGGAGGAAGTCACGGCTTTGATGGCAGAAAAAGAGACGTTATCGGCGCAAGACGAAAACGCGAACGAGTTAGACCCGGAAGCGTCGACGGAGGAAATCTCGTCCAGAGTGAACGCACCGACGGAAGAAGAGCAAGCGATGGAGGAAATAAGATCCGCGCGGGAATCGAACGAAATGGAAGACGAACAGTCCGACGTGCCGCACGCGAACAGAGCGAGCGATACGTGCGCGTATTTCGAACAGCAAGCGAGTTTGCAATACTTTTTCAAAAACAGGTGCGATTTCGACGCGGATGCAAAGTTAATCAATCCGGCGGATAAATCGGAAAAGCCAGGAAGAGTGAAGTTGGAGTTTATCGCTTTGGCGAGTTACATGGAAGGGTTCTCGTACATTGAACATAAACGGATTTCGGATAAGAAAGCGGCGGAGGCGTTGAAAATTCGAGCCGAGGCGGAAACCGCGGCGAGCTATTCCGAAGGTAAAGTGGACGACGATCAGAGAGATACGGAAGAGCACGTGTTGGAAGCAGCGATTGCGCAATCGCCTCCGCCGCCGATGGGACCGCCGGAGGAGATAGTTGAGGAAGCAGAAGAAGAGGTAGCCGAAGAAGGAGGAGGAGAAGAGGAAGAACAACAACAAGAACTGTCTGCGGAGGAGCAAATTGCCGCAGCGGAGGAGCAATTAGCGTACGAAAAAGAGAAGGAGGAGACACAGATGAAAAAGAAATGGCAATTTTGGAAGAAAGCGGATAAGAAAGTGCCGAGTTCGCGAGCCTCGGACTCGGATTTGCTCGCCATGGAGTTGATGGAAAAAGCCGAAGAAGCGGCTGAACAAGAAGAACAAGAAGGAGGAGAATCTCAAGAAGAATCCGAGGAGGAAACGACGATCAACCGCAGAATGCTTTTGAAGAAGAAAGGAAAAGAGGGAAAAGAGCAAAATGCACCGAATCAAGCGACCATCAACCAAGCGGAACCGAACGCCATGGTTGGACCGAAACCGTATAAAGCCATCGTAATTGGACAAAAACAAGCGGCGTTTGGTTTACTCATCGCTAGATCGTTCAAAACGTTACAAATGCCCGCGGTGACAGAAATTTACGAGGGTGAGCCGAAATCTTTTGAACGAGTGGTTGAAATGACGGAACATGAAGCGAAGGAAGCCGGTGCCGGCGATGTTCGAGTCAAGCAAGAAGTCATCGGAAACAAAAACGGCATGCACGAAATTGAACTTTCAAAGTCAAAAGACGACGCGAGAAAAGGATTGACGAACCGCAGAACGATGTCCGTCCCGATGATTACCGGCGACTCGTTGATTGCAAACACGAAGCACGAGGAGAAAACGATCGTTTTACACATGGGCGAAGAGCACGTGGATGAAGTTATCAAAGGTTTCCAAAAGACGTTGAACCACGGAGGACGCATCGGCGGCCCAGTCTCCACCCCTCGCATCGTCTTCTTCCGCGCGAAAAAGTTGAAAGAAGCCTCGGAAGCGTTTAAAGGATTACCGTTTCAAGTGTTCATTGTCGGCAAACCGCGCGATGAAACGTCCTCGTCGGGTCGTCCGTTTTTGATGCGCATTGACGGCGTTCGATACAACGAGCACTTAGATTCGATTAAAGACGACATGACCTATTTAGTTATGGCGTTGCATCACAACGACCCGTACATCGACGTCGCGTTTAGCGAAGGCGCGACAGTGTGCGACGCCAAATGCAACTGTTTCACCTCCTCGACGTTTAGACAAGCCGCGCCGGTATGCTCGGGGCACACCGCGCACTTGGAGTCTTACAAAGACCACACGTGGACGGGACCGAAAAACAAAGCCAAGATTCGTCACGCGCACTTGTTCGGCTCCGACGGCCATGGCGGTCAAATGCGAGTCCAACAAAACGTCGAATCTGCGGTTTTAAATCGATTAGATAACTTTTTGAACAAAGACTTGCCTTCTTTAGAAACTGTCGACAACCGCGACTGGATCTCCGAAGGTATGCAACAAGCGGAAGACGAAGCGAACGGCGTCGGAGAGTTCGCGCCAAAAGTCAAAGGTAAGAAGAAAAAGAAGAAATACGAAGAGGAATTCACGAACGAGTATTTGATGAAAAATCCGTTGCGTTCGTCCGGGTACTCTTGGACCGGTGGAAACGGATTCGCCGGGGCCGGGGGCAGCACCATAGAAAAAGACGTTCGCGAGGTAGATTTCCGTAAGAAAAGTAAGCAAAAGAATTCCAAACATATTAATTAATACAAACTTCAAAGTTCACACGCGGTTCGTACGCGGTGTGATGATTTATTATTAATAATAGCTGCTTTTTAATGCATAATTATACCACATGTTATATACATTGTCCCTCCTTAATATTGCGCGAACAACAAGAGAGAAGAAGACCAAGAGAGCAAAAACCTCAAATTTGATCATTTTTTCGTTTGGTCTCGTTCGTAACAAAATGTCCTCAACGTCATCACTCCTGCGGGTGATCAAAAACGTCGTCTCTTCTTCTTCTCTCAGAACACGCAGAAGCGCCAGCAACAGACGAATACAAGCGATGGCATCATCGACAACGAACCCAATCGCCACTTTCGATACCACGGAAGGGTCTTTCAAAGCCGAACTGTTCGTTGACCAAATGCCATTAACCGCGTCGAATTTCATCGATTTAGCAAACACCGGTTTTTACAACGGACTGCACTTTCACAGAGTCATCGACGGATTCATGTTACAGTTTGGGTGCCCAAACTCGAAAAAGAACGGCGCCGCGAACGCAGGAATGGGAGGGCCGCCGCCAAACTCAAAGTTTACAAATCTCGCCACGAAGGAAGAAATAACGCGAGACGCGAGAGAAGGCTGCATTCCGGACGAACTGACGGCGAAGATCTCGAACGAGCCCGGGACTTTGTCGATGGCAAATACCGGCGCCAAAAACTCCGGCGGGAGTCAATTTTTCATCAACACCGTCCACAACGACTTCCTCGATTGGTTCGACAAATCGTCGCCGTCCGCGCACCCGGTGTTCGGTAAAGTCACCGAAGGTATGAACGTCGTGATGAAAATATCCGCGGTGGAGACGCACCCGAACGATTGCCCGAAGAAAGGGGTCATGGTGAACTCGATTACCATCGCGTGATGAGTTTTGGATGAGTTTTAGTTTTAGTCGTTTTAATAGTATTCGTAGTAGAGTAGTCCGGTTGTACTCTATCGTCGATCGACTCTGCTGCTTTTACCTACGTTTTGCTTCATAATAAAATCGTATCTCAACTACTCTAAAATAATTACTTTGCTGCGCTGATGATGACGACGACGACTCTTACCGCTCCTACCGCGACGACGACGACGCGTTTTGGCACATCTGTTAAAAGTACCGCGAGAAGATTGACTGTCGCTGATGCTCGTTTACGTCGTCGTTTTGAGATGAGAAAAGGAGTAGTCTTTCGTTCATCATCATCATCATCATCGTCGTCACTCAGAAATTATGATGATGATGATGAAAGAACGCCGAGCACGTCGTACGACGACGACGATTCAAGAAGAAGAAGAACAAAAAGAACGACATCCATCCTTCTCTCCTTAGCCACGGCGTTCTCGATGGGATTTGGAGCCCAAATCGGGGACTTCTTTTCTGCTCGAGCGGAATTTTTAGACGACAGCGTAAAATCGGAGGTGACGGATTTACGGGTGAAACAACTCGACGGGGTTGATTTTTATTCCAAGTCGGAGCACTCGAACGAAGACTTCTCAAACTTGGATTTACGAGGGACGATTTGGGTGGAAGCCGAGCTACGGAACACGAATTTCTCAAAGTCAGACATGCGAGGAGCAGTGATGACGAGGTCGATAATGCCGAACGCGGACGTGCACGGGTCGGACGTTTCGAACGTGCTGTTCGATTACGTTCTGTTGCGAGGCGCGAACTTTGAAGACGCGGTGGCAGTTGGGGCGAACTTTATTCGGTCGGATATGGGCGAGATGAAAATTAAGAACGCGGATTTTACCGAGGCAGTTATCGATCGGTACCAGGTGTTAGGTTTGTGCGAAACCGCGGAAGGGGTGAATCCGTACACCGGAGTGGATACGAGGATGAGTTTGGGGTGCGATTCTTTCGTCAAGAAGTACGAAGGGAGCGGGCAAGGAGGGAAAATTGAAGTGAAATGCATCGGGAAGTGCGAATAAAAAAACGAATTGTACGCTTTAATGAACACGTTTGCTTAAAATAATATTACAATGTGACGTGCGCTACGATTTGCGTGAACGAAAAGTGATCACCTCGATCGTTCTTGGATAAGAATTGCGCCACTTTCGCGTCCGCACATATCTCCTCTAAAGTTAACGAATCATCCATCGCGACGCCGTGTAAGTAACTCTCCAAAATTCTACGATTGTATTCGCCTATCTTTTCGATTCGTAATTGATAGGACTTTGTGGTAACGTTGTACGCGACGCCGAGCCTATGCAGCTCGTCAATGACGTCTTCAGCAGTAGTCATCGATGCAGACGAAGCTGTTGGTGATGAAGGTAACATCGTCGTCGTTGAAGACGCGACGAAGGCGTTTCGATATAAAGCGTGGAATTGAGCGTCAGCGCTCTTCGCCGCGTGCACGGCGATGAAACCTAAACCGTTCGTTTTTACAGACATAGCAAACGCTCTCGCCGCAGCTCTTAAGCTTGTACCTTTTTGGATGCGTTCAAAGCCAAACGCATTATACGCGACGTCGTAGGACATCGGTTTCACTTTGAACACGTCCAAGGTGCCGCGATGCAACGCCACTGCGCGGAACGGGGAGTCGATGTCGTTCTCGTTAATCTCTTCTAAAGCGTGTTTTAAGCAAACCAAAGAGGTCGATAACAATTCAACGGCCACCACGCGACCGTTCAAGGCGGATTCTTCGTCTTCTTTCTCGTCGGAAGTCATGACTTTCTTCTTCTCCTCCTTCGACAAACCCGTTTCCCTCTCCAAATTCTCCGAGTCCGAAGACGAAAGTTCGTACTCCCCCTCTCCGTCGTTATCGTCGCTGTTCATCATCTTCCCACCACTCATTCCTCCTTTCTTCTTCAACTTCTTCGCGGCTAACTTTTCGGCTAACATCATCGAAAACGCTCCAACGCCACAATCGGCGTCTAAACATCTCAACGTCGCGTGCGCGTCCAGCAAAGCGCCAACTTGTGAATCCGCTTTCGCCCTTCGCAAATCGCGAAAGGCTCGAGACCAATCGATAGAGAGCGAGAGTTGTTTCAACTCCTTGTTCAATATTGTGCGGTATCCAAACGTCAAGCGTGTGAAGGTATCGATGGTTAATTCACCTTTTTCCGCCCGAAGTTTATTTTGCAAAACAGTCTCCGGTTCTTCCGCGGGCGAGTCATAGAGAGACGTCGGGCGAGCACCAAAGTGGTCGTCCTCGTCTTCATCGATGGAGGATAATTCCTCCGCTACGTCGTCATCGTCCGCATTCACGTGTTCGCCTTCTCCTCGCTGTTTTTGATGATGATGTTCCAGTCGCTCATCTTCCTCTTTTCTACTTTCATCTTCTTCATCCTCTTCTCCTTCCATAGTGGTCTCTAATCGCCGAGGCGATCTGTGCGGCGACGCGTTGAATTTTTGGGCGCTGTTGAAGTATGCCGCATCGTTCGCTGCCGTCGGTGTGCGCTGACCAGATCGTATAGGAGAGCCGCCGGTGGATTTTTTTAGGAACGGTGAGATTGGTGGCGCATTTCTCGGGGTGAAAGTAGCTCCAGTGGCCACGTTGTTATCCTTCGACGTTTTCGCTTTGATCGCTTTGCGCAACGCCTCCCTGCGTTCTAAATCGATGTCTCTCGCCGCAACCGCGGAAATTCGTTTCGTTTCCGCGGACGATAGACGTCTGCGTTCAGGCATCCACTCTGCTCTGACTAATGCTCTGTAAGAGATTGTCTTCGCGGCATCTTGCAAGAGAAAACTCAACAGAGCAACGCATATGCAAAACAACGTTTGCTCAAACGTACACGGCGACATTTCGTGAAACGGCCAATGTCTCGTGAGCAAAATGGAGGCAAAAGAAGACGCCATGGTGGCCAGGAATAGGAACCCACCCGGTGCTAACGTCCAAAACGGATCGGGTCCGTCCGAGCGCGCGCATAATACCGAGAATGCATCCGTTAATGCCATTTTCAAGAAAATCATGCACTTGGCTTGCTCGTACGTATCCGGCGCGATGTCCAACGCTTCGAGTAAACCAAAGTTTGCATTTGAGCTGGAGAAGATTTCGCGCGCTACAAAGCACGTCGTGAATGTGGCAACAAAGCCCATCGCTAGTCCAGATGCCAAGATGCACGGCAAACGCCACGCTTCGGGCGACGCTGACGGTCTCGCAAAATCATAAGCGATTGACAAGACGACGCAATCGTTCACCGAGGCTAACAACGCCAACGCGATGACTGGTAAAGTGAACGTTTTCGGCCACGCCACGTTAGTTTCGTTCGGAAACACTAAGAAGGCGCACAGGACAAACACGGTGAGCAAGTGGCACGTGCAGATGATGCGGTACAAAACGTAAGTCTTTGCGCGTGCAAAAACAGCTCTCGCTTCGACGATTGCAGAAGCGACGTGCGCCAGCGACGGTCTCGACACGACAAAATCAGCAACGCGAACGGCAGCATCCGTGGACGATTGCGAGGCGGCAAAAGCGGCGTCGGAAGCCCGCATGGCGGGTAGATCTTCTAAACGATCTCCGAGAACGCCAACGATGACTTTCCTGCTGCTGCCCAAAAACCGCTGGTTGTGGCGACTGTTTTGATGCATCGCCGCTTGCTTGAACCGGCGAATGATGTTCGCTTTCGTTTCCGCGTTGCTGCACTCGAAAAAGCAATCGACTTTACTGATAGGCACTATGGATGTGGTTGTTATTGTCGTCGTAGATGTAGAATGAATCGTGGACGATCGAATACCTCTTTCGGCATCGGAAACGAAATCGCTCCTTTGTTGTTCAGATGTCACTTGCTCCGGCGGTGGTCGACCTTCTAAAACTTCTCGACAATTTCGAACGATACCTTCGTATCGTTTACCCGCGTTCGTATAGAACGATTGCACGCGGGGCGAAACCGATGGTGGTTGTTGTCGATTTTTTTGACTCGCATTTTCAGACCTATTGAGTTCTGAGTCCGTATCTTGATTATCGAGTAAAGATGAAGACGCAAACTCCTCTCCCGCGTTACCAGTTCTCGTCGACGAAAGCACGCGTTTTGGATTGTGCAACTGTTCCGTTCGCACTTTAGCAAACGATTCCGACGCGGAAGTGAATAATTTCACGTCCACGCCTAAAGCTTTCAGCGCGTCTCTGCCGGCGTTGCAATCTTGACGGACGTGACGCGAGAAGGCAAAGATACCTAAGAAGACCCATCCGTTCACGATACTGCCTTGGTTCTGCGCGCTATTTTCGAACACTTCCGCGGTTGTTTGCACGTCATATGCGCATGCAACTGCAACACATCGCAAACCTCGTCGTTCAAACATTCTCTCGCGATTTCGAGCCTCGTCTAACGCTTTAAAGACTTTTTTCGCGTGTTCTTCGTTCCCGGCGCGAGAAATCATAGTTTCTCGACGGACTAAATTATCTATGGATTCTAAGCATCCTTTGGCTACAGCGAACACACCAGAGTTTGAACCATCCATGGCTTCTTCTCTGGAAATCGTTGCTCTCGAAAGTTTGACTACGGAATCGTACGGTTCGTACGTTTTCTGGATGTAGGTTTCTGAGAGCGAACTCAAACCGTCTTCCGCTAGTCGCTCCGCGATGGCGCGATCGACGGAATCGTCGAATATCAAATTCATTTCGTCGTCTGCTACCAGATGTTGCTCAAAGACATTGTTGTTGTTCGATCTCGCTGTGGTTGGGGTTGCTGATTCCATGACTGAAGATGAATTCTTCCACCATCGCGATGCCAATGCCGCGGCAACCAAAACGTCCCTCGGTTGACAACTATCTGCAAACACAATGGGTTCTCCGACAATACGAGTCGCGAACCGATCGACCACGCAGCACGACGTCGAACAGAAGAGCGCTTGCATTGCGGCAACGTCTTGTATTGCACTCAATCGGCTGATACCAAAAGTTCTCGTCGTCGTCGAGCCAACGAAGGATGACAACGGATTGCTACTACTCGATGCTTCTTTGTTCGACTGTTGTCGTTGTTGCATGTTCAGATGTTCTCTGTTTGCTTGCTCATTCAAATAATACTCGGGATAGTAATCGTCGAGTCCTGGGCTGTACCCAGGAGACGCGCGCGCTTTCGCCATTCTCCGAATACCCAACGCAACAGTCGCGTGAACGACAACTCTCACAGCTATTGGCAACGCGCACACGCACAATACGGTTGCAAAGGAGCACGCAAACCAAAATCCTCTACCGGCTACGACTAAAAAGAGCCAAAGTGAAATTGCAGAAGCGAACGACGCCACAGCCACCCCGGTCATCACGAGATCTAAAGACCGGTCAAACGCAGACCCTCTCGGCGGTGTTGCAACGGTAGTACGCGCCATCGTAGGTACTTGCTGTCGATGGTGATGACTTCGTCGTTGCGTTGAAGCCGACGATCCAAACAGAGCACCAAACGATTTCGAGCGAACCATGGATGATTTTCTCGAGCGATTTTGATGACTCGTTGAAGTCATCGAGAAGAAACCTAAAATACCAGCGGCGTTCGCGCGATGTTCTTCTATTTGCATAATCTGCTGCATTTTGCGCGCGATGGCTGTTCGAGGACCGGTTCTGCCTACAATTGCGGCACCGCAACCGGCGTAAATAACACTCCCTCCTAAAACCGGTTCGCCTTCGGAGACGCCGATTAAATCCAGCGAGTCCATTTCGTTATCATCGCCAAAGAGCATGGACAATTCATCACCACGACTCGCACCTCCGCGCGGCGTACCATTTGCAAACAAAGACGAGGATAACGTCGATGACGACGCGGTATTAATGAGATAATTCGAGTTTCGCGTGACGAATAATACGCCCGAGCCTCGATAGACGCAATCGCACGGCACGATTTGACCGACGCGCAATTCGACAATATCACCCGGCACGAGCGATTTCGACGACACGCGCATCTGCTTCCCGTTATCTCGAACTACTGTCGCGTACGCGGGGAACTGTCCGTTTCTCGGCGCGTTTGTCCGAGTCATATTTTCTAAAATTTGTTTCTGCGATTGTTTCGTCGTTGCTTTTGTTGAAGTCGTCGTCAAAGCCGAAGTCGTGACTTCCGTCCCAGCCATCAAAGCGCCGTCGTCTCTGCTTTCGGACCACCCAACGTAACAGTTTGCAAAGAAAACCAAGAACAAGACTAAAACATCAATAATAGAATCGAGTGTTTTCGCTGGATCCATAGCTTGTAGGCATTGTAAGAAAATAGCAAAGAAAATCACCCTCCCAGCTGGCGCGTTGAACTCGCGAAGGGCGTGTTTCACCAACTGACCGTAATCGAATTTCTCTCCAGGAACAGAGTTCGGGCCGAACTTTCGTAACCTGCGAGTGACTTCAAACGGAGATAGACCTGAGTTTACCGAAGTGTCGTAAAAATCAGCCGAGTGCTCTAAAACATCTCTCGCCCGTACCGGCACGAAAGTATCGACTTGAGGTTGATGATTACGATGAGCGTTGGTGCTATCGGCTTTCTTCCTACCCGGAGACGCGTGAGGACCTTTTCTCGTCGGACTCTTCGTTAAAAGTGGCGTCGTCGTCGTATCTTCGTCGTCGTCGTCGGTGTCGGATTCGATTTCTGTGTCTTTATTACTGCTCCTAATCTTGTTGTTATTGTTGTTATTGTTTCTTCTAAAATCTCTTCCTGAACTACTCCTCCCGACGTTTCTAGTACTCGCACTTGAATTCATATTCATACCAAACGGGTTATACCCGGCGCCGCGATTCCTATGTGCCGCGGCGTTTTGCGCGTTCCGTAAAAATTCTGAATCTTCTGAGAAGATCGAGTCGCCTTCTTCGTAATAATCGTCGTTCGTATTATTGTCTCGACTAAACACGTCCTCGGAATTCATCGTCGCTCTATCTTCGTCGTCGTCGTCGAAATCGTCGTCGAAATCGTCCATAACGTTACCAAAAGCATCTCGTCTCGCGCGCCTATTCGTCCTCGTCCTCGCGTTCGTAATTCCATACTCGTTCTCTTCGTCGCTCAAAACTCTCTCTCGATGCCTCGCCGCTGCGTAAAAGTGTTGCCTTCGCAACCACTCCGGATCGATCGAGTTTGGCGTTTCCGGAGCGCCGCCGCCATCGTTACCACCTCCATCGTCGATTTCATCTCCTTCTTCCTCGGAAAAGAGCGACGATTGGGATAAAGCAGCGGCAGAAGAAGAAGAAGAAGGAGAAGCGTTCCTCCTCGCGAGCAGCAGTTCTTCTTCTTCTTCTTCTCCATCTTCGCTTTTGCTTACGAACGCGGAAACGCCTTTCCCGAATCCAAAACCACCAACTCCTTTTTCGCCGCCGGCGGCAGAATCGCTCCTGTTATCGTCGTCGTTTTTGTCTTCGTCGTCTTCCTCTCGTCTCCAATTTCTCGTCGTCGTCGTCATCTTCTTCTTCTTCTTCTTCTAAATAAAAAGGAAATTCAAAAACGTAACCGCGCGGCAAAATCACTTCTTCGTTCTCATCATTTTCTCCATCACTTCTTCTTCTTCTTCTTAAAGCATCATCACACTTTTGGCAGCAGTTTCGGCGGTTGCAGCGTTGTTTAGCGCTTTAAAAGAATACCACAAAAAACGGTCTCTCTTCTCCTGTTACTGTTGTTGTTCTTTTACAACTCTCTCTACTGAATAGTAATACTCTACTAGAAGAATAATTTTACTTTGCGCGTGGTAGCTTTTGTGTTGAGAGATGTGAAAAAGTACGACAAAAAAAGGAGAAAAACAACAACCAAAAAAAGAAAATTTGGAAACGACGAAAGCAAAAATCAATAATCATCGATTAAATTATTTTCAGAGAAGGAAGGAGCCGCAAAAAAAAAAA
>Ga0209630_10000691_pt1 | contig 38492 bp, 25 predicted proteins | sample COG_01_FD_184745 | JGI IMG/M metagenome (GOLD analysis project Ga0209630, IMG submission 184745) | Pelagic Microbial community sample from North Sea - COGITO 998_met_01 (SPAdes) (version 2) | ecosystem: Environmental > Aquatic > Marine > Neritic zone/Coastal water | place: Helgoland, sampling...
TTTGATCTCCATGGATGAGAAATTGTCTGAGGCCTAAAGTTCCAACGAAAAACGCCATTTTCGGGAACACTTAGTAGAAAAAGATAACAAAGCCTTGAACAATGAGGCACCCATCAAGGATGATGCTATACAACCACTCGTCGCGAGTAGAACGTCCATAGATGACCCAGGGAATGGCACATGCGGCGGCAATCATCGGTGCAAGGGCATTCCCAGCCGCCATGAAAAAACAACCGCTCAACAGAATGAGCAATAGTGCAAACATCGCTGACCTTCGCTGCCCCATGCGCTGGGGCACGGTATTCATTGCCGCGGGGTCGATTTGCAAGTCGCGCACATCAAATGGAATCGTCAAGCCGGCGATGAAGGTGGATTGAGCGATGGCGCGAACAATCAAATTGACCTCCCAAGGCCCCTCTCCGGACATGACCCCAGGGACCCATACCGTGGCCAGCCCCCACGTAATCGCAATCACGGGCAGTTTCATCCGACTCATATCGCGCCAGCCGTTGCCTTGATTCAAGAATGGATTCGATGCATAGCCCAACGCCAGCGCGAGCAATGCCAGGACCACCGGCCAACCTGCGGCGAGTGCAGTCAACCACGGGATGAGCGCATCCCAAAAAACCACCATCCAAATCAAACCCCCAACCATCCAAATGCTCAACACCCATCCGAACCATTTCTCGATGAACTGCCCGCGATCCACCGGCATGTTTTGGGGCATCCGTGCCCACTTAATCCTGCGCTGTATGGTGTACAGAACCCCCGTTCCCAGTCCAATGGCCGTGGAAATTCCCCATGTGGACGCATCCTGAGGAGCCAAGGGTGCATATGCGTGCATCGTCGCCAAGGCAGAACACAAAGCACCAAGTGCAATCCAAAGATGGGAATAGCCAACGATTTTCACCATATGCCAAAGTTCGTACAATGCCCTTGAAATTGCATTTGGGCCCCAAAAAATGCATTTGAAACTGCACCTGTTCAGAAAGGATAGAAATGCAGCGTTTCGGTGCAAGTAATCAACGCATTAACTGCTAAATTTGTGCTTCATTTGATTGCCTCATGCACGCCTCAAAATTCACTTCTCGCCACATTGGTCCTCGTGAACAGGACCAGCAGGCGATGTTGCGCTCCATCGGAGTGGCTTCCATCGATGACTTGATTGCCAAGACCGTTCCTGAAAAAATCAGAATGCGGACCCGGCTCAACTTGAGCCCAGCATTATCGGAAAGCCAGTATTTGGAACACATTGAAGGAGTTTCAGCGAAAAATCAAGTGTTCCGGAATTACATCGGCATGGGATACAATCCGACTGAAGTTCCCAGCGTCATTCGACGCAATGTGTTGGAAAATCCGGGTTGGTACACCGCCTACACGCCCTATCAGGCGGAGATTGCGCAGGGCCGATTAGAGGCGCTCTTGAACTTTCAGACGGCGGTTTGTGATTTGACGGACATGGAACTGGCCAATGCATCGTTGCTCGATGAAGCTACGGCAGCTGCCGAAGCCATGGCCATGGCTTATGCCGCACGACCGCGGGCCATCGCCAAAGCGGGAGCCAATCGATTTTTAGTAGATGAGGCCGTCTTTCCCCAGACCATGGATCTTTTGCGGACCCGTGCGAAGTACCTCGGGGTGACCCTCGACGTGGTTTCCCGTAACGCAATGCAGTTCATCGCTGAAGATGACGTCTTTGGGGTTTTGTTCCAATATCCTGACGGCGATGGTGTGTGCGAGGATTTATCAGAGGTTATTTCTGCAGCGCATGCGACCCATGCGCAAGTAGTGGTTGCCGCGGATATCATGTCGTTGGCGATTTTGAAAAGCCCGGGGAGCATGGGGGCAGATATCGTTGTTGGCACAACCCAGCGATTCGGGGTTCCGATGGGATACGGCGGACCGCATGCCGCATTTTTCGCAGCGAAAAAAGAATACAAGCGACATTTTCCAGGCCGAATTATAGGCGTCTCTAAGGACCGTTTGGGAGCGCCTGCCTTGCGCATGGCACTTCAAACCCGAGAACAACACATTCGTCGTGATAAGGCCACGTCCAATATTTGCACTGCGCAATCATTGCTCGCGGTAATGGCCTCGATGTATGCTGTTTATCATGGGCCGCAGGGTTTGCGTGAAATAGCAGAAAACATTCATTCCGCAGCTCGTATCCTCGATGCAGCCTTGCGCCGATCCGATCAATACGATCAATTGAATGAGGTTTACTTTGATACGTTGAAAGTCAAGGTGATGGATGGCGAGGACGGAATGAGAGCTCTTCGTGCTCGGGCTGAAGCGATGAAAATCAACCTGCGCTACTTCCCAAATGGCGAATACGTAGGGGTGTCGCTGCATGAGCGCGTCTCGCATCAAGAATTAATGGATCTGTGCACGGTTTTTGGCGTGACTCCATTGACGGAAGTTTCGGAGAACCGTGCCTTTTTGGGAGGTTTATGGCGTGAAGTGGACTACTTGCACCATCCCGTTTTTAACCGCTATCGTTCAGAGACCGAAATGATGCGGTACATCAAGCACCTGGAAAACAAGGACTTGTCATTGGTGCATAGCATGATTCCATTGGGTTCTTGCACCATGAAATTGAATGCGGCGACAGAATTGATTCCCATTACGTGGCCGGCTTTTGCCGAATTGCATCCCTTCTGTCCCCGTGAGCAAGCAGGAGGCATGCTCGAAATGTTGGACGAATTGGAATCGGACTTGGCGAAAATCACAGGTTTTGCAGGCGTTTCACTTCAACCAAATTCAGGAGCACAAGGTGAATTCGCCGGGTTGATGGTGATTCGAGCCTATCACGCATCGCGGGGCGACCAGAATCGGGACATCTGCCTCATTCCTTCTTCTGCGCATGGGACCAATCCCGCGTCTGCAGTCATGGCAGGAATGCGGGTTGTTGTTGTTGGGTGCGATGACCAGGGAAACATTGATTTGGATGATTTGCGGGCCAAAGCGGAAGAGCACTCCACTCAGTTGGGAGCGCTTATGATTACCTACCCATCGACGCACGGAGTGTTTGAGGAAGGCATCTTGGACATTACTGAAATGATTCATGCACACGGCGGACAGGTTTACATGGACGGGGCAAACATGAACGCCCAGGTAGGGCTCACGAGTCCGGGATTGATCGGAGCAGACGTCTGTCACTTGAACTTGCACAAAACCTTTGCTATCCCGCACGGTGGTGGAGGCCCCGGTGTCGGTCCGATTGGCGTTGCTGAGCATTTGGTTCCATTCTTGCCAGGGCATGAGGTTGTTCCTACAGGAGGCGAAAAGGCCATTCACGCCATCAGCGGGGCGCCATTCGGGAGCGCACTTATTTGCCAGATTCCTTATGCCTACATCAAAATGCTCGGTGAGGGCGGACTAACGAGATCTACAGAAGTTGCCATCTTGAATGCCAACTACTTGAAAGAACGATTGCAAGACGAATACACCATCTTATACCAGGGTGAGCAAGGCACGGTTGCGCATGAAATGATTTTGGATTGCCGTTCGTTTAAGGCATCTGCAGGGGTTGAGGTCATGGACATTGCAAAGCGCTTGATTGATTATGGTTTCCATGCGCCCACGGTGTCATGGCCCGTGGCAGGCACCCTCATGGTCGAGCCTACAGAAAGTGAATCCCTCGAGGAATTGGATCGTTTTGCCGAAGCCATGCTGGCCATCCGCGAAGAAATAAGAAGCATTGAACGCGGCGATGTTGACCGGGAAGATAACCTCGTGAAAATGGCTCCGCACACGGCCCGTGAGGCCGCTTCTTCGCAATGGAGTCATCCGTATACCCGAGAATCCGCATGTTATCCAACAAAAGAGATGCAAGCCCGCAAGTTTTGGAGCCCTGTTGCCCGCGTGGACAATGCGTACGGTGACCGGAATTTGGTCTGCAGCTGCCCACCCTTGTCATCATTTGAAGAGATTTTGGGTTCCACTTTATAACTGGGCATCAAGCGTTTATATTTGCGCCACACCATTAACATCAAACTGCTTGATTATGAAGCATTTTTACACCGCAGCCTTGGCTGTACTCTTGACCACAGCGGTCACTGCACAGGGCTTATTGCCCATCGCAAACAAAACGGCGAATCAAAGACGATTGGAGTCGTTCAATACCCCAACTCAGGTTGATCGCGAAGTAATTTGGTCGCATGACTGCAATGTTGATTCTTGCGATTCATGGACTTTTGACAACGGAGCGAGCATTGTAGGCTCACCATGGGAGGATATTGACCTGAATTTCGAATGCTCCACGGATGGGCCTGCAGGGCCATACAATCAATGGGCCGGTGGAACAGGAGATGGTTCAGCCGCAAGCGCGATGAACTCGACAACTTCTTCCAATGGATTGTTGATCGTAGATTCCGATTTGTTTGGCCAAGATGCTAATTATGATGCAGCTTGGATCGAAAACAGCTGGGTGCAAACCGCAAATTCAATCGACTGCAGCACCTTGGATTACGTGAGCATTTCCCTTGAGACCCGCTACCGCTGCTGGGACAACGGAGCTTCAGATGACAGCGAGAAATGCCTCATCGAAATTTCCCGAGACGGAGTGAACTGGCCAGACATCGAGACGTTTGCAGAAATCGACGGAACGGTCGACTACGGAGACGGCGAATTGATCGCGAGCCGATGGGAGGTATTCCCAGGTTATGGCACAGGCGATGGTTCTGACAACCCTTCGTTGCTTGAGTTCGACATCACCAGTGCAGCAGGAGGACAAGAACAAATTTGGGTGCGATTCCGATGGGCAGGCACTTGGGGCTACAGCTGGGAGATCGATGACATTCAGATCTATGAAACTCCTGCGAACGATTTGCGCATTGACAACTATGTCAGTTACACAGATTACTTTACCACTGGCGTATACGAAGCTGGCGTTTTTGCCGCGGGCCAATTGTCTGAATTGCAGGCTGCTGCCAAAGTATACAACGTGGGTTATTTGGACCAGGAGGGTTCAACGCTTGCCCTTGACGTGAATGGAAATGATGCAGGCGCTTCAGACCCGGTGACCATTGCTTACCAAACCAATGACACGTTGCGCGTGACGTATGACATGGCGGAAGTCACCGCCTACGAGGTGACCTACAACTTGAGTGCGACGAACGAAGATGAAAACCCGGATAACAATACCGCAACGCAATCATTCGAAGTGAGCAACTTGCACTACGGCCGTGACAACGGCACGATGACGGGAGCATTCCCAGGTGAGGGCACGGATGACTTCATTGCTTTGGCACCTTATGACATCTTTGAAGATGTGACCGTGTATGCGATTGACGTTGCTATTGTAGCGGGTTCAGAAGACGGCACACCTGTGATTGCTCACCTGTTTGATGGTTCCGATGAAAATTACATCACCGAGCAATATGGCGGACTTTTCGCGAGCACTGCGGAGTTGGATTTGGCATCCCAGTACAGCAATGATGGAACGGAAGATGATGTGCTCTGGTACACACTCGTTTTGGAAGAGCCGGCGCAGTTGGCAGCAGGTTCAGTGATTGGTGCTGGTTTCGAGCACTACGGTGGTTCAAGTGTCCAAATTTGGGAATCGCAGTATGCGTATGACAACACATGCTTCGTTTACGGTCCTTTTGGAAGCGGAAGTGCATACGACTGGTACTACACCAACGAAACGCCTATGGTCCGCTTGAACTTGAATCCGGATGCAACCAATACCGTTGCGGTGAAGGAAGTGGAAGCAACAAACTTCCAATTGTATCCATTGGCGCCAAATCCGGCCAATGCATCTACTCGATTGCAGTACCGATTGGATCAAGCTGCTGATGTGACGATGGAAGTGCGCGACATCACTGGAAAGTTGGTGGCCCAAATCAACCGTGGCACACAGGCGGTGGGTTACCACAGCATCACATTGGACGTTTCAGACTTCAACGCGGGCGTTTACATGACCACCTTGGTCGTAAACGGTGCGCGGGCAACGGAGCGTCTTTTGGTAGACTAATTCAACCGAATAAACATATCGTCAGCGATGCTGGCGAAGCCTCAAGAAGGGAATCCAGTGTGGGTTCCCTTCTCTTTTGTTCAATTATGGGGATTTTTGGTTCGTTTGGTGTAATTTCAACCCACGAAAATTGATTCACAATATGAAGAACTTTACTTTTTTATGGGTTGCGATTTTAGGAGTTGCAACAGCAATGCAAGGGCAGCGAATTACAGATTTGCACACCTTTTCAATGATGCCAGCCGGCTTGTCTGATGCAGAAGCAACAGCAGTGCGTGGTGATGGCGAGTCAGCCTTGGAAGTGGCACAACGTGGAGGAGGCTCCATTCTCTTTTACGAGGATTTCGCCAATGGTTTTGACGGGAACAACGGCATCGGAGGATGGACTGTTGAAGACACCGGAGAAGGCTTGATTTGGCAGCACGTCGATGTTGCCGGTAATGGTTACTACGCGGATGGTTCAGCTTCAGGGGTGCAACCACCTGCAGGAGAGTTCTCAACCAATATTGCATCGTTGAATTCAACGACAGCAGACAACGGATGGATGGTTTTTGATTGCGATTACTTCAATACACCGATTTCGGAAGGTTACGAGAACACAGAAGGCTGGATCACTTCACCTTCCCTGGACTTCTCGGCTACCGGTTCTGTGGTTATCACGTGGGAGCAATACTTCCGTTACTGCTGCTTTCCGTATGCACCGATCTACATTGAAGTGAGCAACGATGGTGGCGCCAACTGGACCACGTTTGATGCGCACGGCTCGTTCATTGAGTCAGCAAACACGGCATCTGCCAACGCATTGACCACGTCTGTGGACATTTCCTGTGTAGCAGCCTATGCGGAGGATGTGCAGGTCCGATTCTCGTACTTGCAAGCGCCTGAGACAGGTGATGCCTACAGCCATTATTACTGGGGCATTGATGACGTGACCATCTCCGAGAATCCAGTCAACAATGATTTGTCTGCGGTGCAATTGACCAATGGCGACATCTTCGGCATTTGGGAATACCGTGTAACACCAATTGAGCAGGCGATTTCAGAAGCAGATGGCGGTCTTTTGGCCGGACTGCTCTACCGAAACTCGGGCAATGCAAACCAAGATGAGACGACGGTAACGATTGAAGTTTTGGACGATGCCGGCAACGTGTTGAGCACGACCGTTGAAGAATTGGGCACGGTAAATAGCTTTGCGAATGCGGTCAATTGTCCTGCGAATCCTCAAGACACCATTTACATTGCCACGGGATGGACGCCAACGGAAACAGGCAATTACGTGCTTCAAGCAAGCATCGCCTCAGCAAACGAGGACGAGACTCCTGATGACAATAGCTTGAGCAAAGTGATCATCTACAGCGATGACGAATACGGACATGATGACGAAGCAACGTTGGATGTTGAGTTCGGTCCAGGCGATTCAGAAATCGAGGGATTGTTCAATCCATGTGGCTACGGCAATTACTACACGATGGCCAATGAGGGGTCAACGGCGTACGGTGTGACGGTTCGCTTTGGACCCAACTGCGGCGGCGGTGATTTGGAGTTTGAAACGCGATTGTACGAAAACGACGGCTCTGCCGCTTTGGTCGACATGCCGTTTGAATCGGCCTACTGGACGTATGATGATGCGTGGACTCCAGGGTCTGCTGAAAGCAGTGAGTATGTTTATTTGCCATTTGAAGATCCGATTGAGGTAGGCACGGAAAATGCGTACTTCGCTGCGGTAATCAATGAATTCGAGAGCGAAGCACAATTGACCGTTCTCGGAAATGCGGATACAGATACCGACAACTCCACAGGAGACTATAACCTGACGGGAGCGGGTGATTTTGTCTGGTTCACGTCACAAACAGCAACTCCAGCGATCCGATTGATTCTTTCGGAGCGCGTGGGTGTGGATGAGATTGCCAACCGCAATGGCATTCAGTTGTTCCAGAACATTCCAAATCCAACCGATGGTACGACCATGATCCGGTTCGAATTGTTGCAGAACCGCAAGGTGACGATGGAATTGCGCGATTTGCAGGGCCGATTGATCCAAGTGGTTGAGCGAGGTCAATTGCCAGCGGGCAATCACCAGGTTGATTTGAACGTATCAGACCTCCAAGGAGGCATTTACACGTATACGTTGGTTGCAGACGGAATGCGATTGACGAAGAAGATGATGGTCAAGTAAGACCAGCACAAAAGATTTGAAAGGGGCGGTCATATGACCGCCCCTTTTTTTGTGATGCACTCGGCGCAAACTGTAAATTCGCATCATGAGTTTGAAGTCCCTCCTGAGCCGTCCCATCGCCCGCATTGCCGCTGCGAGGGAATCCAAAAAAGCACGGGATGCGCAATCGAGTCAAAAGCGACTGCTCCAGCAATTGCTCCAAAAAGGCCAAGCAACGGCCTTTGGTCGGGATCACGGCTTGCAGCCAGGGATGTCGTTTAAGCAGTTTCAAGCCGCTGTTCCGGTGCGCGATTATGAGGAGTTGAAACCCTGGGTCCAGCGAGCAGTAGAAGGCGAAACAGATGTGCTTTGGCCGGGGTTGCCGGATTATTTCTGCAAGACGAGTGGCACCACGAGCGGTGCGAAATACATTCCAATAACCCCCGATTCGATGCCCAACCACATTGGTTCGGCTCGGAATGCATTGCTTCAGTATATCTACAATGCAAAGAATGCCCGTTTTGTGGATGGTAAAATGATCTTTTTACAAGGTTCACCGGAGTTGTCCAAAACAGAAGGAGGCATTTTGATGGGCCGCCTCAGTGGCATTGTTGCGCATCACGTGCCCGATTATCTGCAAGCCAATCGACTGCCATCGTTTGAAGCCAATTGCACCGAACCTTGGGAAGCCAAGGTGAACGCCATTGTGGAAGAGACCAAGGATCAGGATTTGAGGCTGATCAGTGGCATTCCATCATGGGTTCAGAATTATTTTGAGCGGTTGCTGGAAGTCACAGGTGCAAGCCATGTGAAGGAGGTCTTCCCCAATTTTGAGTTATTTGTATTCGGAGGGGTGGCATTTGAACCGTACCGCGAGCGTTTTCGAACATTGATTGGAGGTGACGTCGATACCGTTGAGTTGTTTCCGGCGTCCGAAGGTTTCTTTGCCTACCAAGACCAACTGAATGATCCGGGATTGCGGTTGAATGTTGATGATGGAATTTTTTATGAATTCATACCAGCAGGGGAATACTTTGAGGAGAACCGCCGCCGATTGGCACTTCATGAAGTTGAATTGGGGGTGCAATACGCTCTGATCATCACAAGCAATGCAGGCTTGTGGTGTTATGACATTGGCGACACCATCAAATTCGTCTCGGAAGATCCATACCGAATTGTCGTGACCGGCCGCATTAAGCACTTCACCAGCGCCTTCGGCGAACACGTCATTGCGGAGGAAGTGGAAGGAGCCCTGCGCGATGCCATGGACGCGGCAGGTGGAGTGGTGACGGAATTCCATGTCGCGCCGGAAGTGAATCCTTCGGAGGGTTTGCCATTCCACGAATGGTTCATCGAGTTTTCAGAATTGCCCAAGGACCTCACGGCTTTTTCGGAGGCCATCAATGAAGGGGTAATCCAGCGGAATCCATATTACCGGGATTTGATTACAGGTTCAATCCTTCAAAATGCGCAGCTGCAATTGTTGGAAAAGGGGTCGTTTCACCAGGCCATGGCGAATCGGGGTAAATTGGGTGGACAGAATAAGCCGCCGCGCCTGGCCAATGGCCGTGATTTTGCCAAGGACTTGGAGCGGGCGAATACAAAATTGAAAAAGGAATCAAATTGAAAATTCTTGCATTGATAGGAGGGAGTGGCTCGGGCAAATCCACTGTTCTTGATGGGCTTCGGAACCATTTTGGAGAGCGGGCCGCGGTGCTGTCGTTGGACAATTACTACCGTCCAAAGTCCGAGTTACCAGTGGATGAAAATGGGGAGACCAACTTTGATATGCCAGTGGTCATAGACGATGAGACCATGGTGAGTGATATCGACGTTTTGCGCGCAGGCAAATCGATTCATCTCAGCACCTACACGTATAATCGTGACGTGATGAAGTCGGAGACGATCACAATTGATCCTGCGGAGTGGCTCATTGTTGAAGGTTTGTTTGCCATGGCATACCCGGCGATGGAAGAGCGAGTGGATTTGGTTGGCTACATCGACGCCTCACCTGAAACACGTCTTGCTCGTCGCATTGCACGTGACGGCTCAGAACGGGGGTATACGGAAGACGAAGTCCGTTACCAATGGAAAAACCATGTTCGACCGGCGGATATTCAATTCATCGAACCCTGGAAAACCAAGGCCGACGTCGTTGTAGACAATGAAAAGGACTGGAAATCTGGACTGAATGAATTGATTGATAAAATGGAAAAAGCTTAATTGAAAACGATGAAAAAAGCATTCACCTTGCCCACTTGTAAAACCTGTGTGCGCATCTTCGAAGACCTGCAACCCGAGCAACACGGATGTGAGGTCGTGGACATCAAATCGGAAGGGATTTCTGCAGAAGATCTCGATCGAATGAAAGCATTGGCCGGGTCATACGAAGCGTTGTTTTCGCGCAGAGCCATGAAATTTCGCTCCATGGGTTTGGCGGATCAAACCCTCACTGAAGCAGACTACCGCAAACTGATCTTGGAGGAATACACCTTCCTCAAACGACCGGTCTTTTTATTTGATGATCGCGTCACAGCAGGTTCTGCGAAGGCGGCTGTGGAAGAGGCACGGGCTGCACTTTAAGAAGCCATGAAAACGTATCTGGCCCACCTCGCTTTGCTCATCGTGGGGTTGACCTATGCGGGCAATTACCTCGTCGCCAAAGGGTTGATGCCGGACTTGATTGGGCCGAGTGGTTTCATTGTCTTGCGTGTCATTGGCGGTGGGGGCTTGTTTTGGATTCTTCGGGGCGCATTGTTCGCAGGAGGGAAGCCATGGGACCGCATTGATGCTTCGGATTGGTGGCGTCTATTTGCGTGTGGCACGACGGGAGTTGCCGCGAATCAATTGCTTTTTTTCAATGGGTTGGACGCCACGAGCCCCGTAAACGCTTCACTGATCATGACGTCCAATCCGATTCTGGTGCTCGGTATATCTTCCGTGCTGCTGGGAACGGCAATTACTTCGCGCAAGGTTTTGGGAATTGCTATGGGCGCAATAGGCGCCATTGCTTTGATGGTCCTTGGAGGGCAGTCGAATAGTGATGTATCCTCTTGGCAAGGAGATTTGATGATCCTTCTGAATGCGACGAGTTACGGGTTTTATCTCGTCCTGGTCAAACCGCTGATGTCGAAATACCGGCCTTTAACAGTGATTTCTTGGGTGTTTGCATTTGGTGCGGTTTGGGTGTTGCCCATTGGAATGAAACAAGCATTGGCTGTGGATTGGAACGCTTTTGAAACCGCTGATTGGCAAGGATTGGCTTACGTGGTATTGGGAACTACTTTCATGGTGTACTTGCTCAATATTTATGCCTTGCGCATTGTTCAACCGACAGTGGTGAGCATCTACATTTATTTGCAGCCCATTCTTACGACGGGTTTCTCCTTCCTCTTGGCATCTGCTGGAGGGCGCGACTACACATCAGATTTGGGTTGGTACACCGCGGCATGCGCCGCGGCAATTTTCATCGGCGTGGCGTTGGTGAGTTTGCCGGCTAGGCGTTCAAATTGATGTGAGATTTCTTACATTCACCTCATGCCAATAGCCAAGCCATTTAACCTCACCCAATGGATTGAGGACCACCGGGATTTGCTCAAGCCACCTGTGGGCAATAAGAACCTGTACGTCGAAAGTGGTGATTACATCGTGATGATTGTCGCAGGCCCCAATGCCCGGAAAGATTATCACTACAACGAAACAGAAGAGCTTTTTTATCAGCTCGAGGGAAACATTACGGTGCGCATTCAAGAGGATGGAAAACCCGTGGACATGAAACTTGGACCAGGCGACATGTACCTCCACCCAGCCAAGGTTCCGCACAGTCCCATGCGGGAGGAAGGTTCGCTCGGTCTCGTGATTGAATGCAAACGCGCGGGCACAGCGGCCAAAGATGGACTGCTTTGGTTCTGTGATGCGTGCAATCATCCACTGCACGAAACGTACTTTGAATTGCGGGACATTGAGAAGGACTTCTTGCCGCGTTTTCGTGAGTTTTACGGAAGTGAGTCTATGCGAACGTGCGAATCTTGTGGTGAAGTGATGCCGACAGACCCGAGGTTTGTGGATTAAATTCCGGTATGAGCAACCGATTTCAGGTATGAGGGGTTGTTCTTGCGTTGTCTCTCGAATCACCGGATATAAATGAATCAGAAACCACCACCGCCCTTCAGTTGCACCTACACGCCTCAAGTTCCTGCTTTGTTGCATGGTCTGGGCTGTAGTATTGCTCTGTCGACTTATCAGGCGGGCAAGGTGGTGTTCCTTTCGGCCAAGGACGACCAGTCGCTCAGTCAACTGCCCCGCAATTTTGAAAAGGCCATGGGGGTGGCGGAAGATCCTAAGACCGATCGATTGGCCATCGCCTGTTTGAATCAGGTACTTGTTTTTCGCAATTCCCAGCAGCTGGCCGCACACTACCCCAAATCACCCAACGTTTACGACGCGATGTACATGCCCCGTGCGGCGTACTTCACAGGACCGTTGGATATCCACGATGTGCATTTTGATGCAGATGGGGGGCTGATCGCGGTGAACACCTTGTTTTCATGCCTGATGAAGGTGGACGATGCGTACAACTTCACGCCGGTTTGGCAGCCACACTTTGTGGATCGCATTGCACCGGAAGATCGCTGCCACCTCAACGGCCTCGCAATGGAGGAAGGCCGGCCACGTTACGTGACGGCGTTCAGCCAGGGCAATGAGCGGCAGAGTTGGCGTGAAAACATCACCAAGACGGGCATCGTCATGGATGTCGAGAGCAACACGGTTCTGGCCGAAGGATTGGCCATGCCTCATTCACCGACCCTTATCAACGGCGAACTTTACGTCTTGACTTCTGCCACAGGCGAATTGGTCCGCATCGATCGAACCACCGGGGAGAAGGAGGTCATGGCATCGTTTGGAGGTTTCGTCCGCGGCATGTCTTTCCATGAAGATTACCTGTTCATCGGACTTTCGAAGATCCGGGAGAAATCAAAAACGTTTGGCATGTTGGCCGGGGAATTGATAAACAACCAAGCGGGGATTGCCGTTTTCCACTTGCCGACTCGGTCGAAAGTAGGTGTCATCCAATACCAAAGTTCCGTGGAAGAAATCTATGATGTTCATGTGATCAAAGGCAAGCGCAAGCCCAACATCATCAATCCGAAGGATCCTGTGCATGCCGATGGCGTTACCTTGCCAGACACCACATTCTGGCGTCAACCGTCAAAAGACGGCAACGATTAAGCAACGAAATAGAAAGAATATGAATCAACATTACGCAAGAAAACGCCGGCAACTCGCACACGCCGCCAAGCGTGCTCAGCGCGCCATAGAGCAGGCCAATGGAAAGGTTACGCAACAAGCAGAACGACTTTTACTCAAGGTCCACCGCATGGTTGCGGAATTGAAGCACCTCTGTTCAACACGTGCCATCAAACGAGCGCTGGGGGGCTTGCTGTTTTTGGGCGCAAGCGCTGTTCAAGCGAATGCTCAGGATTTTGGACCTGTTCAGCCCAATTCGTTTGGGTTGGTCATTCAAACCGAAGAAACAGTTGCTCTCACCAACACGGAGTTTGTGGATTTGGATGGCGATGGTGATTTGGACTTCATTGGGTTGGAAATTCCGATATCCCAATCCTACGATTCGGAAGGTTATTCAGTGAATATTGTATTTCAAGAAAACGAGGGCTCAGCATCTGAGGCGGCCTTCGGTCCGGTTCAATCCAATCCCTTTGGCTTCGACGCCTCATCGATTGATGGATGGGATCAATCGGAATTGGTGGCAGGGGTTGATTTTGATATCGTTGACCTGGACCAAGATGGAGACTTTGATATTGTAGGAAGTTGTCAATATGCCTATCTCTACAATTACAATCCGTACAGTTACGCCTACCTCGTCAATGCAATGTTTTGGGTGGAGAATATTGGTACGCCCGCCTCTCCTCAGTTTGCTGCATTGGAATTGAATCCATTTGGTTTGGATGTAGCGGGTTCATTTGCATCGAAAGATTCGGAATTGTATGCCTATGCTTTTGAATGTGCCGATATTGACGGTGACGGTGATGTAGACTTTCTCGGAACGTTGACGGATTACTCCGGGGATCCGGCGTTCCATGAGATGTATTGGTGTGAGAATACGGGCTCCGCAACGAACCCATCATTTGCGCCACCAGTGCTGGAGCCTTTTGGTTTACTGCCTTCAGCTGATGGGGCTCAATATGGTGGGCTCTCATTCTCACTGGAAGCAGCTGACTTGGACCAAGATGGTGATTTGGATTTGCTTCAAAGTCTTTATTTCTCGGGGCCGGTGGCAGCAAATTCTGTTTGTCAATACTTTGAAAATACAGGCAGTGCTTCTGCGCCTTCATTCGCATCATCAGTGAACAATCCATTTGGCCTGCTGGAGGGGATCGATGTTCCCAACAACAACCTTGGAGTTCGCTCCATCCAGTTCTCAGACATCGATGGCGATGGCGATTTGGACTTCTTTGCGAACAACATTTTTGGATACGGCTCTGGAGAAGGTTACGTGATGGAATTCCAAGAAAACATTTCACCGGTGGAGATCAGCGAGGTGGATGCGCCATCATTTGAACTCTATCCCAATCCAGCAACCACAACAATTCGTTTCAATTGGGGCGAATTGGAGGTGTTGACGGCCACGATTTCAGATGCTTCCGGTGCCCAAGTCATGCAATGCAACCCGGCTCGAAGTGAAACAGATATTCAGCATTTAGCCAATGGCTTGTACCTGCTGTCTGTGGAAACGGAGGTTGGTCGATTTACCCGTCGGTTTATCAAGAAATAAAGGCCATGTCACTTCTTAAAACCGGGATTGTCTTCGGCCTCACATTCGTGTTGGCTTTTCTGACACTCCCCGTCGAGGCCCAGGATTGTGCGAACGTTGAATTTGCAGTGTTCAATGCGACGGGGGGAGAAATCCCTCAACTGAATGTGGCGTACGAGATATCATTTCTCAACAACGAAATAGCGGAGACGGGCCTTTGGGAGGTCACGGAGTCGGGGGTTTTTGCGCCTATGTGCTTGCCTGTTGGTTGTTATTTCATCGCCATCGAAGGTGCGAGCGTGAATCCGAATGCAATCGAAGTGCAATTGATGCAATCCGATTACATCTTGATTTTGAGCGGATGGGTTCAAGACGGCAATGAAGGCGGATGGATTACGGAATTCTGCGTGGAAACGCCCATGGAATTTTACTGCCCCGAAGCCATTGATTATGCTGCCGGTGAAGGGTGCCAATGGTCGTTTGAAATTGGGAGTTTTCAGCAAGGAGAATCCGTGGATTGGAATTTTGGAGATGGAGGAGAATCGGTCGTTGGCGGTCATTTCATGGAGCACGTTTTTTCGAATGCAGGCACCTACGAGGTCACAGCTTTTTTCACGTCCTTCGATTGTCCAATGGGCGTATATCTGACAACGACGATTGTGGTGGAAGGCTGTGGGGAAGAAGAGTGTGTATTGGAAATGGATGTGTCCAGTGCAGATGGCATGTGGTACTTGTTTGAGATCCCGGAGCAACCCGAAGGTGCCATCATCGAATGGTACATCGATGGCCAAGTGATGCCGCCCACGAGCGAAAACGGCTTAACCTTCGAAGCGGGTTTTGATTTCAACCCCTACTGGAGCGTTTGCGTGGAGGTCTTTACGGACGCTTGTCCTGGCGGTATGGAAGCCTGTTACACCAACTTGGAAAGCAGCGATTGCCCCGATCCGGAAATGATGGAGGTGGAATACCTTGGTGGATGTTATGCTTTGTTTTGGCTTTATGATGAAAACATCTGGGAGATTGGATGGTCCGTGAATGGGGTATTGATTGAATGGGGCACAACCATGTTTTTTGATTACTCGTTCCCAAGTGATGGCGAATACGTCGTGACTGCCGAACTCTATTCCGCAACGTGTCAAGGGGAGCTATACGAGTGGGAGATTGAGATTGAAGGCTGCGGTGAGGAAGCTTGTTTACTCGATGTGGAATGGGGCGAAATCGAGTGCAATGAATTTCTCATTGGAGCGCTGAATCAACCGGAGGATGCGACTATTTTTTGGACATTGGATGGAGAGCCTTACGACTATGGTGTTGCGGCTTTGACGTACACGTTTGAAGAGGATGGATGCCACATCTTCACGGCAGGTTACGAGACACCGGAATGTCCGGCAGGGGTTTTTGCCGAGGTGGAGATTTGTTCGGACTGCACGGGGACTTCTGATTTGTTCGGAACGGCAGCGTCAGCAGCGTCATTCGAAGTTTGGCCGAACCCAACGAACAGTGCTCTGTTCTGGAAAGAAACTGACTTCGCAGGCGGCACAACATTGCTCATTCATACACTTGATGGACGCATGGTGATGAATCAAGAGGTGTTCAGCGCATCAGGTTCAATGAATGTTGCTCAATTGCCCGAAGGATGGTACGTTGTTACTTGGGCCGTTAAAAGCCGTGAACCTGTGCACACCAAGCTCAGAATTCTCCGCTGAACGTTGGAAAAACAGTTGAAAACGACGGGGATTCACCCCCGAATTAAGCGTGATTCATCGCGGGAGGTGCATTAACTTCGTGCTGGCCAATCAAGAGCGATTGCCACTACGAATATGAGCTATAGAAAACTTAACAATTGGACGGGATGGGGCATCTGGGCCGTAGCGACCATTGTATACCTGTCGACCATTGAGCCAACGGCGAGTTTCTGGGATTGCGGCGAATTCATTGCCTCGGCATACAAGTTGGAAGTAGGCCACCCTCCCGGGGCACCTTTTTTCATGTTGCTGGCTCGTTTTCTCATGGTATTCTCCACGCCAGAAACGGCGGCAGTCTTTGCAAATGCACTTTCTGCATTGAGCAGTTCGTTTACGATTCTTTTTCTCTTCTGGAGCATTACGCACCTTGCTAAAAAATTTACGGGCGGCGGATCGGGGGAGATTTCGAAGGGGCAGACGTGGGCCGTTTTAGGCTCGGGTGCCGTCGGGGCCTTGGCCTACACCTTTAGCGACAGTTTTTGGTTTTCTGCAGTAGAAGGAGAGGTATATGCCTTGTCATCCTTGTTCACCGCCTTGGTGTTTTGGGCCATCTTGAAGTGGGAGTCCGTAGCAGACGAACCGGGCAATTTGCGCTGGATTTTAGTCATCGCCTACCTCATGGGGTTATCCATTGGGGTTCACCTGTTGAATCTGTTGGCCATTCCTGCCATTGCGTTGGTGTACTATTTCAAGCGGCATGAATTTTCTTGGAAAGGGTTGTTGATTACAGCTGCTGTCGCCGTAGGAATCTTGGGCTTTATTCAAGAAGGATTGATCAAAGGCGTTGTGAATTTGGCTGGCAAATTCGAGTTGTTTTTTGTGAATGACTTGGGGATGGGGTTCAATACGGGTGTCATGGTCTATGCAGCCGTGCTCATTGGATTCCTGTCGTTCGCCATTTGGTGGACGCAGATGAAAAATTGGGTTGCCGCCAACACCTTCGTTTTGGGGATGGTCATGGTGTTGATTGGCTACTCCACTTTTGCCGTGATTGTGATTCGCAGTGCCGCGAATCCACCCATGGACGAGAACAATCCAGAAGATTTGTTTGCGTTGCTCTCCTATTTGAACCGCGAGCAATATGGCGATCGACCGCTCGCCACGGGAGAATATTGGGGGAGCCCAACGGAGAAGCAGCAGCCTTACACAGACGGCCGTCCAAGTTTCGTGAAAAGCTTCAGCATCATAGAAGACCGCGGCACCGACAAACGAATAAAATCGTTCCGAACGGAAGGAGGTGCTGAGTCTTGGATAGCAGCGAATGGCACGAAACGGATGCGCATTCAAGAAGAATACGTCGACAGTGGAGACCGCATAGCGAACGTCCCCAATTATGATGAGCGTTTCACGATGAAGTTTCCTCGCATGTATTCTACGCAGGCCAATCACATTGAAGCGTACAAGAGTTGGAGCAATTACAAGGGATACAATCAGGTTGCTTCCTTCACGAGTCCTCTGAACGATTCGGCCATGAATGCCCAACAATTTGAGGCGCACATTGCAGCAGACTATTTGAAAGCAGGAATGTCCAAGGAAGCACTGAGCCGCGCGCTCAATGGACTATACCGATCGTATAACATGCGTTTCGACGAGCGATACGAAGTGGCCTCAGCAACTGAGCTTTTGGTGCGTGATTTTGAGTCTGGAAACATGCAACGCGCTCCGCTCGATGACGATGGGATTTTGGAAACCCTTGTCAACTTTATGGTGAACGATTTGCAGTCTGGATTGACTTCAGGCCAGGGCTATGTCAGCCGATTGGAGGGCGAAAAAGCGCAATTGGAAAGCCAAATCCGTTCAGCAACGGTGCAGGCGAACCGCAGTGGCTCTCAAGAAGACGTCCGCCGTGTGCGTCAAATGGAAGGAATGCTCGACCGCATTCAAGCCGATTTGGTTCCCAGCACAGCGGAAAACCTCCGTTACTTCAAGGATTATCAGATGGGGTGGATGTATTTCCGTTACTTCTTGTGGAACTTTTCGGGGAAACAAAACGACTTCCAGGGGCATGGAAATTTCTCCGAAGGAAATTGGATTTCGGGAATTGCTTCCATTGATGAACAGCGGCTGGGGAATCAATCAAAATTGACCGAGGTGGCCAAGGCCAACAAGGCATACAATCGATTTTATTATTTGCCACTGCTGTTGGGACTCATCGGATTGATTTTTCATGCGATTCGAGATCCAAGGCAATTTTTAGTCGTTGCTGCGTTGTTCGTCTTGACCGGAATGGCCATCGTCGTTTACCTCAATCAATATCCGTTTCAACCCCGTGAACGGGATTATGCATTTGTGGGATCATTTTACGCTTTTGCCATTTGGATTGGCTTGGGAGTTTATGCCCTTTTCGAATGGGCAAGGAAGGCGGATGTCCGGGAATTTGTGCAGGTATTGGGCGGCAGCGCCGCTGCCGCGGGAGTGCTGTATGGCTTGGAACAGGTTTCGGGGGGGCCACACGCATTGAGCGCCTCGATTGCATTCATGGCGGGAGTGGTGGCTTTGGTGCTTGGAATCGCATGGTTGCTGAATGCATTGTCGCTGAAAGAATCGCTTCGAGCCCAATGCATGGTCTTGCTTGCGATGTCCGTTCCTTGCCTCATGGCGACGGAGGGCTGGGACGACCATAGCCGGGCCAATCGGCGAACCGGGGTGGATTTCGCCAAGAATTATCTGGATTCATTGGAGGAGAATGCCATCCTGTTCACCAACGGAGATAACGACACGTTCCCGCTTTGGTATGTCCAAGAAGTGGAAGGCTACCGGACGGATGTTCGAATTTGCAACTTGAGCTTGCTCAATACAGATTGGTACATCGATCAGATGAAGCGACAGGCGTATGAAAGTGCACCATTGCCCATCTTGATGGATGAAGAAAGCTATCGGCAAGGAACCCGTGATGTGGTGGTTCTGGACCGACCTTCCAACTCCTCTGCGCCGTACATGGACCTTGAAACTGCGATGGCATTCGCGCTCGATGATTCCAAAACGAGGGCATTTGGCGGCGGGAAGAATTATGCGGTATTGCCTTCGCATAGCCTTCGCATACCGGTTGACAGCGCTGCATTAGTGGAACATAACGTCCTTTCACCGGAAGAAATGCCCGAACGGCTAGATGCATTGGAGTTTACGTTGTCAGGATCGAACGGAAAGCCCAAAGGCTACATTTTGAAAAGTCAATTTGCCGTGCTCGACATGATTCGGGGCAACAATTGGGAACGTCCCATCTACTTTGCGGTAACGACTGGCCCTGACAGTTATATGGGATTGCAATCATTCTTCCGCTTGGAGGGATTGGCTTACCGATTGGTCCCAATTCGTTACCCTCAAAATGATAATCCGAATGCCTATGGCGGTGTCGCCGCGAATACGATGTACGAGAATGTCATGGAAAAATGGTCGTGGGGAGGAATGGACAATGTCGAAGATGGGATTTACATGGATGAGAACAATCGCCGAATGGTCACCAATTTTAGGTTGCAACTCTCCATTTTAGCGGAAACCCTCATGAAGGAAGGAGATCCGGATCGTGCATTGGATGTTATTGAGCAGGTTTTGGCGAAAATGCCGGAGAAGAACGTTCCAATGAGCCGAGTATTGATGAGCATTCAAGGAAGTCTTTTGGAATTGGCATCCACCTCCACCGCCCCTGGCATAAAGGTCTTTGACCTCACGGATGAGCGACGAGCCCTGGCCAAAAGGTTGGGGTCAGATCTGACCCGTCGATTGTTTGAGATTCAAGCCGATGATTTGGAATATTATCACTCATTGGACCCGGCGCGTTTCCGTTCGAAATCTCAAGAACGGCGTATTGCAAAACAAGTCGCACAAGTGATGGTCCAAACCGCAACGCTCTACTTGCCGGAAGATTCCCTCGGGCCAGAACTGGAAGCACAAATGGTTGAGTTGGAGACGATGATGGCCGCCGCGGAGCAACGCATCGCTTCCATGGGCGCCTTCGAATTTTAACGCTTTGAAAAAACAACGCATCGCCGTTTTAGCGTCTGGTTCTGGGTCGAATGCTGAAGCGATTCTTCGGTATTTTGAGGACAGCGCATTGGCCGATGTGGTCTGGGTGGGCTGCAATCGTCCAGAAACGCATGCGGGGATATACAAACGCACGCGGTCGCTAGGACTGGAAACAACACCGTTTCAGGCGTCGGAATTGCGGAACGGCGCGGTCTTGGATATGCTTTGTTCATCCCAAGTGGATTGGGTGATTTTGGCAGGCTTTCTTTTGCGCATTCCGGAAGCAATGGTGGGGCATTTTAAAGGTCGAATGGTGAACATTCATCCGGCATTGCTGCCGGACTTTGGCGGCAAGGGCATGTATGGAATGCATGTCCACCAAGCGGTCAAAGCAGCGGGTTGCGTAGAATCTGGAATGACGGTTCATTGGGTGACGTCAGCCTATGATGAGGGCGATGTTATTTTTCAAGCCTCGTGCGCCCTGGAGCCCGAAGATGAGCCCGAACAGATTGCTCAGAAAGTAGCGCAACTGGAACATCGTTATTATGCCCGAGCCATTGATGCATTGATTCAGGATGCAGTGGCGCAAACTTCATTGCAGCATGGGTAAAGTCGTGGTATACACCGACGGTGGAGCGAGTGGGAATCCCGGTCCCGGAGGATATGGAGCATTGCTCATGTCAGGTGAGCACCGGAAAGAAATGAGCGGAGCGTTTCGCCGCACCACCAACAATCGGATGGAGTTGCTTGCAGTGATTGTTGCCTTAGAAGCGCTGAAAAAGCCGGGTTTTGAAGTGGATATTTATTCCGACTCCAAATACGTCGTGGACGCTGTGGAAAAGCGCTGGGTATTTTCTTGGGAGAAGAAAAATTACAAGGACAAGAAAAACCCAGATTTGTGGAAGCGATTCTTGGTTGTATTTCGCCTTCACCGTGTCAAGTTCCATTGGGTCAAAGGCCACGCGGGCAATCCCAACAACGAATTGGTGGATCGGCTTGCTGTGCAGGCTTATCAAACCGGCCATCTGGAGGTTGACGAGGCATACGAAGCACTCAACGGCGCATGAAGCGTTCGGATGGGGGGATTTCTTCATGCCTCGAGCCTTATCTTTGTTGGCTCAAACGAAATAACGGATTGAATCATGCGCACGGATCTGTATCAAGGCCACGACTACTACAATTTGGATGATTTGCTCACGGAAGAGCACAAACTCATTCGAGAAACCGCTCGAGAGTGGGTAAAGAAAGAAGTCAGCCCCATCATTGAGGATGCGGCAGAGAAATGCGTGTTTCCGCGTCACCTGCTCCCCGGCTTGGGTGAAATTGGCGCTTTCGGCCCTTACATTCCAGAGGAGTATGGCGGACCCGGATTGGATCAAATCAGCTACGGTTTGATCATGCAGGAACTTGAACGTTGTGATAGTGGCTTGCGTTCCACGGCATCGGTACAGAGCAGCTTGGTCATGTACCCCATTTGGAAATACGGGAGTGAAGAGCAAAAGCAGAAGTTCTTGCCGAAACTCGCAACCGGTGAAATGATGGGATGCTTTGGACTTACCGAGCCAGACCACGGATCCAACCCGGGTGGGATGACCACCCACTTTAAAGAAGACGGCGACGATGTCATTTTGAACGGAGCAAAAATGTGGATTTCCAATGCACCTTTTGCCCATGTTGCAGTTGTTTGGGCGAAGAATGAAGCAGGTAGAATCAAAGGAATCCTCGTGGAGCGGGGCATGGATGGTTTTACGACGCCAACGATGCATGGAAAATGGAGTTTGCGCGCTTCGGACACAGGGGAATTGATTTTTGACAATGTGCGTGTTCCGAAGACGAACATCTTGCCCGGACGCGATGGTCTTGGAGCGCCTCTCAGCTGCCTCGATTCTGCGCGTTATGGCATTGCTTGGGGAGCGATTGGAGCGGCGCTGGATTGTTATGATACTGCGTTGCGCTACGCGAAGGAACGCATCCAGTTTGATCGCCCCATCGGTCAATTCCAATTGCAGCAAAAGAAGTTGGCCGAGATGATCACCGAGATCACCAAGGCACAGCTTCTGACTCACCGCTTAGGGCAGTTGCGCGATGAGGGCCGAGCTACTTCGCCTCAGATTTCAATGGCCAAGCGCAACAACGTTGACATGGCCTTGACCGTTGCTCGTGACGCGCGTCAAATGCTCGGAGGAATGGGCATCACCGGCGAATATCCAATCATGCGCCATATGATGAATTTGGAATCCGTTGTGACCTACGAAGGCACCCACGACATTCACTTATTGATTACCGGTTTGGACGTTACTGGCCTCAATGCCTTTGTTTGATTTCAAACGAGTCGCCATCTTCGAGTACAGGGAATTTAGACCGAAAGTCCAGCAATTCGTTCGCTGACAGCGTGGCGGTAAGCCACGTGCTTTCGTTCGAGGCGGTCGATGCCAAGGCGTGTCCTTTGGGGTGAAACACCTGGCTCAGGCCATTGTGTTCAATCCCATTCCCATCCGAGCCAACGCGGTTGACACCAACAGCATAACATTGATTTTCAATGGCACGTGCCTGCAAGAGGGCCTTCCACGCGTGGATTCTTGCCGCGGGCCAATTGGCCACATAGACCACAACATCGTATGGATGTTCCGCCGAATTTCGACTGAATACGGGGAAGCGCAGATCATAACAAACTTGGAGGTTCAATGTCCATCCGCGCCAGGCGACGGATGTTGACGTTTCCCCTGCGGTGTACACTTTGTCCTCGCCGGCAAACCCGAACAGGTGGCGTTTGTCATACCATTCCAAGCCTTGGGTTGGAGAAACGAAAAAACAACGGTTCACGAATCGGCCATCGGATTTTATTCGGCAGGAAATACTGCCCACCATTGCGGCGTTTTTTTCCTGGCTCCAGCGTAACATGGCTTTGAGCGGTTCAGGCCAACGGTCGGTCTGGTTGATCCAGGCATCGTCCCAATCCATTGCAATATGCTCCGGGCGCATGCTAAATCCCGAGGACCACATTTCAGGCAAAACAATCAGATCAACTTCACCAACCTGCAGGGACATGTAGTGCTCGATGTGTTGGATATTCGCTTCTGCATCTTCCCAGTGCAGAGAGGTTTGAAGCGCGGCTACGCGCAGGTCAGTGATGCCTCGTTTCATTTTTTATGCAGGGATGGAAGGTGCAGCAAACGTTGGATGCCCTCGTCCAAAGTGGCTGTGTTTTTTGCGAAGCAGACCCGGACTTTTTGGGGTGGTTTCAGGCTCGAATCTTGCGCGGGATAGAATGGGGAAAGTGGAATTAGCGCGATGCCCAGCCCCTTTGGTTGTTTGCACCAAGACTGGGTTACTGTGCGATCATCACGTTCATCGAAAAGGCTGTAATCAAGGACTTGAAAATACCCAGCCTCTGCCGGCTCAAATCGCCATTGACTGCCTGCTAACCCTTTGAGCAGGCGGTCTCGCTTTTCTTGATAAAAGGGTGCCAATTCGCTGAGGTGTGCCTGTCCCGAGGCACTCGATAGAAACCGAGCAATGCCCTCTTGAAAGGGAGCGCCCGTGGAAAAAACATCGTATTGGTGGACTTTCCGAATTTCATCGGTCCAATTTTTAGGCGCAATGATGTACCCGATTTTCCAGCCTGTGGCGTGCAGTATTTTTCCGAATGACGCAGTGACCAAGCTGCGTTCGCGAAGCGCTGGCGAGTGCAGGATGGATAATGCGGACTGGCCATCGTACACCATGGGTCCGTAAACTTCATCGCTCAAGATCAAAGCGTCCGTCTCCCGAACCAGATCTGCCAATTGATCCAGCTCTTCCAACGTCCATGTTGCTCCAGTGGGGTTGTTGGGAATGTTGGTGATGACGAGTCGGGTTTCGGTTGTAATGGCGTCAGCAAGCGCATCAAAATCGAAGTGAAAATTGCCGCTTTTCAAGGGGACGATCCGAAGCTTCCCTCTAGCCAGTTGCACGGCGGGTTGATACAGGTCATAACAAGGAGCGAGAACGACAACTTCATCGCCCGGGTGCACGAGGGCTTGGATGGCGGCAAAAATCAACGACGAAGCACCTGCACCGACGGTAATTTCGGAATCAGGAGAACACGTGTGCCCCGTCCGTTTCTGGGTGTCAGCGGCAATCCATTCGCGCAATTTGAGGTTTCCCGCCATGGGAGCGTATTGGTTGTGTCCATCTCGCATGGATTGATGGACCAACTCTTGAAGTACTTCGGGAGGATTGAAATCCGGAAATCCCTGGCTCATATTCAGGGCCCCATGCTGTTGAGCAAGGGCGCTCATTTCGGTGAAAATGGTGGTGCCGACGTCGGGCAATTTGGATTTCCAATGGGCCATGGTCCAATTTAAGGCATCAGCGCATGATGGCGAACTTAGTCGTTCCAGCAGAGTCACCATTTGCATCCGTTGCAAAGACCAGGTAAACTCCGTATCCCGCCGGTTGCCCGCCCCAGTCCAACCCATCCCAAACGGCGCGTCCTCCTTCAGACTCCAGTTGGGCAACCACCCGCCCAGCGGATGTTGTGATGTGAACGGTGGATTCGTATGCCAGTCCGTCAATGGTGATCCACCCCTCGAAATCAGCGGTCACAGGATTTGGGTAAGCGCGCAATTGATCAATTTCAACAACGAAATTCTTGGCATCGCTGCGCCAACCCATCATTCCGCGATCGGTTCCAATGAGTACTTCGCCATTGCGATGATTGATGGCAATATCAAAAATCCGGTCACTCGGGAGTGGACTGTTTTCAGTTTCGAAATGGGCAACTTCAGAAGTTCCGTCGGAACTGAGCAGGTAAACCCCCGAATTTTGCGTGCCGAGCCATTTTCGATTTCCACCATCGATGCAAATGCTTTGGATGACTTCCGTTTCAAGCAGCAATTGAAAATTGCCATCTTGCTGGATCAGGATTTGCGAGGCAACGGGATTTTCATTGCCCGTATCGAAGACCAAACTGGGCAAGTAAATCACGCAGGGCCCGGCAGCTGTTCCGACCCAAATTTCACCATCCAAATCTTCTTCAATCGAATAAACATCATCCGAAGGCAATCCTCCTTGATTCGCATCCGAGGTTAAAACACGCCAATCATCATCGTTGGTGTTTTCGGGCGTTTTGTTAGTGTCGTAGACGAGCAGGCCTTGGTTCCGGGGCATGATGCACCAGATGTAGCCGTTTCGTGCAACGAGCACTTGGCCGAGCCAACCGTCGTTGCCCAATGCATTGCCCAAACCCATGGTTTCGAATGAACCGTCTTGAAGGCGCACGTGCAGGCCGTTTTCGGCATAAGCATTGGTGAACCAAAGATTGCCAAAGGCATCAAAATCTACACCGCCTACACCGATGCGAGGGGATCCCCCAAAATCAGCCGGTTGCAATGGGCTGTTGGCAGCGTTGAAAATGCCGACAACCTCGTCATCGAGGACCTCGATGAGGCCTTCTTCCCACGTGCCGAAATAGGCATGATTTGGGTTCAATGGGTCGATTGAAACGCACATGGGGTCATTGATTCCGCTGACATTGTTTTCACCTTCTCCGAGGTTGATCCAACGCCAGTCATTGCCTTGAAAACCATAAAAACCGTGCTTGTGGTACATGCTGGTCCATGTGGCATCAATCCCGCCGGAGGCAATCCATACCCGGTCATTCCAGGCGTCAATGTCGCGGACCAAGGGCACGGGCGGTCCATCCAATACCCAGTGGCCATCCTGTTCTTCGCCAGTAATGTCCATTTTCAGGAGGCCTTGTTCATTGTTTGCGATGAACAAGTCTTGAAAATTTTCAATCGTCTCCCCGCCTACAACAGTGGTTTTATTTTTGAACGCCATGTCGCGCACTCGGAGGGGAATCCCATCCGCGGCATAGTCCAATTGCACTTGCTCCCAATTTGCATTGAACAATCGAATGGATTGAAAGTCAGCGATGGCAATCCGCCAGTCGGGATTGCTCGTATTGATTTCGGTTGTCTCGAGGTCCAGCACAACGCCGCTTTCCCAGCCTGGAAATGCGGACCACAAGCCGTCATTCAAGAGCCAAAGTTCGTCTGGATTCGAAGCATCTCCGGTTTTCATGTGGACCACGACATCCCCATCGGGTGCAAATTCCACATGGGCATACGAAGCGGTTTCGAGAGGAATGTCACTCCATCGGGTCCAGGCCTCGGGTGAACTCAGAAATGGGTGGTCCGTAGGCGCTTCAAAAACACCGGCATCGGTCCAAACAACGTACACGGGGGCGGCATCTTCTGTGGCGTGTACCGCAATACCAGCGCATCTTCGGAGGTTTTGCTGTCCTTCAAGGTACCATGTGTCCCGGACATCGAGCGAACGAATGTTCATCGCAACAATCCCGAAACCACAGGCGGCATAAACCATGTCGGGGTCATTGGCACCTCCCCACATCAGTTGAAGAATCGACTTATCACCGATGAGATTGCTCTGTGGAATGTCGTTGAACGTGTAAAGCCAGTCGCCTGAGTTGGAAAACAAGTCTAGTTTTCCTGAGGCATAACCGACCATTAGGATTTCGCCATCTTCATCCCAAGCCAGCGCTGTGGGATTGCTTTCGCTCATGCCTTCTACCGTGGTGAGCCGCTGCAGACTATTGTCGTTTTCGTGGTAAAGAAACAAGGCTTGTTCTGTGCGCACAGCCCAAAATGCGGTTCCTTCCGATTCGCTTTGGCACTGGACCAATTCTTGTGTTTGGTGGTAGGGAAAGTAATCCGACCAGGTCCCTGTTGGTCTATTTTCTTGACCATCGGTCTCGACCGAGTTGGAGAATTGTCCGAACACCACAGAGCTCCCTTGGATTGCAAGCGCGATGCAGACCAAGGTGATGTTTCGATACAGTGGGCAGATGTTCATGGGATTCTTCGGCTCTTCTTGGCACAAACGTTACGCCTCAAAGTTCGGGATATTGCCTTGGAATCAGGAATAATTTTTCCAACGAAACGATTCAGATCCGTGGGTCTCCAATTGGTCCAAAGCAGTTTCATCAGACAAAGCGTAAGTGAGCCCTTTCGGACCGCGCTCCCATGCAACGATGCCCCAGACCACCAAAAGACAGAGCAAATCCTCGGCATCACCGAACGACATCCGTCCCATTCGTGCCACCTGGCCAAAGGCCAATTGTCGGCCGTTGCGCCATGCAGCGAACAACTTGCCGATGTACTGGTCGTAGCGGAATTCCGATCGATCCATGCGCATCTCGTATTGCCAAACTTTCACTTGAACAGGGCTGGCTCGGTGGATGCGGTCATCTTGCCTGAGATAGGCGCACCATTGGTTTTGCTCGTCTTCACAGAAGTGCGGTCTTCCGGCAGAGCGTGGCACCCGGATTTCTAGCACGGATTTTCCTTCGGATTTCCAAATTTGCGCCTCGAATGGCACAGGGGGCTTGCAGTGCGACTGACACGCCATTTCGATGACGTGGACTTCTTCTTCAGCGCGAACCCCGACAATTCCACCATTGTCCTTCACTCCGATCAGCAAGCGACCTCCGTCACTGTTTGCAAATGCCACGATGGTTCGAGCAATCTTGCGCGCATCATCCACCCGCATCTTGAAGTCTTGGGATTGGTGCTCTCCCTCTTCGATCATCTGCAGAACGTAAGACATGGTGCGGGGTTTGGATTGAATGGTCATGCCTAAAATAGTGCCACTTCGCAAATTTCGAATGAGGAATTCCATGAGAATGCGCTATCTTTGCACGGATAACACAAAGCGAAAGAATTAAAAGAGGGGTCCAACACCCCTCTTTTTTGTTGTTGAAATCTGCAATATTCAATCGCCGAGTACTCATCCAAACGCACACACGTGATCCAAGAACAAAACGTTCGTAACCTCGCAAAAGCTTACCTCGAAGGAGGTACAGGCTTTGTTGTGGACGTGCGGGTGAGCGAGGGAAATGCGATTTCGATATTGTTGGACGATGATGAAGGCACGAGCATTGCCAAGTGCATTGCTTTGAGCCGGCATTTGGAAGATGAACTGGACCGGGATGCAGAGGATTTTTCTTTGGACGTGAGTTCGCCTGGACTGGATCAGCCGTTAAAAATGCATCGGCAGTATCAAAAGAACATTGGCCGCGATGTTCAGTTGAAAATTCGTGAAGCAGGGAAGGTGGTAGGCAAATTGATTGCCGCAACAGAGGATGAAATCATCATCCAAACCCGAGAGAAACGCCGCATCGAAGGCCGGAAGGCTAAGGAGTGGGTAGAGGAGGATCACGCCTACGCATTGGAAGCATTGGATTGGACGAAGGTCCAAGTTTCATTCAAGAAGAAATAGTAAGACAACAATCAGGTATTATTAACTGCGAGCAGCAAACATTGAAAGCATGACACAGCTCAATTTGGTAGATTCCTTTAAGGAGTTCAAAGAATTTAAGAACATCGACCGTGAGGTCATGATGGGTATTTTGGAAGATGTCTTTCGGGCCATGATCCTCAAGAAATATGGGGATGACTCGAACTTTGATATCATCATCAACCCGGACAAGGGCGATTTGGAAATTTGGAGAAACCGAGTCATCGTAGCCGATGGTGAGGTGGAAGATGAAAACGAAGAAATCGCACTATCGGAATCCCTGAAAATCGAGGATGATTTCGAAGTTGGCGAAGAAGTATCAGAGGAAATCAAATTGGAATCGTTTGGTCGCCGCAACGTTTTGTCCTTGCGGCAAAACCTCGCTGGGCGCATCATGGACCTTGAAAAAGATGCTATTTATCAGCTTTACAAAGAGCGCGTCGGCGAGGTGATTTCGGCAGAGGTTTACCAAATCTGGAAGCGTGAGATTTTACTTGTTGATGACGAAGACAATGAGGTAGTGATGCCGCGTGAAAGTCAAATTCCTGGAGATTTCTTTAAGAAAGGCGACACCGTGCGAGCGGTGGTTTCAGCGGTTGAGATGAAGAACAACAACCCCCGCATTGTATTGTCTCGCACCGCCCCTGAATTTTTGGAGCGTTTGTTCGAACAGGAGGTGCCGGAGATTTCAGACGGCCTGATTACCATTAAGAAAGTCGTTCGCGCACCAGGTGAACGCGCCAAAGTTGCCGTTGAATCCTATGATGAACGAGTTGATCCCGTTGGCGCATGCGTCGGGATGAAGGGTTCGCGGATTCATAGCATCGTCCGCGAGCTGAAGAATGAAAACATCGATGTGATCAACTTCACAGAGAACGAACAGCTGCTTGTGACCCGTTCATTGAGCCCTGCCAAAATCTCTTCCATAGAATTGAATGAGGAAACCCGCGAGGCCAAGGTCTATCTCAAGTCTGACCAAGTCAGCTTGGCCATCGGAAAGGGAGGAAACAACATCAAGTTGGCCGGACTTCTGACCAATTATGAGATTGATGTCTACCGCGATGAGGACGATTCTTCAGATGATGTGGAATTGACCGAATTTTCCGATGAAATCGATGCGTGGATCTTGGAGGAATTCGTCAAGATTGGACTCGAAACAGCACGCTCCGTATTGAACCGTGATGAAGAATTTTTGGTCAATCGTACTGACCTTGAATTGGAAACGATTCGCGAAGTCCTAAAAATCTTGAAAGACGAATTGTCTTAATTCCTGTCGAGAGACCGCATTCCCTATTAAATTCGCATTTCTAAGCCCTCATTTTGCCAATGGCCGACGCTAACAAACCCGTACGACTCAATCTAATTGCTCGAGAATTTAATTTGGGCATTCAAACCATTGTTGATTTTCTGGGCGGCAAGGGGATCGAAGTCGATGCCAAGCCTAACACCAAAATCGACGCTTCGGCTGTAGCGCTTGTTCGCGCTAATTTTCAAGATGAAAAAGCGGCGAAAGAAAAAGCAGTGAGCTCTTCGAACCGAGCGGTGACGGAGCGCGCCAGTGTTACCTTGGCTTCCGCCCGAAAAAAGCCAGCTCCTGTAGCCGAACCTGAGGTAGAGCTCGACCTTTCGGTTTTTCAAAAAAGCCAGCAGCAACCCGTTGTTGAACGGCTCAAAACGGCCGACAATGAGCAATCCGACTCAGCGCCTGATTCTGCAGCTGCTGAAAAGCCGGTTGTTGAAACCAAAGAACCGGTGGAGGAAGCTCCTATCCCGGCTCCAGCGGCTGAGGAGGAACAGACCAAGCCGGATTCGCCCATGAAGGTGCTTGGCAAAGTTGACTTGGACGCAGTCTCCAAAAAAGCGAAGCCGAAGACCAAACAGGAGAAGCTCGCAGAGAAGGCAATGCTCGCAGCGAAATCAGCGGAATTCTCGAAAAAGGAGGCCGCTTCTCAGGCAGAAGCCAAATTGAAAGCGCAAGAAGTTGCTGCTGCCGAATCGGAGGCGGCAAAACTTCCCGAGATAAAGAAGCTTGAGAAGCACCACACAAAAATCGAGAAACTCTCCGGCCCAACCGTTGTCGGAAAAATTGAATTGCCGGTTGAGAAGAAGAAGACTCCGGCGGGCAAGGGAGATGACAACAAACGAAAGAGAAAGCGCATCACCAAGGTCGATGTGGAGAAAACGGCTCGCACCTCAGGAGGAGGACGCAACGACACGCGCGGACGCGGTCGAAGCAACGAGCCGAAGAAAGAAGTGAGTCAGGCGGATATCCAAAAGGAAATCAAAGAAACGCTCGCACGCTTGAGTGGAGGCAAGAAGTCCAACTCAGCGAAGTTGCGCCGTGCAAAGCGAAGCGCGGTACAAGAGCGTCAGGAACAGGAATTGGCGCAACAGCAGGAGGACGCAAAGACATTGCAGCTCACGGAATTTGTGACCGTAGCGGAGTTAGCCAATATGATGAATGCCAACGTCAACGAGGTCATTTCGGCTTGCATGACATTGGGAATCATGGTTTCCATCAATCAGCGATTGGATTCGGAAACCATTACGATCATTTCTGAGGAGTTCGGCTACGAGGCGAACTTTGTGAGTGCGGAGGTCCAAGAGTCCATTGAGATTGAAGTGGACGATGAAGCGGACATGGCGGAACGCCCACCAATCGTCACAGTGATGGGACACGTTGACCACGGAAAGACGTCATTGTTGGATTTCGTACGAAGTGCCAATGTCATTGCCGGTGAGGCCGGAGGAATCACCCAGCACATTGGAGCTTACCACGTCACGTTGCCGCAAGGCGGAAAGATGACATTCTTGGATACACCGGGTCACGAAGCATTTACAGCGATGCGTGCCCGTGGTGCCCAAGTGACGGATATCGCTGTGATTGTTGTTGCCGCTGACGATGCAGTAATGCCGCAGACGAAAGAGGCAATTAACCACGCTCAGGCCGCAGGAATCCCGATGGTCATCGCGTTGAATAAAATGGATCGTCCAGAGGCCAATGCCGACAAAATTCGGCAGGAGCTTTCTGAAATGAATGTGCTGGTTGAGGAGTGGGGCGGAAAATTCCAAAGCCAGGAGATTTCTGCCAAAAACGGAACGAATGTTCAGGAGTTATTGGAAAAAATCTTGCTCGAAGCAGAAATGCTGGATTTGCGAGCCAACCCAAAGAAGCGCGCCATTGGAACGGTCGTTGAAAGTTCCCTTGACAAAGGCCGCGGCTACGTGACCAATTTGTTGGTAGAAGGCGGAACGCTGCGTGTAGGCGATGCGTTGCTGGCAGGTCAATACTCGGGCAAGGTAAAAGCGATGTTCAATGAACGTGGCACCCGCGTGGAAGAGGCCGGGCCATCGGTTCCCGTGTCCATTCTTGGCTTTGATGGCGCGCCGAGTGCCGGAGATAATTTTCATGTCTTTGACGATGAACGTGAATCGCGAAACATCGCAACAAAGCGGCAGCAGCTCCAACGAGAGCAAGGGGTTCGTTCCCAGCGTTCCGTTACGTTAGAAGAACTCGGACGACGAATTGCCGTGGGTGAATTCAAGGAGTTGAACCTGATCGTCAAAGGTGATGTGGACGGTTCGATTGAAGCCTTGAGTGATTCCTTGCAAAAGTTGAGCACCGAAAAGGTTCAAGTGAACATCATTCACAAAGCGGTGGGTCAGGTATCAGAATCGGACATCTTGCTCGCCTCAGCTTCTTCAGCAATCATCATTGGTTTCCAAGTCCGCCCGAGCGGAGAGGCGCGGCGATTGGCTGAAAAAGAAGGCATCCAAATCAAGCTATACTCCATCATCTACAAGGCCATCGAAGAGATGAAAGATGCGATGGAAGGCCTGCTTTCAGCGAAGATTGAAGAAAAGGTGGTGGGATCTGCAGAGATTCGAGAAACCTTCAAGATTTCGAAGGTCGGTACGATTGCCGGTTGTTTTGTCTTGGATGGCAAAATCAATCGAAACCACAAAATCCGAGTCCTTCGAGATGGCGTTGTAGCCTACACCGGAACACTGGGTTCTTTGAAGCGATTCAAAGACGACGTTCGAGAAGTGTCGAAAGGATTTGAGTGCGGTCTGAACGTCGAACGTTTCAACGACATCAAAGTTGGAGACGTGATTGAGGCGTACGAAGAAGTGGAAGTAAAGCAAACGCTCGAAGACTAAATCTTCATTCGGCTGTGCCGGCTGGAGCCATGTTCTTTTCTGGCGAAGGGAGCAACTTCGGCAATTGAATTTCCATGGGAATTACAAGCGCAAGCGGGAACAATCCCAGCCATTGTTGTTTCTCGTTTTCTGCGCCCCACTTGTTCCTGAAATCCCCGATGGTCAGGCGATAATTAGGAGGCATGGATGACATGTACACAGGCAAATCGGTCCGTCGGCGTGCAATGGCCCTGAATTCGCGCGCTTTCTGCAGGCTTCCCGAAAAAAGCTGGATGCGGTAACCATTCAACGGATGAGATTCGGTTTTCCACGTAGAGTCCAATTGGGCCATACGAGGATCCCACATCAATTGATAATCTCCTTGCTTGCGAGCGCGCTGCGCGGCTGAATCTGATTCGCTTGAATTTGAATCAGCGGCGCCGCTCTCTGCTGGAATGATTGAGTGGGACTCGTCTATTGTGAGGGGACCGGTCCGGGTCGCTTCTCCCGGATCAGGCGAAGAAACAGCGGCAGAGTCGCATGAGGCGCTTCTTTGTTGGAACAAGCCTTTCCACCAAGCGTTGTTGTCCTGAGCGAGCGCTCCATTGGAATACGCACATGCGAAAGCGATTGAAAACAATAGCGCTTTTGATGCGCTGAACGCTCCATTAGGATGTGCGATTGAACCTGCCATTGCCGGTAAAGTTATGAAATGAAGCCAGACAATGCCTCAGGCGTCGGTTTGAACGATTGTCATGGGAAAGTCACGAAAAAGTGAAGGGCTAGAATGTTTATAAAGAGTTGTATAACAGGTGTTTATGGGGGTGGGTGTGGAATTTAGCAAAGGAAGGTCATGAGTTTGGCCTGTTTCTGCCTGTTTTATTGGCTTTCAGTGCTTAATTTCGCGTGCGAAAAGAGCGACAATTTTTGTGATGCGAAAAGCAAATTCCATGGTAGCTTACACGGGCTTCAGAGCCTTTAGAAACATCTTGACCGCATGCCTTCTGTTGACGGCTACACAAGCGGCAGCTGATATTTGGGAGGAGGGTGACATTGAGGCGGGCCAAGCGCTCTTCAATGCAAACTGCGCTTCTTGCCACAAAGTGACGAATGAGGTGCTGGCTGCGCCGGGGCTCGCTGGAATTGCTGACCGGTGGGGTGCCACTGACGAGTTACTCATTCAGTGGATTCAAAATCCACAGGGTGCGGCTGAATCAGGAGACAAGTACATCAAGTCATTGGTGGATCGTTACGTTCCGACCTACGGATGGATGACCGCGCAAGCGGTTTCGCCCGACGACATCAAGAACATTATGGCGTATGTTCAGAATCCGCCCGATGCAGCTCCCGTTGCTGATGCCGGTTCCGATTGTGTGACTGTTGACGATTTGCCTATCGCAGACACCTCCGATACACGAAGCACGTGGTTCTTAATGTTGCTGGTGCTATTCTTGATCATTGCCATGGCCGCTGCAGGTGTAAACCGAAGCCTGACCAATGCGGCCCGCGAAAAAGACGGTGACGACTTGCTCGAAGATGCTCCGTATGGCGTTCGCATTCGAAATTGGACGTGGGATAACCGAGTGGCAGTGTCGCTCATAGGCATGTTCTTCTTAGCATACGGCGCGGTACTCGGGTACCAAGGCTTGATGCGTGTAGGGGTGGTAGAAGGCTACAAGCCGAATCAACCGGTTAAGTTTATCCATAGCGTTCACGTTTGTGAGAATGAGGTGGATTGCAAGTACTGCCACCACAGTGCCTACGAATCAAAGCATGCTGGAATCCCATCCACAAACGTCTGCATGAACTGCCACAAAGCAGTCAAAAAGGGACGCAGGTATGGTGAGACTGAAATCGCTAAGATTTATGACGCCATCGGATTCGATCCAACTTCCGGGACGTACGTTGATGGAAGCGGCAAAAATGGCTACACTTCGCCACAGGACACTTACGATGGCGAACCGATTCGCTGGAACAAGGTCCACAATTTGCCTGATCACGTATTCTTTAGTCACCAACAGCACGTTGTTGTAGGAGGCCTGCAGTGTCAAAATTGCCACGGTGATGTTGAAACATATACCGTTGGCCGAGTTGCTGAAGTAGAAGACATCAATCAGCTGGTGGACAAATACCCCGGCTTGATCGAACTCTCTAAACCAACCCTAACGATGGGCTGGTGCATCGAATGCCATAACAAAGCCGAGATTGACTTGGCAAGCAGTGGGTACTATGAAGAAATTCATCACCGCCTGAAGGACAACCTTCGCGGCAATGAAGAGCTTCGGAAGTACATGGAAGACGACAAAATCACCGTAAAGGAGCTTGGCGGCTGGGAGTGTGCCAAGTGCCATTATTAAGCATCAATCGCGAACCCCTTATCGCAGCCACATGGCAAATACAAAGCGCTATTGGTCCGGACTGGACGAGCTTCGAGAAACAGAAGCATTTAAGACGATTCAAGGACAAGAGTTCCCTGAAGCGCAATCGGTGGATGAATTTTTAACCGACGAGCGCCTCGAATCTACCCATACCGGGCGGAGGGACTTCTTGAAGTTCATGGGCTTTGGTCTTACGGCTGCCACTTTGGCGGCGTGTGAGACTCCAGTCGTTAAGAGCATTCCTTACACGAACAAACCTGAGGAAGTCACACCCGGTGTGGCCAATCATTACGCAAGCACCTATTACGACGGGCATGATTTCGTGAATGTGTTGGTGAAGACTCGCGAGGGTCGTCCCATATTCATCAAGTCCAATACCGAAACAGGTTACGGCCGTGTGAATGCACGGGTCAATGCTTCTGTGATTTCGCTGTATGACAGCGCTCGTCTCGATGGCCCCCAGATTGGTGGTGAAGCGAGCGATTGGGCGACAGTTGATGCCGCGGTATCCAATGTGATGCAAGGTGAAGGACGAAAGGTATTGTTGACGAACACGGTATTGTCGCCATCCGCCTTGCGGGCTATTGCCCAATCCGGATTGGAGCACATCCAATATGATGCCATTGATTACGGCGCTTTCCGAGCGGCTGCCGAAGCCGACTTTGGGGTCAATTCATTCCCCTCTTACCGCCTCGAAGAGGCTGAAGCAGTCGTGACAATCGGAGCCGATTTCTTGGGTTCTTTTGCAGACAACGTGATCTACGGTGAGCGTTGGGCTGCCATGCGAAAGCCAGAGTCAGGTAAGATGTCACGGGTTCATGCCTTTGAAACCAACATGAGCTTGACCGGTTCAAATGCCGATCACCGCACGATGGTGAAGCCATCAGAGCAGGGTCGTGTTGCAACTGCATTGCTGGCGATGGTGACTGGCCAGGGGACTGCTGGGCAACTTTCAGAAGAAGCGAACAAGGCAGTGGCTTTGGCAGCGAAGGATTTGAAGCGAGCGGGATCCAAAGGGTTGGTCATGGCTGGAGCCAATGACCTCGCTATGCAACGCGTAGTGAATGCTATCAACGCTGCGCTTGGAGCTGTTGGAACAACAGTTTCATATGACGAGATGACCTTGTTTCAAGGGAGTTCTTCTTCACTGAAGCAGCTGACATCTGATATGACAGCAGGAGCGGTTGAGGTTCTGATCATAGCGGACTGCAACCCTGCTTATGATGCGCCCAACGCCGCAGCCTTTGCAAAGGCGCTGTCGGCGATGAAGCACACGGTCAGTACTTCTACGGTAGCGGATGAGACGGCATCACTGTGCAAAGTGATTGCTCCGACCCACCACTGGTTAGAATCATGGGGCGATTTGCAGATTGAAGCTGACCGAATTGACTTGGTGCAGCCAACCATTTCGCCGTTGCACAACACACGACCATGGGGTGAAAGCCTTGTGCGTTGGTCCGGTGTCAACCAAGATTGGTATACATACGTGCGATCAACCCATGCATCCGATTACACATCCGATGCGATGTACACCAACGCCGCATGGAACAAGGCGGTTCACAATGGCTTCATTGGAGTTGATGTTATGCCGGGCCAAGCCGTTACGTTTGCAGGTACGGGAACGTCGCAAGCCATTTCGGAATTGAACGGTCGAAAGGGAGGTGCTGTTGAATTGGCGCTATACCAGAAAACAACCATGGGTGCCGGCCAACATGCGGCCAACCCCATGCTCCAGGAAACACCAGATCCGTTGACGAAGGTCACGTGGGACAATTACGTGACCATGGCGCACTCCGATGTGGATGCGATGGGCCTGAACGGCTTCATTGGCCAAGAAAAGCCAGCAAGTCTGGTCAAGGTTACTGTCGCCGGCACTTCGATGGAATTGCCTGTATTCCCTATGCCAGGCCAGGCCCCTGGGACCATTGGCATTGCCTTGGGCTATGGCCGAGGAGGCAACGGAGAAAACATTGGAAAGGCAGCTTTTCAGACCGGAGAAAACGGCTCATTCGAAACGGATTCAGACGGAAAACCAACTCCTGTTGGGAAAAACGTATTCCCATGGACAGCTCAATCAGGTGATTTCACGGATTATTCGCAGTACGATGTGACTGTCGAGGCTACAGGAGAAACGTATCCTCTGGCATGCACGCAGATCCAAAACACGTTTATGGGTCGTGAAAGCATCGTTAAGGAAACTGACTTTTCGAGCTACTTCGCTGAGCGAGATGCCAAGAAAGGAAAGGCTTCATGGAACGAATTGATCACGCTTGCAGTGCATGAAGATGTCACTGGGGACGGCGCGATCGATGCACAGGATGGGAAACCAACATCCGCCTTTGATCTTTGGCATGAGCATCCGGTAGAGGAAGTAGGTCACCGATGGGGAATGACCATCGATTTGACAAGTTGCACGGGATGCAGCGCGTGTGTTACAGCATGCCACATTGAAAACAATGTTCCCGTAGTGGGCAAGGATGAGGTGAGAAGGCACCGTGATATGCACTGGATGCGAATCGATCGCTTCTTTGCCTCGGATTATAGCCTCGAGCGTGGAGAAGAGGAAGGAACCAGTGTCATCGGTTCTTACCGTAAGATGGAAGATCCATCTGCCAATCCACAGACGGTGCACATGCCAATGATGTGCCAGCACTGCAATCATGCTCCATGCGAGACGGTATGCCCCGTAGCGGCGACCACTCACAGCAATGAAGGCCTGAACCAGATGACCTACAACCGTTGCATCGGCACGCGATACTGTGCCAACAACTGTCCGTACAAGGTTCGACGATTCAATTGGTTCAACTATCCGGGTTATAAGAAGTTTGCCAACTTCAACCCAGCGCAAGACAGTCTCATGCGGATGGTCTTGAATCCAGACGTTACGGTGAGAAGCCGTGGGGTTATGGAGAAGTGCAGCATGTGCGTGCAGCGCATTCAATCGGGCAAGCTCGATGCGAAAAAAGCGGGAACACCAGTGCCGGATGGATCAGTCGTTACGGCGTGTGCAGAGGCTTGTCCAACTCACGCGATTTCATTTGGAGACTTGAACGATAAGTCT
>Ga0209630_10000693_pt1 | contig 38448 bp, 29 predicted proteins | sample COG_01_FD_184745 | JGI IMG/M metagenome (GOLD analysis project Ga0209630, IMG submission 184745) | Pelagic Microbial community sample from North Sea - COGITO 998_met_01 (SPAdes) (version 2) | ecosystem: Environmental > Aquatic > Marine > Neritic zone/Coastal water | place: Helgoland, sampling...
CAATTATCAACTTTCAATTATCAACTCTCAATTATCAACTCTCAATTATCAGCTCTCAATTATCAACTCTCAATTATCAACTCTCAATTGTCAACTCTCAATTATCAATTATTAATTGTTAATTGACCCCTTACCCTATATTTGACATCATGAAATTTCTTCACCTTTTAATAGCGATTCTATTGTTTAACACTGTTGATGCACAAGAACAACTTGACTACCAAAAACCACCAAAAGATATTCTGGATTTAGTCGATGTAAATAGACCTCCAACTGCGCTATTTACAACCAACAAGGACTACATGATATTGCTGTTTCGCAACAGTTATAAATCGATAGCAGATCTATCAAGAGAAGAATTAAGACTTGCAGGGCTTAGAATCGATCCAAAAACAAATATTGGAAGTCGGACAACCTTCTACACATCGGTAGAAGTCAAAAAATTAGGTAAGAAAGCATCTGACCCACAAGTAGTGTCAGGGCTGCCAGACAATCCAAGATTAAGTAATTTCAGTTGGTCGCCAGACGAAAGCATGATTGCCTTCACCCATACAACGACAACGGGTAACCAATTGTGGTATCTTGACGTCAAAAAAAACCAAGCGTATAAACTGACCGAATCCATTGTTAACGCCAACATGTATGGCTCTATAAACTGGTTGCGTAATAACAAGTCGTTAATTGTAAAGGTTATCCCGGATTCAAGAAAGGCATTGATTGACGCTGATAACGCCATTCCGACAGGACCGATAATCTCTACCAATAAAGGTAAAAAGGCTCAAAACAGAACGTACCAAGATTTATTAAAAAATAAGACCGATGAGTTCAATTTCGAACAACTGGCCACTTCAACCCTGAAGCGTATTGATTTAAAAGGAAATCAGGAAGATTGGTTAGCAGCCGATATGTATACAAGCATTTCCTTTTCTCCAGACGGGGAATATGTGATGGTCGGAACGATCAACAAACCGTTCTCTTACATCGTCACCTACCGCAGATTTCCGAGTACAACACGAATGTTCACCAAAGAAGGCAAACTAGTTGAGACGGTTTTAACTGTACCGCTAATTGAAGACCTGCCAAAAGGCTTTATGGCAACACGAACAGGCCGTAGAAGCTTTACTTGGCGCGCAGATCATCCAGCCTCTCTTGTGTTTGCCGAAGCACTTGATAAAGGTGACCCTGCCGTACAGGTCGATTATCGGGACGAAGTATTTGAGCTACAAGCGCCATTTTCTGGCGAGCCACGGTCTATATGTAAAACCATTAACCGATATAGCGGAATACTATGGGGAGACGCCTCTACGGCAATAGTCTCGGACTATTGGTGGAATACCAGAAATACAAAGACCTACCTGATCAACCCAGAGACCTCTAATGCCAATCCTTCAATTCTCTTTGACAGAAACTATCAAGACAGATACAGCAATCCTGGGCAGTTCACACGAAAGAAAGGGAAATACGGACGTTACGTCTTGAGCTTAGATAAAGGTCACGCATTTCTTGTGGGTCCGGGATATACCAAAGAGGGCCAGTATCCTTTTTTGGATGATATAGACTTAACGACCAAAGAAACTAAGCGTTTATATGAGTCTAGGTTCGAAAACAAATTGGAAAACCTGTACACCTACGACCATAAATCGGGTACCATTATGGTTCGTATCGAATCAAAAAATGAATATCCAAACTACTATCTGCGGCCAATTGATGCCAACAAACCCATCACACAATTGACCTCATTCAAGAATCCTTTCCAGAGTATAGCCGATGTGCATAAAGAGGTTGTGCATTACAAAAGAGCAGATGGCTTAGACCTCTCTGGAACACTTTACCTGCCGTTAGGCTACGATACCACTAAAAAAGAAAAAGTCCCAATGATTATGTGGGCCTACCCACGTGAGTACAAAGACAAATCGAGTGCTTCACAATCTACAGAAAACCCAAATCAGTTTACCTATCCGTATTACGGATCGATGGTATACTGGGTAACCCAAGGTTATGCCGTGTTAGACGACGCCGCTTTTCCAATAGTCGGTGAAGGTAAAAATGAGCCGAATGACGATTTTAGAAACCAACTTGTTTCCAATGCAAAAGCAGGCATCGACGCTATAGATGCTATGGGTTATATAGATCGAAACCGCGTCGCGGTTGGAGGACACAGCTACGGTGCGTTTATGGTTGCCAATTTATTATCCCACTCGGATTTATTCGCAGCTGGAATTGCAAGAAGTGGCGCATATAATAGGACACTGACACCGTTTGGTTTTCAAAGTGAAGAGCGGTCTTACTGGGATGCTCCAGATGTTTACAACACCATGTCGCCGTTCATGCACGCCGATAAAATGAAAACGCCGCTTTTATTAATACATGGAGAAGCGGACAATAATTCAGGGACTTACCCATTGCAGAGCGAACGTTATTTCAACGCGCTAAAAGGTTTAGGCGCTCCAGTTCGGCTGGTAATATTACCCAAAGAAAGCCACGGATACGCCGCCAAAGAGAGTATTTTACACTTGCTGTGGGAGCAACATCAGTGGTTAGAAGACAACGTGAAGAATAAATAGAAATGGACCTAAATAAATCAATTGAAGAATTAGAAAATCATGTTTGGGAAGAACGTGAAGAATACTTTTCAGTCACCTTAAAGAACTGTCACGATTATCGTAAGATTCCGTTAAAGGACATTACCATTAAACAGGCGGTAACGCTATTGCAAAACGACATAGGCTCGGAACACTTAATGCCCGTTGTTTTAGACAGAATGAATGCCGATTTGTATGAAGAAGACCCCGATGATGGCAGTACCTTTCTTGAACATATAGATGGATTTAAGAACGAAATGTTTCAACGTAGTTCTGATTTGTGGAAGCCCATGATGGCTTTGCTTAGGACAAGACGAGAAGAGGTTGAACAATATATAGGTTGGAAACGTTATGAAGACTTAATTCATAAAATGTTGGGACGATGAGTAACCTCCAAAAAACCACACTACAACTTACACTAATCGTTTTTACACTCTTCTTAAATAGTTGCACTCAAGAACATAAATCTAGACTTGAAGCGGTAAACTATGATCAGTTATTCAACAACATCAAAGCAGATGACGGTAAGCTCTATGTGGTCAATTTTTGGGCTACCTGGTGCAGACCATGTATGGAAGAATTACCTGACTTTTTAGAAGTAAATGAAGCCTATACTGTTAATGACCAGTATCAAATGATTCTGGTTTCTTTAGACAAATCTTCTGCCTTGCAAACAGAGGTAAAAAGCGTTGTTCAGACCATGCAGATCAAACCAGATGTTTTGCTACTCGATGATGCAAAAAGAATGAATGAATGGATTCCGGCCATAAACAATCAATGGTCTGGTTCTATTCCTGCCACAGCGTTGTATAAAAACGGCAAACAACTTGAGTTTCATGAAGGGAAACTTACAAAACCAGAACTCGAAAAATTAATAAAAAAACACATATGAAAAACACAATCTTAGCCTTAGTAATAGTCGCTTTCGCTTCTTGTACCAACTCAAGTTCAACATCTGAAGACCATACGGACCATGCCGATTCTACGACAGATGTTCAAACAGAAACTGCCGAAGCGCCTAAAACTGGATATGCTATCGGCGATGAAGCAACTGATTTTAATTTACCAAGCACCACAGGTGAAACGATCTCATTGGCTAATTATCCTGACGCTAAAGGATTTATTGTAATATTTACCTGTAACCATTGTCCTTATGCTGTTGCATACGAACAGCGCATAATCGATTTAGACGCTAAGTACGCAGCTCTCGGATATCCAGTGATTGCTATTAGTCCTAACGACACAACTGTAGTTCCTGAAGATGGATTGGCATCTATGCAAACAAGAGCAGAAGAAAAAGGGTATTCGTTTCCTTATGTATTAGATGAAGCGCAAGACATTTACCCACAATATGGGGCAACCAAAACGCCACACATCTTTATTCTGAACAAAGAAGATGGCAAAAACATTGTAAAATATATTGGTGCAATCGACAACAACTACGAGGATGCGACTGACGTTACTGAGCGCTATGTCGAAGATGCAGTAGATGCCTTAATTGCAGGAACAGAAATACCCGTAACTGAAACAAAAGCAATCGGTTGTAGCATAAAAGACAAACGAGAAAAAAAGTAATATGAGGACAATTGAATGTCCGAATTGCGGGGAAAGTCAACCAAAGATTAGGCGACCAAAGAATTGGAGACAAATTTTGTGGGGTGGCAACACGTGCGCAAAATGTGGTGCAGAAATGGATGCACAGGGTCGCGAAGTGAAACCGAAAAAATAACCTAAAAGTTTGTCCAGTATTTTAAATACGAAATGCACAAACTAACGGGTATTCAGTACGCCGGTGTGCAATAGATAAGTTGTTAAATACAGCATAGTTTTTGTGAAAAAAGGGGTTTGTAACAAGTGCGTTCAATCCTATTCTTTATTTTAGCGTTTATTAATCACACAACGGCACAAAAACTAAATGTATATAAATCGTAAATATGGGTTTTGGATGACCTTCAATTGGTCGAAAATGCCTTTCATCTATGGCTTCGCATACTCCTTTGCAATAAGCCTTGCTTCTTACCTATTAAACTTCTACATCGCAGTTCCGTGGCAACCCATATCCATAATTGGTATTGCTGTCGCGTTTTATTTAGGTTTCAAGAACAACAGTTCATACGATCGTACATGGGAAGCAAGAAAAATATGGGGCAGCATTGTAAATAATAGCCGCACCTTTGGTGCAGCCGTTGTAACTTTTGTACAAGGAGAAAACGCCGAAGAAATTCATAAAGAACTTATATACAGACATATAGCATGGATAACTTCGTTACGTCATCAACTAAGACTCAGTAGACCTTGGGAACATGATGTGAGGCTTAATGAGAAATATGCGCCGACAGTTTGTGAAGATTACTTTGTTCAGTTGGAAGACGACATAAAGCAGTTTTTGACGGATGAAGAGATGAATTTCATCGAACATAAAACGAACGGTGCCACACAAATAGTGAAAATACAGTCTCAGCGTTTGCAAGAATTAAGAGACCAAGAATTCTTCGAAGATTTCCGACACATGGAGTTTCATACCTTGATTACAAACTGCTATGCAGATCAAGGCAAACTAGAACGAATTAAAGATTTCCCTTTCCCTCGACAATATGCATCTACCGCCATTTGGCTGACTTTTGTTTTTTGCGCTTTTGTTCCATTTGGTTTACTCGACATATTCAAAAATCTTGATTCTTGGATGTATTGGCTAGGACCATTAATATCCGCACTAATAATCTGGATATTCTTCCTTATGGAACGAATAGGTGACTATTCTGAAAATCCTTTTTAAGGAACGTATAACGATGTGCCCATTACATCAATTGCTCGTTCTATTGAAATCGATTTAAGAGAAATGATAGAAGATGACAACATACCTGGCCCAACACCTACTGAAAATGGGTTTTTAATGTAGGTTTTTAGGCATTAGGAATTAGCCATTAGGAATTAGGGTAAACAGAATATAGAATAGAGAGAAGAGACAATAGACTTGATTGATCTATGACCTGTTTACCTGAGTTTGAAGGTCAGAGCCACGTGATTCTATATCCAGGCACTTTTACATTTTACTTTTTAAGATTTACCTTCACAGTATGTTAAAACGAATCATTTTATTTCTGCTGCTCAACTTTGGGGCATTGGCCATTGGTGGCTTATTTACCGGTTCTGGTGTAGCCTCCGATTGGTACACCAACTTAAACCAAGCACCTTGGACGCCTCCAGGATGGGTTTTTGGTGCGGCATGGACGACCATCATGATTTGTTTTACAGTATACATGACTTATGCATACGAGCAGGTTACGAATAAACGAATTCTTGTTTTATTATTTGCCGTACAATGGATATTGAACGTTTCTTGGAATCCAATGTTTTTCAAGTTTCAACACGTCACCATTGGACTAATAACAATCACATCGCTGACCATTGTAGTAGCCGTGATGATGATCAAATATTGGAATTCGATGCGATCAAAGTCGGTATTGATATTGCCCTATCTATTATGGCTTTGTATTGCTACATCCTTAAACGCCTATATTCTATTGAATATTTAGGCGTTGATTATTTCAACTGGAAACTAGTAAAAAAAGCGTCTAGCAAGCCTGAATCTAAAAGCATCGGATCACCCGATATCGTTAGTTCATACGTCCCGTTGTCAGTCTCTACCAACATCGTTTTGGTATAACCTAAATATGCGGTTTCTGAAACTACCTTATAGGTTTCTCCCATCACGACTACTTCTTGCTCCACTATTGAGTCTTCGTCTCCAGTTAGATTGCCAGTTCCTTTCATTGCCTCTCCCATCATCTGCGCCATCGCTCTACCCATTACTGCTTTAGTTACTGTCCGCCAGTAATCATTCTCAAAAGCATCTTTCATAGAATTTCCTGACTTTTTACGCTTCATATCCGAACCGTAATCGGAGTCTACTGGTACTTCCTCTTCCTCTTCGTATTCGTAATCAGCCATATCGTGTTCTTCAACCACCTCAGGCTGCTCATCGTATTGATAGTCCTCTTCAACTTCTTCAACCGAATATTCATATTCTTGCTGAGCATCAGTCTGCTCTAGTTCCGCTTCATATTCATATACCTCATCAGATTCAGCCTCTGCATCCTCCATAGCTTCTTCTACAGCATCAGTGGCTTCTTCTTCAACATCCACCTCTTCTGTTTCATAATCGTCATAGACACCTTCTGCTTCTTCCGCGTAATCGTAATACCCTTCAGATTCATGCGCGTTCATCACCAACTCAATTCTAAACTCCGCTTTGCCTTTTGTGGTATAATAAGAGGCTTCAACATTGCCAGATATGTACGACATGTATTCTTTCGTTTCAATATCAGCAGGATCAATCTCGCTAACGCCGGAAGGAACCTGCACTGAGTAGTTGTCATTCGAGTAGCTCACCCAATTCACCTTGTCCTCGGATTTTTTGGTCACAATATCAATGGGTGTTAAGGTGTACCCTGCTTGTTTGAGTTGGTAAACCAATCCTGAATTGTCGCACAAATGACCTGCCCCAACCGCGATAAAATGCGACTCCTTCTTAATCATTTTAGACACGCGTTTCATCATGATGGCGTTACGTTCATTAAACATTCTTGTATAAAGCGAATTTGTTAGCGCACTGGACTGCCCTTCCATTTGCTGAGTCAAATAGGTGCAGACATCCGAAAGGCGTCGTGTGCTATATGCGTCAACCATATCTTGCTGACCGCCCATTATCATTGCCACATCGACGTTCCAATCATCTGCTTCGACAAATCTCATGATGTCCTTTTTGAGCAGTGATTTATCCATGTCTAAGAAAATATTTAGCTGTTCTTTTACCGATTCAATTCCAACTACTTCTTTTCCGTTTTTCTCTGCGTATTCTTTTAGGAATAAATCAACAAAAGTTCCGCGCTTGTTCTTATCATTATTCAAAACAACCTTCAAAATATCGACGTATAAACTCGATATCCGTTCACCTAACGTATCGGCAGGAATAGCATTTTCAATTGACGGCCTAAGGTCGTTGACTAAAAACGTTTCCCACTCCTTCATTTGCGACTTCGACGGTTTTATACTTTTCTTCAAACTTTTCGCATCGAAATCAAGTTCAAAAGCTGCCACATCTGCCTGATTTATAGCCCAAAACACACTGTCATTCCATCCAAATGCCGCCTCATCTTGAACATGCATAGTTCCGAATAGGTAACTTGGCGTTTCCAATCCATTGCCTGAAATTTCAAATAGTAAGGTGTTTTGACCAAAAGCATTTAAACCCAGCAAAGAGCAGGTCAGTAAGAGTAATTTTTTCATAATTCGATTAAAACACAAGTATACTATTACTTACTTTGCTAAGATGCTTACAAAGTCAGATAAATTCATTTTTATACTCATCTTTGGTTTACTGTTGTTTCTAAACTTCAACCGTCATGCGAAGCATGGATCTTTTAATTATCACAGCGAATTATGGGCAGACAAGGCTGGCTATCAAGTTTTCTTACCCGCATTATTCTACTACGATTTTGACGCTTCAAAATTTCCCGAGGATATTGCGCGTAAAACAGGAACCGGTTTTTCGCTTAACAAAAAGTCAAATAAGGTACTGAGTAAGTATCCCATAGGAGTGGCCATTTTGCAACTACCTTTTTTCACAATGGGTGCAGGGATTGATGCCATCATCCAAACGGACGAGCCAAAGGGATATAGCAAGGTGCAGCATAAAATGATCGGCGTATCAACGATTTTTTACGCCGTTTTAGGCCTCCTATTTTTATTTAAATCATTACCTCAACAATCAAGAAAGACAAGGTATTTGACCCTTTTTCTTGTCGTTTTTGGATCAAACTTATATTTCTATATCACACGTGATGCTGGTTTGTCGCACGGGTATTCCTTTTTCTTGTTTGCCTTATTGCTGTATGCCCTAAACCGGTTTATTGCAAAACCTGAGCGTTATGGATTTCTAGTACTCAGCATTTGCTGCATCGTCTTAGGATCTTTAGTTCGTCCTATAAATGTTTTGTTTTTGGGTCTTGCTTCTTTAATTCTGGTTATCCCAAACTTGAAGGTACTCATTACAAACAAAACCGAGGTGTTAAAAGGTATTGGAGTTGCCATCCCGTTTATGTTGGTTTTAATCATTCCTCAAATGCTCTATTACAAGTATGCGTTTGGAGATTACTTGGCGTATAGCTATAACGACGAACGGTTTTTGTACTTCGCAAATCCAAAAATTGCTCGGGTGTGGTTTGCTCCAGCGAACGGGCTGCTGCTTTACAGTCCTATTTTTATTCTCTTTGTGATTGGCATAATCATGAGGTTCAAAAAGCATATGCTTCAAACAGCGCTGACCCTCATACTGTTTTGTGCAATTACATACCTCTATGCTTCTTGGTGGACGCCTGGTTTGGGATGCGGTTACGGTCACAGAGGGTATATAGAATTCCTTCCCTTTTTCGCTATACCCATGGCACACGTAATAGATAAACTAAAAATTAATGTATCGACCGTGCTAATCGCTGTGGTTGGTTTCCTGTATATCATCTTATTGACCTATTTCCAGTATCAATATGATGGTTGTTGGTACGGAAACGGATACTGGGACTGGCAAGAACTATTACTCATTTTGGGTATAAATTAGATTCAGTTTAAATCAATATTCAATCACAATTAATTTCTTTTCTGCACATTTGTCAAAACTTAATTCGCATACATTGAATCATCCATCAACCATATCTTCCAAACTTCCAAAAAACGGTCAATCTATCTTTTCTATTATGTCGGGATTGGCAAACGAGCACGATGCGATTAACCTGTCACAAGGTTTCCCGGACTTTAACCCTGACGAAAGACTCACCAAATTGGTGACGGAAGGCATGCGCAAAGGGTTTAACCAATACGCACCAATGCCGGGTATGATGGAATTACGAGAGGTAATTGCGGACAAAACGTATGAACTATATGGCATTGATTATAGTGCTCCGGATGAGGTTACCGTTGTGCCAGGTGCAACGTACGGCATCTTTGCCGCCATTAGTTCAGTTATAAAGGAAGATGATGAAGTCATTTTATTTGAACCTGCTTATGACTGCTACGTACCAGCTATCGAACTGAATGGAGGTAAACCTATTCGGGTCGAACTCAAGTTCCCAAACTTCAATATTGATTGGGCCGAGGTAGCCAAACTAATCACGTTTAGAACCAAAATGATCATCATCAATACGCCACACAATCCGAGTGGTTGTGTTTTGGGTCCAGAAGATCTTAAGCAACTGGCCAAACTTGTTCATGGGTCAGACATAATCATTTTGAGTGACGAAGTATACGAACACATCATATTCGACAATACAAGGCATGAGAGTGTGGCCTACTATCCAGAGTTGGCGGAGCGCAGCTTTATTGTTTCTTCGTTTGGTAAAACATACCATACCACTGGGTGGAAGATGGGCTATGTGTTAGCACCCAGAAATCTAACGCGAGAACTACGAAAAGTCCATCAATTCTTGGCGTTTAGTACAAGCAGCCCCATGCAATATGCTTATGCTAAAATGCTCAAAAACCCTAAAACGTATAATGGCCTACCTCAATTTTATCAAGAGAAGCGCGATTATTTTGCGGAGTTGGTGCGCGGATCGAGGTTTGAATTACTGCCGTGCAGTGGGTCTTATTTCCAATTATTGAAGTATGATAAGATATCTGACGAGGGAGATGAAGATTTTGCCAAAAGACTTACCATTGAACATAAGATTGCTTCAATTCCTATCTCGGTGTTTTACCGAAACAAAACAGACAACAACGTGTTGCGATTTTGCTTCGCAAAATCGAATGAAACACTTGAAAAAGCGGCCGAAATACTATGCACGATTTAAATATATCGCTCGTGCAGACACTAGTTGCTTGGGAAGACAAGCAGACTAATCTGGATCATTTTAGTCAAATTATAGAAACCATTTCTGACACCGACCTTGTCGTTTTACCTGAAATGTTCAATACGGGATTTAGTATGAATCCGTCCAAAAATGGAGAAACCATGCAAGGTCCAACCATTCAATGGATGAAGCGTGTTACCAAGCAAAAACAGTTCGAACTGGCGGGCAGTTTAATCATTGAAGAAAACGACAAGTATTTCAACCGGTTTGTAAAAGTCTCACCATCAGGAGAAACAGAATACTACGACAAGCGTCATGCATTCTCTATGGCCGGCGAAGACAAAGTATTCACCAAAGGAAGTGATCGCGTAGTTTGGAATACCAAAGGTTGGAAGATATGTCCTCAAGTATGCTACGACTTGCGTTTTCCTGTTTGGAGCCGCAACGATTTGGCTTATGACGTCCTTTTATATACTGCCAATTGGCCAGAAAAAAGGATCAGTCATTGGCTTGCTTTAACAAAAGCCCGCGCCATTGAAAATCAGTGTTATGTCGCAGCAGTAAACCGTATCGGTCAAGACGGTGAAGGGATCGATTATAACGGAAATTCCGTCATCTTTGATTTTGATGGACAATCACTTGCTCATAATCTAGGACAAGACGTTGTAGTATCATTTAGCTTGCCTAAAGAAAAGCTAGATAACAGAAGGGCTCAGTTTCCTGTACTAAACGATCGAGATAGTTTTAGTGTGGGTCAGGTGTAGATTTTAGTTTGTAAGACACCCCAATTACCACTGACCTTCCAGGTTCTTGTATACCTATAATCTTATAGCGACTCATATTACTAAAGTATTCCGTATTCAATACATTATTCACGGCTAGGTTAATGTCAAAACCGCTTTTAAGATAGAGCGCCAAATTCGCATTTACTAAGGAGTAAGCTTCAGTTGGTATATCGTTTCGTGGAACTCGATTCTGCTGACTATAAAAGCCAAGATTTACCTCTGCATGAATTTCATCAAGCCATTTCTTGTTGGGTTTGAATATGTACTCTAAACCGGTTTTGACAGATAATGGAGGAATAAACGGAGCATATTCATCACGTTCGAGGTTTAGCACTTCAGTATACTCACTTGTGGAATATAAAATCAGTTCGCTAAGCACTTTATATTCAATCGAAGTTTCAAAACCATAATGACGGGCTGGTGCTTGCGTATAGGCATACAATTGTCCTGCTTCTGGATATGGATAAACATTTCCATCAATTTCCAATCGAGCGAATTGGTTTGAAGGCGCTAAATACACAAAATTAAAAAAGTAATTGCCGTAAATAGACGATTCAATAAGCCACCGTTTGCGCTCATATATTATGCTCACGTCATTTTGGATTGCCGTTTCTGGTTTAAGATTGATATCTCCTTTTTCGAATCTGAATGCTCCATGATGCAAGCCATTTGACGCCAATTCATTGGGCTGAATCATACGACTTGTTTTGGCTGAATTTATTTTTATAAACAAGCCCTTTTTGATTTCCTTATTTAATCCAATTCCTAAGGCCCATAAGGGTTGAAAGGTTTCGAAAACAACATTTCGTTGAGCAAATCCAACTAATGTACCATTTCGGTAGAAAGGCATCGCAGTTGAATCGAAACTGACATAATTGATCTCGGCTCTACCACCTAGATTGATTCTCCAGCCGTTTTTGGATTTTGTCTTTCCTAAACCATAGAGTGCAATGAGCCCTGTGTTATATGCAGGAATGATAAATTCATAACCATCAATTACATTGTTGCGCCATTGTCCTGAAAGACCAAATATCTTTTTACTGTTTGAATCGTTTACAAAATATCGCGCATTCAAAGTTGCCGTATTGAGTTGTAGCTTCAATGCTTGATTATCTGCGGTAGCTTCTTCACCAAACGCTCCTGAGTGGGGTTTCGCTACTTCTCCCCTATTATTCCGCTGGAAGCCTGCATCAATTTCGAGCCAATTTGAGTTAATCAGAATGTTTGCATGTGTAGATAGGTTCAGGTGATTTACCTCTTGATAAGGTAAGTCAATATTGGTAAAGTCTCCGTCGTGTTGAAGTAACCCAACACTCGGTATGCCAAATGCTCCACTAAAAAATCCAGATTGTTGTGTAAAGTAAGAAGCTCGTGCATACCAATAACCCCAGTTCTTTGAAATTCCTAAGTAAGCATTAAACGCAAGCTCGTCTAAAGCTGTATTTTTCAATCGATTGTTGTAAATCGGAAGCTTAGTGGTTTGGAACAAAAAGCTGTCTGAGGGTACTTTGTAGTCTCCGGCACGCAGCAAACTGAGTCTTACCTTGAACCACTTCCCCCCTTTGTTACCTTCAACATACGTGCTTGAACCAAATGACTCATTCAAACTGTTACAGGTAGCTTGCTGGCCCACAGAAAACTGGTCTTTGCCTTTCGGTAAGTCTGGCCGAATGTTGATCACACCAGCTACGGCATCTGATCCATAAACCAAGGCAGAAGCACCTTTTATTATTTCAATCTTATCTGCATTATTGGGATCTACTTCGAGACCATGGTCGCTGCCCCATTGCTGACCTTCTTGTTTAATGCCGTCTGTAGTAACCACTACCCTGTTCCCATTCAAACCACGCAATGCTGGTTTACTGACCCCAACACCGTTGTTCAATGATCCTATTCCAGGTATTTTTTCAAGCTTAGTCATCAAAGACGTACCACCTTGTTGCTTTAAGAAATGCGCGTCTACGTGAATCACTTGTAAAGGGTTGTTTTTCAAGTCTTGCTTTTCAAGTGAATTTTCGATGATTACTTCGTGTAATTCATTGATGGATTGCTCCAGACCAAAGCGCAAGTTGTCAATAGACGACATCACATCAATATCTCTTTGTTGCGCGTGATAACCCGCATACGTAACGTGTAAATGGTAATGTCCTTTTTTAACTCCCGTGATATTAAAAAAACCGTTAGAATCGGTTAATACGCCTACATGTGTTTCATGTAAAAATACATCAACCGATTCTAAAGGAATTCCTGATTCGCTAGTCACATACCCAGATAAAGTATGTTGTCCAAACGAAGCAAGGCACAATAACGCGCCTATAAAGAAAAAAAATAAGCGTTTACTTAACATCTATTTCGACTTCAGTGATGGACAAATTCCCATCACTGTCAAAAGTGCTAATGATTAATTCAGCTTCTTGTACAGAATTATCAATCGTAAACTTTTGATCGAACGTAAAACTAAGATCTGAACTGCCCTCAAGGTCAATATCACCATCTGAAATAGGCGCTGCAGATTCATTCTCGTGGTCAATAAGCTTGTATGATACCTCAGCAAGATCCACATCATCTTCTACAGTAAAAGTGATTGTAAATTCTTCACCCGCCTTTACTTCCATCGCCTCGACTAAGTTGGTATAAGTAGGTTGACCCAGCTGTGTGATTTCAAAATCCAGTACTTTAACGTCAGATCGATTCCCTTCTGCATCTAATACAGATATCTCAAGATGATATGGTCCAGCAGCCGCATTGTTCGGAACCAATAAATTAGCCGTTTGATCAGCACTTGTTCCACTCAAGGATAATATTTGAGATCCATCATACTTCAAATTTGCCTTACCATGTTTGTGTCCTTCAAAGTTATCATGAACTTCTACGAAGGCTTCTGACAACTCCATGTTGTCGCTAAAAGTGATGCGTACGTTTAAGCTACCTCCAGCTTGAATGCTTGTCCCATCTAAAAAATTAACGCTTGTTATTGTTGGTTTGTCCTCATCAGAGGGTGTATTATCATCATTACAACCGGTGCCCCACAAAATTGCAGAGACAACCAGCATCTTAAAAATTGTTTTCATAAAAATATTGTTGCAGCTATGCCGCGTTAGGTCTGTAAAAAAAAGAAAGATTAGTTGGTTTTGATTAAACCTAAGCGGGTGGGCCCCGAGACAATACCGTAGTAACATAACTTGAAAAGAAACTGGAATTGAACTCAGACTCATTAGAGACTGATAATTCGAGAATATTCAGGTTATAACAAGCGCAGTACTGAAGTGTATTGCCGTGAACAACTGTACACAACCCACACAATTCAGCTTCAAAATGAGGTGCACAATAATGAGCGGAGTCTACTTCACAAACTTCCTCCTCATGTTCTTCGTGCATGTGATGCCAAGCATCTATACCTTGTGCTAAACTCCATAAAAGGAGTAAACACAACGAAATAAATGTTGTTGACTTCTTAAACACGTTGCGAAAATAAATCTATTTAAGCTTCTTTTGACTTATCCAGTGCCGCTTTTACAAATTTGACAAATAATGGATGTGGGTTGTCAACTGTACTTTTTAGTTCGGGGTGAAACTGTACACCAATAAAAAATGGATGCTCAGGTATTTCAATGATTTCCACGAGGTTGTTGTCTGGATTGATGCCGGACATCACCATACCGCTCTTTTTAAATTGATTTAGGTATGCGTTGTTAAATTCGTATCTATGTCTATGGCGTTCTTGAATGTTTGATTTACCATAGACCTTTGCGGCTAATGTACCTTTAGTGATGTCGCAAGCGTATGCACCTAATCGCATTGTGCCACCTTTAACTTTGACCTTTTTCTGTGCTTCCATAAGATCAATGACTGGAAACTTTGTTTTTGGATTCATCTCAACGCTATGGGCATTCTTCATTCCAAGCACATTTCTACCGTATTCGATAACCGCACACTGCATCCCTAAACAAATGCCAAAGAATGGCACATTGTTTTCACGCAGATATTTAATTGTATCAATTTTCCCTTCAATACCACGATCGCCAAACCCTGGAGCTACCAGCACGCCATCAAGGCCCGCAAGTCTTTCTTCAATATTATCTCCAAACAACGATTCTGATTGAATGCTAATCACATTCACGTTGCATTCGTTTACAGATCCTGCATGGTTAAACGCCTCACTAATAGACTTGTATGCATCTTGTAATTCGACATACTTACCTACCAAACCAATGTTTACCTCAGATTTAGGGTGACTTAATTTAAATAAGAAATCTTTCCACTGATCTAAATCTGGTTCATTCTTGGCGCTCAATCTGAGTTTTGCCAAAGTGACTTTGTCCAGTTTTTCTTTTAACATCACCAACGGCACTTTGTAAATGGTATCAACATCGATTGACTCAATTACGGCATTACGATTTACGTTACAGAATAATGCAACCTTTCGTCGTATCTCGGGTGTTAATTTGTGTTCTGTTCGACACACTAAAATATCTGGCTGTACACCAAGTTCTTGAAGTCCTTTAACACTGTGTTGAGTTGGTTTCGTTTTTAACTCGCCAGCAGCCTTTAAATAAGGTACAAGTGTTAAATGTATAACACATGTATCGTCAGTTCCTAGCTCCCAACGCAATTGACGAACGGCTTCTACGTAAGGTAATGATTCGATGTCACCGACTGTACCTCCTAATTCTGTGATAATTACATCATAGTCGCCTGACTCTCCAAGCAACAACATACGTCGTTTGATTTCGTCAGTGATATGTGGAATTACCTGTACCGTTTTCCCTAAGTACTTCCCTTCTCTTTCATTATCGATTACGGTTTGATAGATTCTACCCGTTGTAACGTTATTCGCTTGAGAAGTTGGGATATTTAAGAATCGTTCGTAGTGACCTAAATCCAAATCGGTTTCAGCACCATCATTAGTCACATAACACTCACCATGTTCATACGGGTTCATCGTGCCCGGGTCAACATTGATGTACGGATCAAACTTTTGAATGGTGGTAGAATAACCACGTGCCTGAAGCAGTTTTGCTAAAGAAGCGGCAATAATTCCTTTACCTAAAGAAGATGTTACGCCTCCCGTAACAAAAACGTATTTTGCTTTTTTCATTTTAATAGCGTTAAAGGGTAAACCGGGAAAAGAGCTTACGCTTGTGTACGGTTAACAAAGATAGCCCGCAGCACCTCCCATTGGATGAGAATTGTTATTTGCTTTTCAAGATATTTTCAACAGTCTTAATATCTTCAGGTGTATCAACACCTATAGAGTCATTCTTGGTTTCAATTGCCGAAACAACATAATGGTTTTGCAGCCATCTCAGTTGTTCCAGTTTTTCAGCCTTTTCTAACGCAGATTCCTGCACCGTTGCTAAAGACAATAAAACTTCAACAGAGAACCCATAGGTGCCAACATGTTTGTAAAATGGTGTTTCAGTTAGATCAACATTACCTGTATCACGTACATATGGAATAGATGTACGACTGAAGTACAATGCGTCAGCAACACCTTCTTCGAATTCAGTCAAAACTGCTTTTACGACATTGGGATTAGTCAATGATTTAGGATCATCAATGCGTTTTACCAACGTGGCGATGTCGGTGTCGTCTTCCTCAAATACGGCAATTAAGCGATTGATATCCTTTGGATTAATCAAAGGCTCGTCTCCTTGAACATTAATGACGCATTCGTATTCTTCACCAGCATCCATTAATCTCTCTACCGCTTCGATGATTCTTTCCGTTCCATTTTGATGCGAGGTTGACGTCATGCACACATTGCCATCAAATCCTTGTACGTGATCAAAAATTCGCTGGTCATCCGTTGCAACGATTACATCTTCCGCATGCGTTTGCAAACACTTTTCATACACCCTTTCAATTAGTGAAACTCCATCAATCATTTCCAATGGTTTACCCGGAAATCTTTCTGAATCGTACCTAGCTGGTATTACAATAAGTGCATTCATGTTTATTAATTCTTAATGTTTAATTCTTAATGTTTAATTGACCTATCAACTGTCAAGTGTCCATTATCAACTGACGTCAGAAGAGGTGTCTTTAAATGCGATAGATAACAAAATACTTCCACCCAAAATTATGCCTATGATTAACAAAGACATCTTGTTGTCTATGCCTAAAATCTCAACGATATAATGATGAAACAGCATTTTGACGCCAATAAACGTCAACAATACCCCAAGCCCGTACTTTAGGAATCTAAATAAGTGTACCACATTGGCGAGTAAAAAGAACATCGACCTCAGTCCCATAATCGCAAAGATGTTTGAAAAGAAAACGACGTATGGATCTTTAGTTACTACAAAAATGGCTGGAACCGAGTCGACGGCAAAGATTAAGTCTGACGCTTCAATCACCATCAACACAATAAACAAAGGCGTAGCCCAAGTCCTTTTGTCTTTTCTGATAAAGAAATTATGCCCCACGTATCTCGGAAAAACTGGAAAAATCTTGCTTACCAGCTTGACAACCGGGTGGTTCTTCTCATCAATGGTTTCTTCCTTATCCCCTTGAATCAAAATTTTAACACCACTATAAATCAAGAATGCACCAAAGATGTAAAGCACCCAATGAAACTGTTGTATGATCGCTGCACCTAAGAAAATAAAGGTAAAACGCATAACGAGTGCACCCAAAATCCCCCAGAATAATACACGCTTGTAATACCGCTCTTTAACGCCAAAGGTTTGAAAGATTAACAGCATCACAAAAATATTATCGACGCTCAACGCATACTCTATAAAATATCCCGTAATAAACTCAAGGGATAGATTGTTACGGTACGCTTCAGTAAGTGTTTCGAATGTATGCCCTTCAATTTCAATCGGATGTTCGAATTTCTCAATGATATATTTCAGCTGCTGTAGGTCGGTAAACCCATGAATGAAGTGACCATAATTCTTAAGAAAAAAGAAGAACCCAAAGGCGCAGGCAACCCAAATAGCAGACCAGATTAGAGACTCTTTGAAGGTTACTACCTTATTCTCTTTTGAAAAAATACCCAGATCGAGCATTAAGACAAACAAGATGAAAACGATAAAGATCGAAAAGAAAATTAACTCGTTCGACTGTATCGCTAAAAAAGGTATTTGCATAGGGTTTTTTAAGACGCGCAAAAATACACGCATTTAAATTGAAAGAGAATTGATAGTTGATAATTGATAGCTGATAGTTGAGAGCTAATAGCTGATAATTGATAATTGAAAGTTGAAAGTTGAAAATGCATTGTACTCATTCACTCATTCCACCTTCACTCATTCAATCATTCAATCCTTCAGACATTCTAACAGCAGGAATTAGCCACTAGGCATCAGGAGTTGGTTTATTAGGAATATAGAAAAGAGACTCAAGACGGAAGACTCAAGACTAAGGACTGGATAACCTGACGTTGATTAATGACTCATTCAAACATTCCGACATTCAGACATTCTAATAGCAGGAATTAGCCACTAGGCCTCAGGAGTTGGTTTATTAGGAATATAGAAAATAGACTCAAGACGGAAGACTCAGGACTAAGGACTGGATAACCTGACGTTGATATTGACCCATTCAGACATTCAATCCTTCAGACATTCTATCCTTCAGACATTCTATCCTTCAGACATTCTATCCTTCAGACATTCTATCCTTCAATCCTCCTATCCCTCAATCCTTCACCCCTTCTACCTCGAATCATTCACAAAATAGGACAGTAACAATTGCGCACAGTTTTTGAAGTAATACAATAGTTTTAGTTTTGAACCCGTATTATATATACTTATGCGATTAAAGTCTTTTTGGATTTCTCTTTTGGTTTTTAGTTCTCTGGGTGGCACTCAAGTATTTGCACAGAGTAAGGTCTTTTTCGAAAAACTTGAAAAAAAGGGAGACATCTACCTGTATCAAGGCAAGCCATATACGGGTACGTCTGTTTTGCTATTCGATAACAAAAAGAATTGGCAACGTGTTGAATGGAAGGAAGGAAAAATACATGGCTGGTTCAAAAGCTGGTATATTAATGGCCGCACAGATCAAAAAGTGCAGTATCAAAATGGAATAAGACATGGGTCATATCATTCGTTTCACGACAACGGTAACGACAAAATCGTATGCAACTATGTTAATGGTAAACGTGATGGCGTGTTTACGGAATACTACAAGAGTGGCATTAACAAACGAAAAGTAAACTATGACGACGGTGTTAAGAACGGACCATTAACCATTTGGTTCCCAAACGGAAAAAAAGAACAAGAAGGAAATTTTAAAGATGGAAAGCCACACGGAACCGTAGTTAGTTACACACAAATAGAAACCAAACGGAAAGAAGTAAACTATGTAAATGGTCTTCGTCACGGTTTTTCGTATATCTATCATTCAAGCGGCGTTATTGGTGAGGAGACCGAATACAACATGGGCTTCATCCACGGAAAAAAAATCGTTTACGATCCGAAGCACAACAAATTGTCTGAGCAAACTTATGTAATGGGTAAACTTGATGGTGTTTCAATCAAGTATAGACCACCCGTCAATGCATCGCCTGTCGGTTACAAAATTGAACAAGCGCACTATAAAGCGGGCAAACTAGACGGTGAATACATCAAATGGGTAGATCAAAAAATCGATATGCGCGGAAACTATTCGAATGGGCTAAAAACGGGTGAGTGGATTGAGCATGCGAGTAACGATGGATCTAAGTCTTCAGGATCTTACAAAGCGGGTAAAAAGCATGGCCCTTGGATTATTGGACACTCTCGTCTTTTTGGTAAAAGTGAAGGCAGTTTTCACAATGGTTTAAAAGACGGTAAATGGACCGTTTACAACCACAAGAACAAAAAGACAAGGGTAGAAAATTGGGATAAGGGACAACTTTTGAGTGTTGTGGATTAACAGTTCAAAAACGGTTGGAAATCACCCTAGCATGGGCTAATTTTGGCTCAGTAAAAATTTATAAAAATGAAGAAAGTAACTTTATATCTAAGTCTGTTGTTCGGCGTATGTTTTATTGGGGCTTGTGGCGGTGATGAAACACCTTCAACCTCGGGTGGTACCACTGGTAAACTAAGTAACTCGGAAAAAGCCTTGTTATACGACAAAGTTTGGTTTTCAACTTCGTCGGCTGGAGGCATCGAGCATGAATTCTTAAACGATGGAACATTGCGCCTATCTCGTGGTTTAGATGGCCGTTGGACATGGCAAAACAATGGAGACACTATGAGTTGCTCATCACATAATGGACAGCGATTCAAATATGTTTTCCAAACCATAGGTGCGAGCACAATGTCTTTTAAAGCAAGTACTGACGGCTACCAGGCTATTTTCACGTACAAAGACACAGAATAACTTAACACATCAACAAATCATGCCATTATTGCCATATTGGGCTTTGGCATGATTTTATACATACACCAACTATATCTTAGACCATCTGGGATTATAACGCGGATAATATATTTATATGCTAGGCAACATTGTAAAGGGCTTTTCAGGCATTTTCGGGAGTAAAGCAGGGCGAGACTTTAAAGAATTACAACCATTTGTAGATCAAGTAAATGGTTATTATACACAATATACCGGCTTAAGCCATGATGCGCTAAGAGCCAAAACGACAGAGTTTCGAGCACGAATTGCTGACCATCTGTCGGATATCGATTCAGAAATCAAAGTGCTTCGCGATCAGATTGACGCGGCTTCATTCGATATGGTTAATGAAAAAGAAGCTTGGTATAACGAAATCGACAAACTAGAAGACAAAAGAAATGAGTCTTTAGAAGTTGTTCTAGAAGAAATTCTACCTGAGGCCTTTGCCTTAGTTAAAGAGACAGCTCGACGATTCACTGAAGAAGATACGGTATTTGCAACGGCAACGGATTATGATCGTGATTTAGCGGCGTCTAGACCGCATATTGAAATCAAGGGTTCAGATGTCGTTTACCACACCAAATGGCTTGCAGCAGGTGCTGAAGTCAACTGGAACATGGTTCACTACGATGTTCAGTTAATTGGTGGAGTTGTATTACATAAAGGTAAAATTGCCGAGATGGCTACGGGGGAAGGTAAAACGTTAGTGTCTACCTTGCCAGCCTACTTAAACGCTCTATCTGGTAGAGGTGTACACATCGTAACGGTGAATGATTATTTATCACGACGTGACTGTGAATGGAATGCGCCAATATTTCAGTTTCATGGCATCACAGTGGACTGTTTAGATTACTACAGACCAAATTCAGAAGAACGAAAACAAGCGTATTTAGCGGATATTACCTACGGTACCAATAACGAATTTGGCTTCGATTACTTGCGTGATAACATGGCACACGACACTTCGGATCTTGTGCAACGAAAACATCATTACGCCATGATTGATGAAGTGGATTCTGTACTTGTAGATGACGCACGTACGCCATTAATCATATCTGGAGCAATTCCAAAAGGTGATCAGCACGAGTTTGCTGAACTTAAACCACGTATTCAACGATTGGTAGAGGCACAAAAAAAGTACTTAAGTGGTGCTTTGCTTGAAGCAAAAAGACTAATTGGTGAAGGCAACGATAAAGAAGGTGGATTTAAACTTTTTCAAGCACAACGCGGACTTCCTAAAAGTAAACCTTTAATTAAGTTTTTAGGCGAAACAGGCACAAAGGCCCTCATGCTTAAAACGGAAAATTTCTACCTGCAAGACAATCAAAAGGAAATGCCTAAGGTGGACGAACACCTGTTTTTCACGATTGATGAAAAAAACAATCAAGTAGAACTTACCGATAAAGGTATTGACTTAATAACATCAGCGGGTGAAGATTCAAGTTTCTTCATTATACCTGATGTTGGTGGTGAAGTTGCTGAACTAGAAAAGTCAAGTTTATCGAATGATGAGAAAGTACGTCGCAAAGACGAACTGATGCGCGATTTCTCTGTAAAATCAGAAAGAATCCACTCGGTAAACCAACTGCTTAAAGCATACACTTTATTTGAAAAAGACATTGAATATATTGTTCAAGAAAACAAGGTAAAAATTGTTGACGAACAAACAGGTCGTGTAATGGAAGGACGTCGATATAGCGATGGGTTACACCAAGCTATTGAGGCTAAGGAGAACGTGAAAGTAGAAGATGCTACACAAACCTTTGCCACCATTACGTTACAAAACTATTTCAGAATGTATCACAAGCTCAGTGGTATGACGGGTACGGCTGAAACGGAAGCGGGTGAATTATGGGAAATCTACAAACTGGATGTCACTGTAGTTCCAACAAACAAGCCAATCATTCGTGACGATAGAGAAGATTTAATATACAAAACCAAGCGTGAGAAGTATAACGCGGTAATTGATGAAATCCTGAAATTGCAGCAGGAAGGTCGACCGGTTCTTGTAGGTACAACATCTGTAGAAGTATCTGAAATCCTTGGGAAGATGTTGAATATGCGTAAAATCAAACACAATGTGTTAAACGCAAAACAGCATCAACGAGAAGCAGAAATCGTTGCTGAAGCCGGTTATGTTGGTGGTGTAACCATTGCAACAAACATGGCAGGTCGTGGTACCGACATTAAGCTTAGTCAAGAAGTACTCGATTCTGGTGGTTTGGCTATTATTGGTACAGAACGACATGAGTCTAGACGGGTTGACCGTCAGCTACGTGGTCGTGCTGGTCGTCAAGGAGATCCGGGTTCATCTCAATTCTTTGTTTCGCTTGAAGACGATTTGATGCGTCTATTCAATTCGGACAAGGTGGTCAAAATGATGGACCGTTTTGGTTATGAAGAAGGTGAGGTAATTCAACATTCGATGCTCACCAAGTCTATTGAACGAAACCAGAAAAAAGTGGAGCAAAACCACTTTGGTATGCGTAAGCGATTGCTTGAATACGATGACGTGATGAACAAACAGCGTGAAGCTGTGTATGCGAAAAGACGTCACGCACTATACGGAGAACGGTTATCGGTTGATATAAACAATGCCCTGTACGACTGGTGTGATGAGGCAGTTGCTGTATATCAAGACAGTCAGGACTATGAAGGTTTTAAACTAGAATGTTTACGCGTATTGGCTAACGAACCTAGCGTTTCAGAAGAAGCCTTTATTAGCGGCAAGTCGGATATCGTACAAGAAGTTTTTGATGGTATGTTAAATCACTACCAAAAGAAAAACACCTATATCAAAGAACAAGCCCTTCCGGTATTAACAGGAATAAAAAACAACAAAGGAGACACGGTTAAAAACGTATATGTACCCTTTACGGATGGTACTAAAGGTTTACGTGTTATTGTTGATTTGGATAAAACCATTGCAAGTACGGGTGATCATTTAATCGACTCATTTGAGCGAATGACGGTTTTGTCAAGTATTGACGAACACTGGAAAGAGCATTTACGTGAACTGGATGATTTGAAACAAGCGGCTAATAATGCCTCTTTAGAACAAAAAGATCCATTATTGATATACAAACTAGAGTCTTTCAACCTCTTCAAACAAATGGTTAGCACACTGAATTCAGAAATGCTTTCCTTGTTGTTCAGAGGATTTATAGAAAACCAAGACCCTGGTCAAGTTAATGAAGCACAACGCCAAAGACGTCCAGCAGACGACGGTTTACAAACAAGTAGACCACAAGAAGTTGGGCCGACAGCCTCTGCTCCACAACAAGTAACTAAGGAAAATACGCAACCTGTTCGTGTAGAAAAGAAGGTTGGGAGAAATGAACCATGTCCTTGTGGAAGTGGAAAAAAATATAAGAAATGTCACGGTATCAATGCTTAAATTCGGATAAATGAAAGGGATTTACGCATTACTCATATTACTTACCTCAAGTTTTGTTGCTTTCAGCCAAGACGGGAATGTAGAAGTAATAGGTGATGCGGAAGTTGAATTGTTACTCGATAAAAAGATTGCCAGCGTAGATACAACTGACCTTTGGGGGTATCGTATTCAGGTCTATTTTGGCAACGATCGAAAGGAAGCTAAAAAGACAGAACAACTGTTAAAATCCAGATATCCAGAGTTATCGACCGAAATCTATACAGATTATTATCAGCCAAATTGGAAAGTTCGCGTAGGGAACTTCTATCGTAAGATTGATGCCCAGAAACTCATGATGAAACTCGAAAATGAATTCGGAGATGTTTTCTTAGTCCGGGATATTATTGACTTACCCACCATCTTCTGACCCATCTACAAAGCAGACTTTTTTTGGCTTAAACGTTTAAAGCCTTTAAGTCGTTAACCAACGGCATTAATTTTTCAATTGTGACGTGTTCCATGATAACAATTTTGAACCAGGAAGGGTCGTTGTGATTGTCTGGAACCAAACCATGCTTTTCTGCAATGCTATGTGCAATAGATTCTGCCCGAATGGTGATGATGTTGGAACGCGGATGTCGGTAATATGCAACCTTTAATGCATCGACCTGTTTACACATCCATTCTGTTCTTTTTTGAAGAATGAAAACTTTCTCTTACCAACCGAAAGGCCCATTTTTCGTTAAAATCATCCATATGGCCACTGCGTTAGCTCCTGACCTACTGCCAATCAAGGTACAGTCCTCCCCTTCCACATAACTCGCTTCTTGGGTATTGGCATATTGAATAAATCCCTTTCGAATCAAGAATATACCCGTTCCGTAAGGCGCTTGAGCCATTTTATGGGCGTCCAAGGTTACTGAGGTAATGTGCTCATTTCTAAAGTTTAATGACGTATCGCCTTCGGTAAAAGGATAATAAAATCCGCCATAGGCACCATCAATATGAAGCTTATACTCGACTTCCTCTTTTGCTAAGGCATTGGTATATGACTGAACTGAATCGACTGACCCAAACATGGTCGTCATCATGTTACTAATAACGATGAAGTATTTTTTGCCTTGCTGTTTAGCTGTTTTAATCGTTTCCAGTACATCAACTTCTGCTACCTCGCGTGTATCAAGATCAACTGGAACCTTGTGCACGTCAAGAACCAATAAGTTACCTGCTTTGTCCATAGAATAATGGCTGTCAGCACTACACAAAATGGTTATCTCATTGAGTTGGGCATTGTGCTCTCTAACAAAGTAGTTTCGATATATCCATATAGCTTGGATATTGGCTTCAGTTCCGCCTGAAGCTACGTAACCATCAAACTCCATGGGTTTACCTTTCAATATATCAACGGCACACATTTCGATTAAGTCGCGCTCAATTTGTTGTGTGCCCGAGAAAAATGACTCCGAACTTCCTCTGGTATGGCAACCAATGTGATTTGGGTTTTTGATTAAAGACGATATATAGGGCGCATTGTCCAAAAATGCATCGTCTTGATTAAAGACCTTGTCGTCGAGGTAAGAAGCAGGTATACCCAATACGCCTTTGGTACTGTAATTAACATTCTTATCTAATGCCGAAAAAACGATTTCTTTTATCTCTTGATGAGACTTTTTGGTCCAGGTCATAGCTACATTGGAAATTAGGTGCAAAGGTGCCCTTATTCAAATCAAGGTACACCGTGCTGACATTGATATTCGTCATAAGGCGCATGACATTCCTCAATTCTCAAAATACAAAAAGGGTGACCGTAGCCACCCCCTTTTATTTGTACTATTTACTATGGTTATGCTATTGTTTTACAAACTTCTGGACAAAGGTTTTGCCTGAAGAAAGTTCAGTAACCTTGACGAAGTACACGCCCTGGCCTAAGTCATCAATTTTAAAAGATTTGACCTCAGCCCCATCCAATTTATCTGAACGGACAACCTTCCCTTGATTATCGAGTATGTCAACGTTAGACCGTCCAATTAATCTCAGATCTACATTAATGTATTCTTTTGTTGGACTCGGATAAACACCTAAAGACGCGCTGTTAAGCATATTGTCATCACCCAGATGTGCTTCTGACCGCTTAGACGTTGTATTCTTTTCTTCAACGAGTTTTAAGGTAGGCACACGTGCCGAAGACTTGCCCGGAAACGAATGATATGTTCTCGAACTTGGTAACAAGCATTCACACCACTTAGTAAAGGTGATTCTATAGGTCTCCGACAGTTGAAATACACCTGGGTTAGTTCCGCTGAGGGTATTTGTTCCGTTGTAACCGATAAATTCATTTACGTCTGGGTACGTTTGCCATTCAATGGGGTTTTCAACTACCGTTCCAGGAATATCATCAAAAGCACCGTCTATTTCTGCCACAGTCCAAGAGTAGCTGCAGCTATTGGGAATCGTAGATATCGGTTCTGCTTCAAACGTATAGGTAGTAGTGGTGAGTGGAATTGGCGTAATGTCAAATAACATTTGATTGGCAGGAACAGCATCAATCTCAGCAAACACAAGGTTGTCGATGGCTAAGTCATTGCCGTCACCCAAAGGCGTTTCATCCAAAATGATCTCAATATCTATATAAGATAACCCACCAGGCACGTCAATTATTTGATTAAGTAACTGCCAATCACAACCCGCATCGGCTACATCAATTACCACGTCTTCGAGGTCATATCCCGTAACACCATCAAAACGGATGGTTATTGTAGGCAGTACGTCGAATCCACATTGTGCCAAGTTCTTAAAATTACCACAGAAGGTGTATCGACCTTCACTAACTTGAACCGTGTTGCTATAGATTACCGACGACCCTGTTTGGCCAGTTAAACCATTTACGAATAAGTGATTATTACCGTCGTTGCATCCAACATCCCATGTTGATGAGATTACCAAACCGTCAGAAGAGTCTCCAACAGTTACTGCTCCAGGATAAATTGATGCATAGTCGATGGTAGAAACCATGTCGTATTCAGAGCCAAATCCACCTAAACCACCACTAAACTGAGGGTTTTGGATTGAGTTTTCATTAGGCCTAACACGGCAACACACCGGTGTACAATCAAATTCCACATCATTGGTTTCACCCGGATTTGTGTTGTAGTCATTTTGAGTGAAAGTCTCGTTGTCAATTTCAAAGGTTGCTACAACTAAGAAGTCATAGTTATCATCAGTTACACTAGGAAAATCATCCGCAGCCAGGGTAAAGCAAAAAATTTGGTCGTCTTCATTAATATTAATTTGACTCGCATCTAGGGTTAACAAGGTTTCGTCCGTGCCTTGAACAACGTATAATTGAATGTTTTCCAAAGTACCGTCTTCACAATTTAAAGCGGGAAGAGTGTATGTTCCGCATACTTGAAAAAAACCTTCCGTATCGAAACAGGGATCGCTTGGGTTTAAATCGATACCACCAGTGTTGTTACACGAATCTTTGATACAGGGCTCACAGATGTCATCCACATAGGCATAGCCAAAATGACCGCCAGCACCACAGTCTGTTACGTAAATTTCAAGGGTGATCGTATCACCAATATCTCCTGAGACCTCTAAACTTTCACAATCCCAATCTTTGCCCAATACGGTGTTATGAGGGCAGTCGGCATCATTTTCAGTTTCATATTCATCAAAGAATGGGCCTGGGATAGCGACATTACATATTTTGTCCAATACAGTCCCATTTTCAGCACGTGCGAGAGCGATGAACATGGGCTGATCTTCAACCGCAATGTGACCCGCCTCTTCCAAAACTAGTGCAAAATATAACGATAGCTCCTCACCAGTCGACTCAAGAACTATTTTCTTGCTAAGCTTCTGAACGCCTTTGTAAGGATAGCATAGATTATTCCCCAGAAGTGCCGTTTCTAGTGGCTTAGAACTGTTCAACTTTACAGCAAAGTTACCCCCATGAACCATATCAAACCCTGTTATTGAGTCTTGCTCAGTATCATCTACGATTAAAAAATTATCTTCATTAAAACCTTCAAATTCGGGTGTATACATAATTGATGTTGGATCCCAGTCACAATGCCCCCCATTATAACCGTCTCCTGTTGAGGCATCGCTAGACTCTAAGATAAATCCATTTAAATTTCCGTCTTCAAAGTCACCATTCTCACAATTTAAAACGGGTTGATCCGTAAAAAGTGAATAAACAGCAGGGTACTTTGAAAAATAATGAATCCTCCAATAGCGTTTTTTAAAGGTTTTGACACTAGCATCTATTTCACTCTGTGTGAATTTTTTTGGATGGTCGGCAGTCGGTATAAGCGTTTTGATAAAAGCATTGATATCGGCTCTTGGTGTATTAGCCACATTAGCCCGAATGTATTTTTCTATTTTGGCGTTTTCAGCCTGCATTTTTTTGAGTCGGTATTTGTAATTGCTTTGAGCTGATGCGTCAGAAAACGTTACGACAAGGCACACCGCTATTAGGGTTTTGAATAGTTTTAGCATTTTATTAAATATTAGTAGTTCTGCTTACTCTGTACTGAACCAACAGCGAGTTTTCAGCATTCCTCGAAACGTTTCATTAATTTGTCTGACAGATGTCAAAATGGTTGCATGTGTTTATACAATGCAGCAATGCTAAAATGTCGAAATGGCGCGTTATGCCTAGGACTTTCGACATGAAAAAAAATTTAAATTTGAATGATTTATCTTCCCAAATACGACAACGTCAATGGAATATTGTCGGTCTGAATGTAGTCTGGTTCGAATTTAATTGCAGGTGAAATATCCTGACGGATTTTAACTCCATACAAAGCAATCTCGAAGCCTGCGTCTTTTGCTTTTTGAATAGTTGCACTGGTTTCGTCCAAATAATTCACAACAAAACCCGAAACATATAGACCCGTTTTATCGATATTTTCATCTGTGATTGGCGCAGTAAAAAAAAGTTTGAACCCCATTACTTTCTCTAGAAATTTTAGCTTTACAATGCAATCGTGATCTCTAGTTTCTACAATGGTTTTAGATAAATTGGAGTATTTACCTAGAGCTTTGCTTAAGGCATTTTCAAGTAGCCTATTGTATGACTTTTGATCACTAACCTCATATTGATTTTGGATGTTTAAAAATAGAAAGACATCCAACTGGAGGCTATCAATGTATTTGAATAAATCACATAATCGCCAAAGCCCAACATCATTATAGATAGTCGTTTGGCCATCTCGCCTGCTTACGGTTTGAAGTTCGGCCCAAGTTTTTTGAGAGATATAACCTGTATCGTTTGTTCCAGACTCCAGCTTTCGATCATGATACAATACGATTTGCGAGTCTGCAGTAATTTGAATATCGACTTCTACCCCATCAGCACCTTGAGACAACAAGGCTTGCGTAATACTTAGTTTAGAGTTGGTTGGATAGTGATTATTGACACTTGGAAAGCCAGACCCGGCATGACCTAATACGACAATACCGTCTTTTGATATTGTTGCGTCATTGCATCCAGTTAAGGCAACTACAATCGATATGAAAGTCCAAAATTTATGCAATACGAAAATCCATTAATTGAGTAGTGTTCTGCGGTCTCTCCATAGCCACCAAAACCAACACTATTGGTAGCTTGTAATTTTGGTGTGAGCCTAAACATCATGGTGTATCCAAGATTCACTTCCTGAATTGTAGCTTCCTGAATTGGTAGTAAAAGATAGCTTACAAATGCCTTTGTTTGAATAGCGCCAGAATCGATAAGGTTATATCCCGTTTGAACGTTTATTCCTGGTGTTGCCGACCACGGTAGTTTGTTCTTGCCATAATTAAAACTTGGGCCAACACTAACATGCCAATGATTAAAATTTCGCTGAGCGGTTATGTTGTGATTGATTCCAGAATAAGACGTTCCTATAGCGCTATTTAATGTCCAGTCCTGTGCGTTCACTTTAACCGTGCACATAACAAGAACAATGAAAAATAGGCTTATCCGCATGAAACAAAAATAGGGCGAATAGAATTAGAATTTATAGCTAACAGATAAACTCGGAAGAATCGGCAGCTGATTTATTCGTTTGTAGCTAACACGATCAAAATAGAAGATATTATCGCGATTGTACATGTTGGTACAACTCAAAATCACTTCCATCAGTTTGTCAGTTAGTTTGCCGTCTTTGCGGAATTCAATTGTTCTTTTCACACTTGCGTCAAGACGGTGATAGTAAGGCAATCTGCCACGATTGATTTCGTCATACACCACCGTAAAATCACCATTCGCTGTTCTGTAATCATCAGAGGTCCCATCATTAAACGTTAAGTTCTCGTAAAAGCCCTGCGTCAGGGTAAATGGGAATCCACTTCCAAAGTTCAACCTAACATTCGCTTCCCAAAGTTTATCTTCACCAAACGCATACGAAGTTACTACGTTGATGTTATGTCGTCTATCAAAATGAGGTTGATATTTTCTTCTTCCATCGTTACGAGAAACGTTGTTATACGAATACACCAGCCATAAATACCAACGATCCGTTTGGCGTTTGTAGGTTATATCAAAACCATAAGCCAGTCCGGTTTCAACAACGTAATCCTTGCGCTGGTACTCTGGTTTATCGGCATATTCAAGGTTATCGTCGTAAATTTTGTCTCTATTGATATTGGTGATCTGCGTAAAGTCTTTAGCATACCCTTCAATATTAAACGACGACAAACTATCTGCGTCAATTTCAAAGCCGCCAACCAAATGACGTGCCGTTTGCATTCTGTGTGTTACTGGTTTTGTGCCAACCATATCAGGTAACTCATCTGGACCGCTTAAAAATCCATAAAACAAATTCACCACGTCTCGATCACTCGATGCACTCATTAGGTTCTGAGAATATAAACCGGTGGCCATTTTAAACCGTAATCTTTTTCCAATCAGGTATTTAAACCTGAACCTTGGTTCCCAGCTCGAATTACCTAAAGAAGCATATAACTGAACCCGAAGTCCTGGTTCAAATATGAATCTGTTTTGGACCTTTGCATTATAATTTACAAAAGCTGCAAGTTCAGTGGTATTATTCTCTTGGGTAATCCTTCTGTTGACTGCGTTATAAATTTGAAATGCGGTCTTGAAACCATTCAGTTCCATACCATACTTCAATTTGGCGTCTTTCATGAAATACGAAAAGTTCAATCCTAAATTAAACCCATCTATACCCGAACTTCTTGGCTGAGCATCTTGCTCAATTTGATCTATATTGTACTTAGAGTAGGCAAATGATCCGTCAATGATGTTTTTTGAAGCTTGAGGAACCATCAAAAACTTCCCGCCAAATCCAGATGATTTCCAATCGTATGTGGTTGTGTTCGGGAAATCCACCAAGTCATTGTAATCGAAATAAAACAGTTTCAGAAAACTACCACTCTGGCTGTTCAACGATAACTTGGTATACAGATCGCTGAAACTATATGGTAATTGGTCTTCTCCTACGTAGTTGTAAAACAGGTTAGACGTATTGTCTAAATAACTATTCTTATAACTAACAATGTACGAAGCATTCGCCTTTCCCTCTTTATTCTTACTCTTTAAAGGTCCTTCAATTAAAGCTTTCGCTGTAAATGGGTTGACATTGAGCTTACCCGACATTTCGTTTCTATTTCCATCACGGGTTTGCACATCAACAATTGCAGAGATTCTTCCTCCATATTCGGCAGAAAAGCCGGCGGAATACACATCGGTTGTTTTAAGAATATCTGTATCGAAAACAGAAAATAACCCAATGGAGTGAAACGGGTTGTAGATGGTCATTCCATCCAACAACACCTTGTTCATGATTGGTGATCCTCCACGAATATAAAGTTGGCCACCTTGATCTCCACTGAACACCACACCAGGCAATACTTGCAAGTACTGAACCAAATCTGGTTCGCCACCAACCGTAGGAATTTGGGTAAGTTGCTTCGGTGAAATGCTGACCTCACTTATACGCACCGTAGCTTCGTTCTTCTTGCGCTCCAGATCAATATCCACACGCCCAAGGGTATTTTTATTAGGAGCGAGGAACAGATTAATTAAATCTCTCTGGCCTGGTCTGATGGTGATATCCTTTACAACGCTGTCGTAGCCCACGGATATGGCAACGATTCTGTATTTACCTGGATCTACATCGCCAACGGTAAAATATCCATATTCATCTGTTAATGCGCCTAAGGGTTGGTTTTCGACAACGATGGTGCTATACGGTATAGCCTCTCCCGTTTTCTGATTGTATACAAATCCTTTGATTTCACCTTTCTGACCCATTGCCGAAAAAGCAAAGATGATTAGTGAACAAAACGTTAGAATATATTTCAAATACAATCCCTTTTGAGAGGCGCAATGTTAAGTAATTATTGCAAAGTAGCTGCAACGAATCAGGGTCAATATTGTATCTTTACCGTAATTAAATTGAACTCATTTTACAACTGCATGAAGATGCTTGACAAACGGCAAAAATTATTCGGATTTCTATTCATTTCAACGTTATTCCTAGTAACATCATGTGTTAAAGATCCAGCCGTAAACAGCCCATTCATATCATGTGGAACGCCATTTGAAGTTGTTCTTCCTGCTCAAACCCCACCAATGCCAATTCCAGAAGACAACCCAATGACGGTTGAAGGGATAGAACTTGGCAAGCATCTTTTCTACGAAAAAATGTTGTCGGGTGACAATACATTGGCTTGTGCTGGGTGCCATTTACAATCAGAAGCTTTTGCCGATGTAAACAAGTTTAGTATTGGAATTGATGGATTTGCGGGTTCTCGTGGAGCCATGCCCATTGCTAATGCTGCATGGGCAGACAAATACTTTTGGGACGGCAAAGCCAATTCTTTGGAAGAAGTTGTTTTGTTTCCGATTCAATCCGAAGTAGAAATGCACGAAAGTGTGTTCAGAGCAGTTAAGAAACTGCAAGATTCGGATCAATATCCAAGTATGTTCTATCAAGCGTTTTGTGATTCGGCGATAACGGTTGAGAATATGGCTAAGGCCATGGCGCAGTTTATGCGCAGCATCGTTTCTTATAATTATAGGTCATTGCCAAACTTAGGTAAGGACTTAAGAAACCCTGTCCAACAGCGTGGCTTACAGGTTTTTCAAGACGAAACCAAAGGTGATTGTTTTCACTGCCACACATTAACCACTTTTACGACCAACTTTGATTTCTTTAACAATGGTCTCATTGAAAACCCAAGCCAAAACACTGGTTTAGGAGGTCAAACTGGTGACCCTAATGACGCGGGCAAGTTCAAAACGCCGTCATTACTTAATTTACGACATACGGCTCCATATATGCATGATGGTCGGTTTCAAACGCTTCGTGAAGTTGTCGACTTCTATGATACGGGATTTCATGTTTCTCCAACATTGAGTTTAGACTTGTTAAAACACACAAAGGATAGGAAACCCGTTGCGCGAGCATGGACTGAACAAGATAAACGAGACTTGATTGCTTTTCTAATAACCTTAAACGACGACTCGTTACTCAATAATCCGAAATGGTCGGACCCGAATAAGTAAAGCACGTATTTTCAGTAAATGAAACAAGGTTAATGCACAATACCATATCCATTACCGTGCTAGAAGTAATCCATTTACCGTATGGTATCACTTTCAACATTGGACGCGATAAAGGCTCCTAATCCGTTGATGATATTGCTATGCACAATAACCGCACTACCAAACGGGCCAGCTTGTTGCAAATCATCCCTATCGCGGTATTGCTGTAACGTCTTGTAATAATTGTAGAAGTCTCGCGTCACTGAACGCAATTCGATCAAGTACAGCACATCGGAGTTTGCAGCTACCAATCCTCCTGGTGGCACAGCCTCGATCTTCTTGGTTTGTCCGTTAAATAAAACATCATTAAACAGGAATCCTCCATCATTTAACTTCATCGTTTCTGGTGCTTTTAGAGAGGCATCATTGATCTGAAATTCAAAAGGAATAAACAGGTCTGCTGTTTCGCTATAGTAATAAAAATGAAGCATGTAATAGTTACTTCCTGCTTGGTCCGTCCACTCAATAGAAATTAGATCGGAAGGTCGCCCATCCATGTCAGTACCGCCATTCTCGATATAACCAATTGATTTATTTCCTACTTCAAGTGGAATAAAGCTCCGAGCGAAAACCGTTGGCCTTTCTCCTGCATTATCCTGAACCTCAATAGTATAGGATTTTCCAGAAATCGCTGATTGGTTTGACAAGAAACTTTTGCTAGCCGCATCATATGTGGTAGAAACAGTGCTTCCGTCGGCTTTGAGTAATATGGTCACGTCGCTATAGTCTAAAGGCAAATCGTTGGTGTAAGCACCGGCATTGTCGCTTATTTTAATATGAATGGGTTCCAGGTTATTCAACGAACTGTTTACAACCAGTTTAGGTTGGAAACTTGGTAATTGACCTTGTGGTATGGGTTGATCGTTGCTACATGATTGCAATATGCCAATCAGAACGACAAACGTAAGTATTTTGATTGTTTGTTTCATGATTAGATATTGACACGGTAGGTTAGAAATGGAAGAAAAGAATAACTCGACCTTGTATATGCGGTGTACTTATAATTGGTTGTGGTGTCGTCTCGCTCACTAAAGATGGATTGCACATTACGGGTACCCAACAAGTTATATACGCTTAATTCTAAGCTTTGGACTTCGTCGGAAAAGTGCCATTCAAACTTCGCATCGAGTCGGGCATGATACGTAGACCTATAATTGTTAATCTCGTCGTAGGCCAATACCACATCACCGTCTAAATCACGATACTTTGACGTTGGCAGCGTAAATGGATTTCCAGTCGCTCCGACGCCTATTACTGAGAATACAAAATTTTCAAGGTTAACGATGTACCCGATTTTACCTATAACACGTCTGTCGTAGTCAAAAGAAAATGACTCTCCCCTATTGAGCTCAGCGTATTTTCTGGTGGCATTTGAGAATGTCGCACTTGCCCAAAAAATTGTATTGTCTCCAACATACTTGAAGCTATTTTCAATTCCAATAACTGCTCCATCACCAACAAGTGAATTGGCTTCCATATCGTCTCTATCAAATAGGTCTGCCGCATAAAAAATGGGTTGATTAGACAAAATTTTATAATAGGCTTCACTCGAGAATCTGGTTCGTTTACCGGGTTTTGTATGGTAGCCCAATGATATAATGTCACTGGTTTGCGGCTTCAATTTCTCACTAGCAGGAAGGTAGACGACAAAATTATCGGTAGCAGTTCCGTCGGTATTGTACAAATGCATAAACTGATGCATTCTTGAGTAAGAGAATTTTACTGACGATGTTGGTGAAACCAAGTATCGACCTGAGAACCTCGGTTCTGGATAAACCCGTGTAAAATTATGGTATGAATACACCGTGGCGCGCATTCCTGCGTTAAAAGCCAGTTTGTCGTTATACGTGTACTCGTCTTCTATGTATAATGATGTTTCTATACCTGTTTGGATAACCGTATCTCCATATTGATCGTCTGTGATTAAATCTCCGTCAATGGTATACCGTTTGTCTACAAGCGAACCCGAGTTGTTTAAATGAAGTCTATTTTGAAGCCCGTAACGAAGCACCACTTTTTTGTTCTTTCTATGCTCAAAATCTGCTTGAGCGCCAACTTCTCCAGCGGAAAAACGCACGGTATAATCACTAATTGCGTTTGAGCCAATTGGTGCGGTATAGTCCGTTTCGCTTAAGGTTATGCCGTTAGAATAGTTGGTATAATAGGCCGTGAAAGTAGCCGTTGTTTTTTTATCAAATATATGCAGCCAATCAGCCGATGTTGTTTGATTTTTCACCGTTATATCAAACGTAAAATCCAGCTCTTTAACACTTGTGTTGGTGTCGTTAAATTCTGACCCAGAAACCTTAATTTTATCTTTTAAGCTGTAATAACTAAGGGTTAATTTATTCTTAGGATTTAAGTTAAGATCTAGCTTTCCGCTAAAATCTCTATAAAACAATTCTTGATCAGCCACATCTAATAAAAGATCGATGTACGACCGTCTGAACGTAATACCCAAAGAATTGCCATTACCCAGCGGTAACCCCACTTTAAAATTACCCAAAACAGGACTTATGGCAATATCCGCTTCAGCCTCTTGTGCATTGCCGGCTGTTGATTTAACGTCCATCACACTGGATAAACGTCCACCAAAACGCGCTGGGAAAGCCGCTTTGTACAACACAACCTCTTCGGCAGTTGCGCTGCTAAAATTCGATATATATCCTTCGAAGTGACCGAGGCTATATACTGGTGCTCCATTTAAAAGAATCTGATTTTGTCCAAGTCCACCGCCACGAACGGTCATATCACTATAGCCATCAGAAGCAAACTCTACACCTGCGTTAACCTGTAAGGCTTTAGAAACATCTGGTTCAGAAAATATGAATGGAAGAGCATCTAACTCTGCTTTTGTCATTACAATCTTGTCTGACTCTACATCTGTTATTTCATGATTTGTGGAAGAACTCGGTGTATAATGTGTGAATTCGGTATTAAAAATTGGGACTAGGTTTAGATTAAAATTCCCATTTTCATCTGCATCAAAACGGAGTAGTTTGGTTGACAAACCAGGGTTTCTAAAGATCGGCACAACCAATGTTGCACCATTTTCTTGAAACACGACCTGCATTTCTCTTCTTTCGTAGCCCGGTTTTTCCATATACGCCGTAAACGAATCTTTGGATGTTATCAGATTAAAAAAGCCAAAAGCATTTGTTGCCGACTCGATGGAATCTGCAGGGATCCAAACGCGTAAATTGGACAAGGAATTATCTGTTGTTTCGGAAGTCACAAACCCTGAAAAGTGATGTTCCGTTTGTGCCTGAATTATGTTATAGCTGGTTATTAATAACCAAAACAAAATGTGTTTTCTCATTTTTTCGGATTGCTAACAAAGATATAGAAGGCATCACATTATAATCAATCTAAATCGAATTGTTATATGAATTTTACGATAAGGCATAAAATTAAATCAAATGGACAAAAACGTTAGATAATTATATAAACCGTTTTATCTTTGCACCCCTTAATCGGCCCTGTAGCTCAACTGAATAGAGTATCTGACTACGGATCAGAAGGTTCCAGGTTTGAATCCTGGCAGGGTCACTAAGAAAGCAAAGTCCACCAACCGATCGGTTGGTGGACTTTTTTGTTTCCAGAGAAAACCAAGCTCGCTTGAGTTTTCGAAAGGGAACAAAAAAGTAAGCCGCCAAAGGCGGATGAACTTTGCTTTCGGAATTTGGAGCCTATCAGGATCTTGACGTAAACCGGAGCTTGCGAAGGTTTGAGGAATAATCTTGTGGTGATTTCTGACTGATGATTTTTGATTTAGGATAAAATGTCGTTAACCATTGAGGTTGGCGGTTGGCGGTTGGCGGAAATTCTCATTTATTCAAATTAAAAACAAATCTCAGCACTTACTAGAACGACATTGTTCTAATCAGAAAATCTTACAAACACAGAAAACCGAAGCTTGCGAAGGTTTGAGGAATAATCCTGTTTAGATTTTTTGATTTTTTCACTGATACCCAAGTGGATTTCCTACATTTATAGCGGGAATAAACATAAGTACATGTAGGCCTTTGTAAATTCCCATGAATTAAACATTATGTATATAAAAAAAACATACTCACCACTAGAGATGGCTTACATGAAAAGTGGTCATACCTTTTAAATCACTTGTCAGCAGACGAACTACAAAAGCTATTGGTTCATCCAGAACATGAGGCAACTTTAACCATAAATCACTTTATAGGCTTATACGCTTGGCACTGCAATCACCATTTGGCCCATGTGGTTCAGGCCTTAGCGCACAAAAGAGTGTTTAATTGATGGTGAACAGTGTTCCTGCTGCCCACTGAACACCTGATGAAGAAATCTGGTATTTAGTGGTTAACTCAACCAGTTTCAATCTTGCGTTAATCACATAATTCTCCCGGGTGTTCACCATAAATACGGAGCTTTCTCCAGCGCTAAACTTTTGCCTTTCTCCGGCCAAAAGCCTGTTGCTGTTCGCAACTGCATCTGTATACAGAATTACTTGATTATTTAATGTCAGTTGCTCGTTGTAGTATACCCGTAACTTATTTTGAAGTTCAAGCAACTTTTGTTGTCGCCCTAATTGTGTTTCTTGAATTTTGATGTTTGCTAATTGCAGGGCACCACGTTGTTTACGCAAGAAAATGGGGAATCCTGTAGATACGCCAAGTTTGCTATTGTTGGGTGTTAAACCTGTAATCACACTATTCCCAATAGGTTCGTTTAATACATTGTATTGTACATTTACCGTCGGTTTTAAAGCCTCTTTTTTCAACCTTCTGTCAATATTCATTGTCGCAAGTTTGAAATCATACAAGACCATATCTGGGTGGTTGCCGTCAAGTCCAATCATCAATTGCTCCAAGGTGTCGTAAGGCATTGTCTTTTGCAGTGACAACTGGTCCAAATTTACTGGTATTAAACTGTCTGTAATCAACAACGGCGTGTTGTTTTCAAACCACAAAAAATTGGATAA
>Ga0209630_10000694_pt1 | contig 38422 bp, 39 predicted proteins | sample COG_01_FD_184745 | JGI IMG/M metagenome (GOLD analysis project Ga0209630, IMG submission 184745) | Pelagic Microbial community sample from North Sea - COGITO 998_met_01 (SPAdes) (version 2) | ecosystem: Environmental > Aquatic > Marine > Neritic zone/Coastal water | place: Helgoland, sampling...
CTAAGTATGGAAGAGATAACTGCTGAAAGCATCTAAGCGGGAAACTCACCTCAAAACTAGTTCTTCCTATAGAGCCGTGGTAGACCACCACGTTGATAGGCTGGATGTGGAAGCGCAGTAATGCGTGTAGCTGACCAGTACTAATAGCTCAATTGGCTTGATTTATGCACTGAAAAAAATTTTATAAATTAATATTAAGATATTGAATAATTTAAATCTAGGATAGAAAAGATTGTTTGCTAAAACTTTATTGAAAAATAATTAGCAATTTTCCTCAAGGAATTCACAAAATATTTGGCCTATCAAAATTTCTGCAACTTGTATCTGAGAAGTAATCTTTGATGGTATTAAAATTGGAAATTTTACATATTTTTTTATTTTACCACCTTTATTACCAGAAAAACAAAATGTATTAATTTTTTTTTTATGAGCAGATTTTGCAGCCTCTATTAAATTTTGACTATTTCCAGATGTTGTTATAGCTATTGCAATATCTCCATGATTTCCGATTGCCTCTATTTGTCTTGAAAAAATATATTTAAAATCTAGATCATTACCCACAGAGGTTATTATAGAGGTGTCTGTTGAAAGTGATATTCCTGCTATAGCTTTCCTCTTTTTTTTGTATTTACAAACTAATTCAGCAGCCAAATGTTGCGCATCTGAAGCACTTCCACCATTACCAAAAAAAATTATTTTATTACCATTTTTTATAGCTCTTAAAGCATGAAGACATAAAATGTCAAAATTTTTTAAATTAGTATTTCGTATATTATTTAGTAAAGATAGAGTATCACTGATCTCTCTACCAAGTAGCTCGAAAGGTTTTTCTTTTATCATTTTTCTTTAAAGTAATATAATATTTAGATAACACAATCATAATTTAGGATTTAATATGAAGTTTTTTGGTTTAATTACTGTTAGATGTGATTCTACAAGATTAAAAAAAAAATGTTTGTTAAAATTTGGAGAAATGAATGTACTTGAGCATATTATTTTAAGAGCATTAAAAAGTAATATTATTCCTATAATTTGCACAACAACAAATAAGTCAGATACCATAATACAAAAAATTTCTAAAAAATATAAAGTAGAATGCTTTAGAGGCTCATCAAAAAATAAAATCAAGAGATGGTATGATTGTGTAAAAAAAAATAAGATTAGTTTTTTTCACACTATTGATGCCGATGACCCATTTTTTGACCCTGTAGCGATTAAAAAAAGTTTATTAAAGTGTGCTGCTAATAATGATATAATTTTCCCATCGAAGGTATCAAGAGCAGGTGGTGCAAGTGAAGGATATTCATTTAGCTTTAAAGCCATTGAGAAATTGAATAAAATTATAACTAAAATAAATAAAAATAGCAGTAATATTGATACAGAAATGATTGAAAAATTTATTGATCACAAAGTATTTAAAATTAAAGTTTTAGAGGGCTCTAATTATGAAATTAAAAAGGCAAGACTTACATTAGATTACAAGGAAGATTATGAAATGCTTTCTAAAGTTAGAGATTTATGTGGTAATTTTACACCAAGAAAAAAAATCAATGATTTTTTAAAAAAAAACAGAAATATTTTAAATATTAATTTTTTTAGAAATGAGGATTGGGAAAAAAAACAAAAAGTATTATTAAAAATTTAAAAATGAAAAATCAAAATATTTATTGGAGATTTGCAGGAAATGAAAAGAAATATTTAATTGATATTTTAAAGACAGGATTAAAACCTAAAAAAAGAAAAACATATAATCAAATACTTGAAAAAAAATGGAGCAAATATCATAAATTAAATTATTCAATTACAGTAAATTCATGTACTTCTGCATTACATGTTTCGTTTTTAAGTATTGGGTGTAAAGCTGGGGATGAAGTTTTGGTGCCGTCATTAACACCAGTTATGACTGCTAATGCAATAATTTTTACTGGTGCCACACCAATTTTTGTAGATGTAGATGAGGAAACTTTTTTAATGGATCCACAGGATGTAATAAAAAAAATTACAAGAAAAACAAAAGCGATTTTAATGGTACATATGTATGGAGGTGTAAATAATTCAAGTATTTTCAGTAAAATTGCTAAAAAAAATAATTTATATATCATTGAGGACTGTGCAGAATCAATGGGGGCTAAAGATGAACATGGAGTATTGGCAGGAAAAATGGGCAACATAGCTTGTTGGAGTTTTCAAGGGGCAAAACATTTAACTTGTGGTGATGGTGGCATAGTGTCAACTTCAAATAAAAAATTGGCAGAAAAAATAAGAAAATACTCTAATTTAGGATTTAAGTTTTTGAGTGCTAATGCTGATAAAATAATCATAAATAAAAATAAGCTCCAAAATCCAGAAACTAAAAGGTTTGAATTAGTAGGATATAATTACAGAATGAATGAGTTCAGTGCAGCAATAGCCTTAGCTCAATTTGAGAGAAGAAATTATTTTCTTAAATTAAGAAGAAAAGCGGGGTATGGCTTTATGAAAGTTGTAAATGGTTCAAAAATTTTGAAATGTCAGAAAATTTCGAAAAAAACGTACTCAACTTTTTATACATTTTCGGCAAAATTAATAGATGAAAAAATAAGCTGGAGAAAATTTAGAAATAAATTCATAGAACTAGGTGGAGAACCTATTTATGCGGCATCAAAAATACTTCAGGATGAACCATCTATAGATAAATCAAGGTTAGGTAGATGTTTTAAAACTTGTAAAATAAATTGTGTATGTAGTGGCACCCCAGTTGCAAAAAAACTCCAAAAACAAATTTTGAATTTTACTACCAATCAAAAATCCACAACAGATATCAAAACACAAATAGTGGCTTTGAAAAATACATTAAGATTTTTTAAAAAATATGAAAAATAAAATAAAAATAATCCTCTTTGGAGGTAATAGGCTATTAGAAGATGGTCCTATTGGAGATTTAATCGACTTTTTGAAAAAAAAAAAGATTAATTTTTTTTTAATTACTGATCCAATCCATTTAAAAAAAAAAATTTTTAACGGAACCTCTTTTAGAGAACAGATAAAAAGTATTAAACATTTATCATTCAAAAAATTAAATGATAAAAAAATTTTACAATTAATAGATAACAAAACTTATGGTATTTCCATTAACTCTGTTTGGAAATTTAGTGCTTTATTAATAAGCAAATTTAATGGAAGATTATTTAATTATCATGCTGCAAATCTACCTCAAGAAAGAGGTGCTGCAAATTTAACCTGGAAAATATTACAAAAAGATTTTAAAAAAAATACAATTAATATTCATAAAGTTGATGTGGAATTTGACACAGGTCACATTGCTTCATCAAAAAAAATTAACTTTCCCAAAAAAGACCTTTTACCTAAGGACTATTTAAAAATCATTAGATCTAAAGAAAATTTTTTTTTAATTAATTTTATTAAGAAAATTTTGAAACAAAAAAAAATAGTTCTTAAAAAACAAAATGGTGACCAATATTATTGGCCTAGACTGAACGCAAATAAAGATGGAAAAATTGACTGGTCTTGGGACGTAGAGGATATAGTTTTATTTATTAAGGGTTTCTCATACCCATATAGTGGTGCATTTAGTTTTATTTTTGATAATAAAATAAAAATATTTGATGCTAATTTTGTAAAAAAAAAAAAATTTCATCCATTTCAGAACGGTCTTATATTTAGAGAAAATAATAGAGAAATCTTCATAGCAAATAAAACTGGCTACATTGTTATTAAGAAAGATAATATAAAATCTGAAAAAGTACAAAAAAAATATTTAGGCAAAAAATTTTTATGAAAAAAATAGAGTTTGGTTTTATCCAGGGCAGAATGACATCTCCACCATCTAAAAAAATTTTACAGTATTTTCCAAAAAAAAATTGGAGAAAGGAATTTTATCATGCAAATAGATTTAAGTTTAATTTCATTGAATATTTTGGTGAGAGAGAATTTAATAAGAGCAACCCAATTTGGAATAAAAAAAATTTAATAGAAATCAATGATTTAGTAAAAAAAAATAATTTATATAATTACAGTTTTTGTGATGATTTTTTTATTAATAATAACTTAGTCAATTATAAAGATTTCGATAGATATTATTCAGTAATTGTAGAAAATCTATCGATAATTAACATTAAAGTTTATGTTTTAGCATTATTTGAAAAAAGCATGCTTAACAAAAAAAATTTAAAAAATTTTGTACAAAGACTTCAGGAAATTTCTGAAAAATTAAGTACTAAAAAAATTAAACTTGCTCTCGAAACAAATCTTGAAGCTCAATTCCTTATAAAATTGATAAAATTAATAAACAGAAAAAATGTTTTTATTGTTTATGATACGGGCAATAGATTTAAAAAAAAAAAATCACAATTTAAAGAAATTATTAAACTAAAAAAATACATATGTCACTTTCATCTAAAAGATAAAAATTTACACGGAAAGAATGTCGTTTTGGGCAATGGATGTGTAAACTTTAGTTCTATCTTTAAGGCGATTAAGCATAATAAGTATAAAGAAAGATATACTTTTGAGACTAATAGGGGTGTAAACCCAATTATTACCATGCGGAATAATAAAGATTTTATATTAAAAATTATTAATAAAATTTATAAATAACACAATGAAAATAAACAGTATTAACTATGGTTTGGTCACCGGAGCCGCAGGACTTCTTGGTATTGAACACTGTAAATCAATCTTAGATGGTAATAATGGATTAGTTATGATTGATATAAATAAAAAAAAATTAACAGAGGTTTACAATTTTTTGAAAAAAAAATATCCTAAATCAAAAATTATAAAATCATTTGCTAATATTACGGTTGAAAAAGAAATAAAAGTATTATTTAGATTATTAAATAAAAATAATATTTTTATAAAAATTTTAATTAACAATGCCTGTATAGACCCTAAGCCAAAAAAAAATCTGAATAAGAATAATTTTATCCTTAAGACATGGGATAAAGAACTAGACGTTGGGTTAAAAGGATCCTACCTGTTAATTGAATATTTTTCTCAAAATATGAAAAAAAGAAAAGAAGGATGTATTGTAAATATTTCTTCAGATCTTTCTGTAATTGCACCCAATCAATCAATATATAAAAGTTCATATAAAAATTTTATAAAACCAGTTACTTATTCTGTAATAAAACATGGCATAATAGGCATGACAAAATACTATGCATCAATTTTTGCAGAATATAATATAACCTGTAATGCAATTTCTCCTGTTGGTGTTTTTAATAATCAGAATAAAAAATTTATAAATGAATTAACAAAGCTTATTCCAATGAGAAGAATGGCGAATAAGAGTGATATAAAAAATACTATTGATTTTTTGATTGATGAAAAGCAAAAGTTTATTACTGGACAAAACATTATTATTGACGGTGGTAGGACAATCATATAAAGAATCAAACTATGTATAATGAAACGTTTGTGATAGGTGAAATTGGAATCAATCATAATGGAGATATAAATATAGCAAAAAAATTAATAGAAGAGTCTAAGAGTGCTGGTGCAGATGCTGTGAAGTTTCAAAAAAGAGACATAAATTTAGTTTATTCTAAAGAAGAGTTAGACAAACTTAGAGATAGTCCTTTTGGAAAAACTAATAGAGACCAAAAACTTGGTTTGGAATTTGAGCAGAAAGAATATGATGAGATTGATCGTTTTTGTAAAAAACTCAATATTGAGTGGTTTGCCTCAGCTTGGGATTTAAATAGTCAAAAATTTTTAAAACAATACAATCTAAAATATAACAAAATCGCATCAGCAATGATAATTGATGTGAAACTTCTAAAGGAAGTAGCGAAAGAAAAAAAATATACTTTTATTAGTACAGGCATGTCCTCGTTTAGGGAAATTGACTTAGCAGTTAAGATTTTTAGTGATGAAAATTGTGACTTTGAACTAATGCACTGTGTGTCGCAATATCCATTTGACGCAGAGCACGCGAGCCTAAATTTAATTAATACTATGAAAAATAGATACAATTGTAGTGTAGGATATAGTGGACACGAAAAAAGTGGATTGGCAATTTCGTATGCAGCAGTAGTACTTGGTGCTACATCTATTGAGCGACATATTTCTCTGGACAGAACTATGTATGGAAGTGATCAAGCAGCTTCGTTAAGTATTTCAGGTTTTAGAGAGTTAGTGGGGGGTATTAGATCCATAGAAAAAGCATTGAACGGCAAACAAAGTAAAGAAATTTTAGATATTGAGCTGTCTGTAGCAAAAAAACTAAGGGCTCATATAAAACAAAATTAATAAAAGCTTATGGAAAATATAAAGCAATATAGTACAGATGGAAAAGTTATTCATAAATCACAAGATCAAAATATTAATGATAAGTTAATTTCAATTCTTGGAAGTGATTTTGCTGAATATAGAAAAAAATGGGATGATGTAAACAACCTTAATTTAGTTACTGATTTTCCTATGTTTTTACATTTAGATCTTCATCAGTATTGTAATTACAAATGCCCTCATTGTAATATTTCAAATGAAAAACTTCTATTAGAACAATTTAATGGAGAAATTAACCTTGAAATGGATTTTGAGAAATATAAAATTATTGTTGATGAAGGTGCCGAACATAACTGTCCATCTATAGAACCGCAAGGAACTAATGAACCTCTTCTAATTAAAGATTTTCATAAATATATAAAATATGCACATGATCGTAATTTCATGGATATTATGATCAATACCAATGGCTCTCCTTTAACGAAAAAAAGAAGCCAGCAATTATTGGACTCAGGACTAACAAGACTTAGGTTTAGTCTGGATGCAGCAACACCAGAAACATATAAGAAAGTTAGAGTTGGCAGTCTTCCATTAGATAAAGTAATAAAAAATATAGAAACATTTTTAGAATTAAAAGAAAAAGGTGGATATAAATTACCAGTGACAGGAGTTAGTATGTGCGTCATGAAGAGTAATCAGCATGAAAGAGAAATGTTCGAAAAATTTTGGATAGATAAAGTTGACATGGTAACTTTTCAAGCATTTACCCCGCCAAATTATGAACAAGATTTCTCCAATTTTTTCCCAGATGACTTGTCGATTAAATCTAAAGTATCTGAGAGACAAACAGTATTCAAATGTCCACAACCATTTCAAAGAGTTGTTTTACGAAATGATAACATAACAGCATGCTGCAACACATATAGCAATCAATTAACGCTTGGAAAATTAAAAGATGGTATTTATAATGCTTGGAACAGCAAATTAGCTAAAGATCTACGTGAAATGCACAGATGTGGAAAATATTATGAAAATCCAACTTGCAAAAAATGCGTAGAGTTTACGGGATCAAGTAATTAATTTTAATATATTTATAGTTTTAATTTAAAGATTATTAAATATTTTATATATTTAAGAAATATAAATAAGTTTATTCAGTTCATATTTAAATAAACACATGATGAGTAGATAAATTTAATTAAATTGATGAATAATTATATAATTTATAACAAAATCAATACAGACCTATCTCACGTTATTAAAACTTTTATAAAAAAAAATAAAAAAAAATTAATAATTAATAGTGATGGAATAGATTTAGAAAAAGAATATACAAACTATTTATATAGTAAAATTTCTCAAAGTTATGTTTTTAAAAATTTTTATTTTGATCTATTAAATAAAAATTTAAAAAAAAGGTACATTCTCGATTCTATTGAAAGCAAAGAAATTTTTAAAGAAATGCTTTTATACAATAAAGTTAAAGGAATAAAAATTGATATTCTTTCAAATTATAAAATCTTTGCAACAATAAAAAATATTGTTTTTTGGATTTTATCTATCATTTCATTAGAGAAGATTAATAAAACTACTTATAAAAAATATTTTTGTTTTTGCAATCATATAAAATATAAAAATTTTTTTTATAAATTGTTTGATAAAAAAAAGATGTATATATCTCACATAAATTATTTTTTAATTTTTTTAAAAATTATTTTTTACGGGCATTTAGTCAAAAATGAAAATAAAGAAATTAAAAAAAATAAAATAAATTTTTCTTATTATCAAATACATTTTATTAAAAAAAAATTTTTTGAATACGAGTTATCAAAACATAAATTTAAAACTATAATTTATTTCGAGGGAGATAGTGCAGATCATGCACTTATTAGTGAAATAGGGAAAAAAATGGGAATAAAATCTTTATGTGTTCAATGGGGCGGAATTTTATGGAATATACCTAAATTACCATTTCAAAACCTTTCATGTGATTATATTTTTTGTTGGAGTAAAAATTATCAAAAAATTTTTGAAAAATATAATAAAAAAATTAAAAGTTTTAATGTAGGGAACCCTTTTTTATACAAAAAAAAAAAATTAAGAAAAAAAAATATTATTTTTTTATTTCCACAAAAAAGTATTTTATTTATGGGTGAATTAAGAAACAAATATTTTTTATTAATAAAATGGTTTATTAAAAATTATAATCATTTAATTCAAATAAAATGCCACCCACAAGAACTAAAAAAAAAAGGTGTGTTTCCAAAAAAAAATTATATTCCTACAGATAAAAGCCTATATGAGGTTTTACATAATTATTCTATAATAATAGGGAGCACATCTTCTGCTATGATTGAAGCTGCTAGAGTTGGGTTAATACCAATTTTTTTTCTTCCTCAAAAAAACTGCAAACATCTTTGGAGTGAAACTTTAAATAATATAAATAAAATTAATAAAATTAATTTGCTAAGTGAAAATTTAGATCCTTTATTAAAAAAAATATCTTTTATGTTTGAGCAAGATAATAATCGTAAAATTATAAAAATTAAAAAAATACTTACGAAAGAAATTTCTTTAATTGGAAAAGAGTCAAAAATAAAACTTCTAAAAAAAATTGATTCTGTTATCTAATTTATTGAAAACTATTTAATTTTTTAAGTATGCAGCCTTTATAATTTTTTTACTAGTAATTTTAAAAAATATTTTAAATATAATAAATTTTTATTATTAAAAAAGTAGTAGATGTAAATTAAAAAAAAAACACTTATTAAATGAGCCTTAGGAACTTTTGAATTTTTAGTAATTGTATAAAAAAAATCTTCTCCTAGTAAAAAGTTTTTTTCAAGATTTATTTGAGTTAAAACTCTGAGTGCCCAGCTATATACGTAAACAATCGATGTAAAGTAATTATAAAAATTAATTTTTTTATTAAAATAAAAATAATTTATTACTTCAATTTTATCATTAACAGCAAAATCTTTCTTTCTATTCATTTTATCGTTAAATCTTTCTGATATAAATTTGTGAGGCTGGTTTCTGTAAATTTCTTCCTTTAAATCGATTTCAGTAAAACCATTTTTTATAAAGCAGTTATTAAAAACATAGGATTGAATGTATAAATTTTTTGTATTTATACCTTTGATATTAATCTCATTCTTTTTCAACATTACGCCAGAAAATGCCGCCCCTCTATTTAATACATGTGAGAATTTAGATATATTAAAGTATTTCTTTGAATATTGATTAATCCTATCAATCGAAAAAAAGAATAGCTTATTTTCTTTAAGATTTTTAAATTTTTTAAATAATTTTATGTAAAATTTTTTTCCTGGCAAGTCATCATCACTTAAAAAAATTACATATTCACCATTTAATATTTTCGTTAAATTTATAAAATTTTTTGGGTATCCGAGATTAATAGGATTTTTATGATAATTTAATTTTAAGCTATTTACATGTTTTATTTTTTTTTTAAATTTTTTTACAATGGATTGGGTATCATCATTTGAACAATTATCAGATATTACAACTTCTAAAAAATTTTTTAATTTAATTTTCTTTAAATTATTAAATATAATTTCAAGCTGTTTATTTAAAAATTTAGAATTATTATATGTTGGGATTGCAACAGAAAACTTAAATTTATTTTTCATATAATTGATTTTTTATATGAATACATAACATCATATAGTTTTTCTTTCTTTAATTTTCCAACATTAAGTTTGATATTTGAATTTCTTATTAATAAAATTTTTTTTACAAAGTCTATAACTTTTATTGGTTTTCCATTAGCTATGTGGGCCACTTTAAAAAATGTTTTATTTTTCGAATTAAAAAACTTCATTGATCTTTCTATCATTTTCACGGCATCTTTTATTGATATGAAATCTCTCACTTCTGACCCGTCCGTCATCGAGAAAGACCTATTATTATTTATTGAATAAATTAATGAAGGGTACAATCTACCAGATTTCTCATATTTTCCATAAACATGAAATAATCTTAAATATATAATTTTAGCTTTTATGGTTGAATTTATTTTTTTTAATTTTAGAAAAAATTTAACTTTTGATTTTCCATAATCATTTATTGGTTTCAATTTAGTATTAATTTTCATGGGCCCTTTTTTAACTACTCCATATTCTCCTGAAGTCCCTAAAATTATCCAATTTGATACCTTTGCCTTTTTTGCTTTTTTAAAAAACTCTAAGCTATCTTTAAAATTTGTTTCATAAACTTTTTTTTTATTCAGACTTCCATATACACCTTTGGCAGCGCAATGAATAATAATATCAGTGTGTATAAAGTATTTAGAAAAATTAGATTTTAAATTACCTTTTATGTATGTAATCAATTTTGTATTTTTAAATTTATTTTTTGTAAGTGCATATATTTTGTAATTTTTTTTTATTTTAAGATGATTTATTAAATTTTTACCGACAAAACCATCGGACCCAGTTACAAAAATCGTTTTAAAACTTTTTTTCATTATGTGATTGCTTAAATTTGCTTTATATTCAGCTTATTTTGAAAAATAAAATAGATATCATATTTTTATGTGGTGGCAAAGGTACAAGATTAAGACCTTATACAAAAAACCTCCCTAAACCTTTATTATTAGTTAACAAAAAGCCTTTTCTTAGTCATTTGATCAATAAAGTTATTAAGCTACGTAACGTTGACAAAATTATTTTAGCTGGTGGTTTTAAGGTTCAAAAGATTAGAGATTTTGTAAAAAAAGAATTTAAAAACAGCAAAAAAATAATCGTTATAAATTCTGGGGAAGCTGATATTATAAAACGTATTCAACATGCGTCTAAATATATAACCAATGACTTTATGGTTTGTTATGGAGACACATTTGTTGACATAAATTTATACAAATATATTTATAAGTTTAATAAAACCTCAAATTTTTCTTACGTGGTAGGTTCCATGTATCAAATTAAATATGGAACAATAAAATATACTAACAAAAAAATGGTTGTTAATAATTTTAAAGAAAAACCAATAATCAAAGACCCAATTAACCTTGGTTATTTTTTGTTTAACAAAGAAATTTTAATTAAAATTATGAAATTTAAAAAATGGGTAAATTTTTTAGAAATGCTTGCAAAATCTAAAAAGTTGAAGCTTTTGATAACTAATAAAAAATATTTTTCATTTGATAATCCCACTGAATATAAAGCAATAAAAAATAAAATTTAATTTTTTTTTGATTTTGCTTCAATAAACAATTTTATAGAGTTTGTTAAATGATTTAATTGTTTATTATTGAGCCCTTGATGACACCCTATTAATATACCATTTTGCATTACATTATCAGCTTCAGGATATCCGCTCTTTAATACTTTAGCTTTAATTTTTTTAAAGCCTGGCTGTCTTAAAATATTACCTGTAAAAACTACTCTTGTTTGAATATTTCTTTTTTCAAGATAAATTTGCATTTGAGTTCTAGTAAAATTCACATTTTCTTTAATTGTAATAGGATAAGCAAGCCAACCCGTTTTTGTATTTTCAAGCTGCTTTGGTAGAATAAAAAAGTTTTTATAATCTTTTAAAAAACTTGATATTTTTTTGAAATTTGATTCTCTTTTATTGATATTATTTTTCAATTTTTTTAATTGTTCGATACCAAATGCAGCACCTATTTCTGAAGGTTCTAGATTATGTCCTGCCTCAGCAAAAACAAATTTCTTATCATACTGAATGCCGTCCAATTTTATATTAAATCTGTTTTCTATTTTTTCAGATTTTTCATCATATAATGACGAGCTTCTGCCCCAGGATCTTAATAATTTAGCTCTTAGATATAGTTTTTTATCATTAAAACAAACCATACCTCCATTACCAGCACAGTTCATTATATGCGACCCGTAAAAACTTGTTATACTAATGTCAGCAAGAGTCCCGGTTGATTTTTTGTTATGAGTTGCACCAATCGTATCAGCAGAATCTTCAATAATTATAATTTTTTTATTTTTGATAATTTTTGAAATTTTTTTCCAATTAACAATATTTCCAAGTAAATGAGGAGCTAGGATTGCTCTAGTTTTTTTTGTAATTAACTTTTCAATTTGATCTTCGTCAATACAATATGTCCCTTCTTTTACATCAGCAAAAACAGGTATTAACCCATTTCTTACAATGTAAGATACCGTCGTTCCAAAAGTTAATGCAGGGGTAATAACTTCACTTCCCTCGGGAAGATTTAACACTTCCATTGCCAACATTATTGCAGATGAGCCTGAGTTTACCATTAATCCATACTTTTTGGCAAAAAGAGAAGCAACCTTTTTTTCTAACTGACTTACATTCTTGCCCATTTGAGTAGAAGTTTTTAAAACTTTTATTACTGCATTAATTTCTTTATCATCATGAACGCTAAGTCCATATGGGACTCTGGGAAATGTTCTGTTAATTTTAGATTTCATAAGTTGCGAATAGTTAATCTTGTAGTATATATTTTAATAAATATTGTAAAGTTAATAATTAATTTTAATTTAAAAAATGAATTTTTCAAAAATATTAATAATCGTTGCACATCCAGATGATGAAATCCTTGGGTGTGGTGGAACAATTTTAAAATTTAAAAATAAAAGTAAAATCCAAATCATTTTTACATGTAAGGCATATGAAAAAAGAATCGAAAAAAATATTAGTAATAATGAAAAAAGGCAAACGCTTGCAAAAAAAGTTTGTAGTTATTTAAAAATTAATAAACCGATATTTTTAAATTACAATGGACTATCATTAAGAAGAAAAGATATAACTGACATGTCAAAATCAATTTATGATCAAATTATAAAGTTTAAACCCAAAACAATTATAACACACTGTGTTGACGATAATCATCACGATCACAGAGCTACTGCAGAAGCAACTCTGATAGCTACAAGACATAAAGACTCAACAAATTATATTAAAAAGTTGTTATCCTGTGAAATTCCATCAGCTTCAGATCGATTGATAAAAAAAAATAAAAATTTTAATCCAAATCTTTTTATAGATATTAACAAACAATTAGATAATAAAATTAATATTTTAAAAAAATTCTATAAAAATGAGCTTAAAAAATATCCAAATCTTTTATCAATTAAAGGTATTCAAAATTTACATAAATTTAGAGGTAATTCTGTAAGTCTTAAAAGTGCAGAAGCTTTTGAAATTGTTTTTGAAAAAATAAATAGTTAAAAAATTCTTGGAACCGGAAGAGGTATGATAAATTTGAATTTTTTCTTATTCTTCTTAAAATAACTAATTATTTCATTTTTAAAATTCCAGGCTGTTAAAAAAATATATTCTATTTTTGTATTATTCTTTAATAATATTTTAGGATCATATATTTTCAAACCAGTACCTGAAAAATAAAGGCCTTGCTTGAAAGGACTACGGTCAACTACATATTCAAAATACTTTTTATCTAGTTTAAAATAATTTATTAAAGTTAGACCTCTATCAGAGGCTCCATAACAGACTATTTTTTTTTTATTTTTTTTTAAATTTGAAATTATTTTTCTAATTTCATTTTTAAGTTGTATGACTTTATCTGAAAATTTTAAGTAAATTTTAATCTTATTGTAGCCTAATTTTTTTTCTTTTTTAATTGCCGATGTAACCCTTAAAGAATTTTTTCTGATCATTTTTCTGGAATTTTTTTGAACAAAAACCATCATTGACCCACCATGAATTTTACTTTTACTATAATCTATAATTTTCATATTAAATTTCTTAAAAAATTTTTGCATTGGATTAAGAGAAAAGTATGAAATATGTTCGTAATACATTGTGTCAAATTGTAATCCTCTCAAAGTATCAATCAGGTAAGGATTCTCATAAATAAAAATTGTATTATCATCCATCAAATTTTTCAATCCAGAGACAAAGTCATGCATATCATTAATTGCACCAAATGTATTTGTGCATAAAATAATTTTTGGTGAACCATATTTTTTTTTAATTTCTCTAGAAGTATTAAGGCCAAAAAAATCTCTAAATACTTTAATACCTAACTTTTTTGCAAAATTAGAAGTCTTAAATGTTGGGTCAACACAAAGTGTTTTTAGATTTTTTTTTAAGTTATTAAAATTATTTAAAAATGTTCCATCATTTCCTCCAATATCTATTATTAAATCATTTTTTTTTAAATTAAATTTTTTATATATTTGTAATGTTCTTTGTTTAAAATGTTTTTTTGCAGTATCACTAAACCTAGTATGATAAGTGTAGTCCTTAATATAAAAATCTGGAAGCGGCACTGATCCTGCTTGAACGTGCCAGCAGCTCGGACAAACTTTCATGTTTAAATTGGGTAAATCTTTTCTACGTGTCAATTTTTTTTCACCGTTTTTTTTAGGAATCTTGCCTAATTTTAAAAAAGTAACTAGTTTTTTTTCTTCACACAAAATACACTTTTTTGATACTTTTAAAATTTTTTTCATTACTTTTATTTAAACTTAATCAATATAATTTCAATTAATATTTTTATGAATTTAAGTAATTTATAATTTTAATAAAATTATTAATGATGTATATAAACACATAAATATACAACTATTATGAAAAATAAAATTTTAGTTACAGGTGGGTCTGGTTTTATTGGTTCACACATGGTGAGAGAGTTAATTAAGAAAAATTATGAAGTAGCAATAACAACGAAATATGACAGTGTTTATGAGAATATTAGATTATATAATTTATGGAAAAAAATAAAAGTTATTGAGTGTGATTTAAGACACTCAAATTCTATAAGTAAAATTAGAGATTTTAATCCAAAAATAATATTACACTTCGCTGCTTACAATGATGTAAAGGGTAGTTTTTTAAATTACAATGAAGCATTAGAGAGCAATACAATTGGCACTGCAAATTTATTAGAAAATTTAAAGAGCTATGAGCAATTTGTATATATCTCCACATCTGAAGTTTATGGTTATCAAAAAAAAGGTTTATTATTTCATGAAAAGTTACTTCCACATCCGATATCTCCTTACTCTATAGGGAAATATACTGGTGAATTGTATGCTCAAATGCACATGCAGCACATGCATAAACCAATTAAGATATTAAGGCCATTTAATGTTTTTGGTGAAACACAAAGTAACAAAGCTGTAATTCCTGAACTTATCGAAAAGTTTATTAAAAACGAAACAGTAAAAATTACCAAAGGATTTCAAACGCGAGAGTTTAATTATGTAGGTAATACAGTAAATTTTTTACATCAGGCATTAAATAGAAATTCTTTTTTTAATAATATTGTAAATATTTCTGATGGTAATGAAGTATCAATAAAAGCTTTAGCTAAAAAAATTCAAGAATTAACAAACTCAAAATCTAAATTAATAATTGGTGGCCTTTCTGAGAGACCGACTGAAATTCATAAAATGAAAGCCTCTGTAAAAAAAATGAAAAGTTTATTATCAAAGAATTCTAAATTAATATCTTTTGAAGAGGGTTTGATTAAAACAATAAATTGGCATAAAGAAAAAGAAAAACTATCTACAATTTTTTAATTAATGTCAAAGACCACAATTATTGTTCCATTACTTGATCGTCATGAATTCACTGAAAGAGTTTTAAGTTATTACAATATAAATAAAGTAAATCATCTTTTTTATATTGCAGATGGATCAAAAAAAAAAAAATTTAATCAAAAGTATTTAGAAAAGAAATTTCCAAATGTTAGATTGAAATATAAAAGTTTTCCATTCGATAAAAATTTTAAATTATTTACAAAAAAAATGTTTGAAGTTGCCAAGGGAATCAAGACACAGTATGTTTATCAAATTGCTAATGATGATTTCTTCAATCCAAATTTTGTAAAAAAATCAGAACTATTTTTAAGTAAAAATAAAAGCTATAATTTTGTTGGCGGCAAAGTTTTAAATTTTAAAATTATTCAACCATTTAAAAAAGTAAATGATTTTGGATATTTTAAAATGGAAAAAAAAGTTCAGTATTGGCACTATAAAAAAGTATATAAAAGTAATAATAGTAATAGCAGAATTAAAAGAGTTGAAAACTTTTTAACGTCTTTAACGTATGAGTGCTTAATTAAAAAATCTACTTATCTTGAAATATGGAAATATGCACATAGGTTTAATGTAGCTAACAGTTTTGAATTAAATTGGTTTATGAATATTATACCATTAATTAACGGAAAAAAACATTTTATTAATATGACGAGTGTTTTACGTCAATGTAATACTCATGAAGGATTGGGTTTGTCAGAGATGTTAAAGACTGGTGCAAAAAGAAAAAGATATACAAATTTTTTAATTTTTTTACAAAAACAAAAAATACTGACCTCAAAATTAGCACTTGCGAAACTTAAAAAAGCAAAAAACTCAGCAATTGATATAATTGATCCAACAACCCCTGAAGGAAAAAAAAATATTTTTAAAACAAAATGGTTTCCCATTTATCAATCAATAAAAAATAATATAAAAAATGTAAATTATTATTTATTATATTTATTTTTTTTAAATAAAAAAAATAAATATGCATCTTTATTAAATAAAATTAAAATATATTTAAATGATAAAAAAAATATTTAAAGTAACTCTATTTATTATCGCAAGAAGATTAACTTTTTTTATTCAAAATATTTTTAAAAAAAAGGTTTACAAAAATACTGATGAGGTAAAAAAATATTCCGATTTAATAGAGAATAAAGGTGTCGTAATAATAGAGAATTATTTAGATAAAAAAAGCTGCGAATCCATTATCAATGTAATTGAATCTTTTTATAGTAAAAATAAAGAGTTGATTTGGCATGATAAATTTAATTCCGAGTATAGACTGCATGGTGCAGAAAAAATAGATGAAGAAATAAATAATTTTTTTTCAAATAATTTATTAATTAATATTGGCTCACTTTGTGCAAAAAGACCGCTTTCAAATTTAATGACAATGGCGAATAAAGTTAAGTATAATCAAAATAATTTAGGCTCCGGTGGTGGTTGGCATAGAGATGATTATAATTTTCAGTTTAAGGCAATTTTATATTTGAATGATGTGACTTCAGATAATGGTCCATTTCAATTTATAAAAAATTCTAATAAATTATTTAATATTGTAAAAGACACAGTTTTGGCATCACTGGACATTAAAAGCACAAGAATAGATAGTGAAAAAGTTGATTTACTTAGCAGTAAAAGATTAAAAACAATTATTGGCAAGGCCGGCACTCTAATATTGGTTGACACATCTTTAATACACAGGGGAAAACCATTAATTAATGGAAAAAGGTATGCAATAACTAATTATTATTATCCGAACTACAAAATAGACGCAATGCGAAATCATTTTTTGCCAAAAATAAAATAAATTATTTCTTTATTTGTTTCAAGAAAGTTGAATAATTTCTAATATATTCTTTCTCAGAAAATTTTTTATCACAAATCACCATCAGTAATTGCTTTTTCTTCATATTAATTTTTACCCAATTTAAAGGAGGAACTTTTAAAAGCTTCTTAAATTCTAATAATTTTAATTTTTTTAAACCACTTTTATTTTCTATAGTTATTTCGATATTACCATTTAAGCTTAAAAAAATTTGAGTGCATACTTTATGAGCATGATCTCCCCTTAAACATTTGCTATTCGAGCTTAAAAAAAAAATTCTTTCAATTCTAAAATTTTTTTTTTTTAAGTTTTCTAAAATGTGAAGTTTACAAATTTTATCCTGAATAGATTTAATCTTCATATAGTTAGGTTAAAATAGATATTGTTTTTCTTATTTCATTTTTGACTTTACCTTTAAATTTAAAACCAATGCTAATAAAATAATCAGGAATAACCATATATGATTTTTGATTTAGTATTTTGGTATTAACAAATTTAATTTTTAAATCCTTCTTGTAAATTTTAATCATTTTTATAATATTTATAACAGAGTGATTTTCACTTACTGCATCAAATGTTCCTATAATTTTTTTTTTAATTAAGATAAATTCAATTAGTTTTACAAAATCACTTAAAACTAAATATGGTCTTTTTTTAGTATATAATTTTTTCCATACAGTTATAGGTTTTGATAATGCTGCTTGATAAGAAAATTTATTAATAGCTGTATGAAATCGTATTCCTGTGGATATTCCACAAATAGTACCAAGACGTAAAATAGTAAATTTTTTTAATTTTTTTTTAATATAATTTTCTTCAAGTATTTTACATTCAGCATAGGGGCTTTGAGGATTAATCATATTTTTACTTTGATTATTCTTTGAATTAATTATTTTAGATTGATCCCCGTATACACTTGTAGAAGAAGCAAAAATTAGATGAGTTTTTTTATCTTTACAAAAATTAACAATTTTTTTTGTTCCATTTAAATTATTTTTTTTTATTTCCTTTTCTTTACCAATACTTTTTTCAGCATTAGTTATTGCCGCTAAGTGAATTGCATAATTAATTTTAGTTTTAATTTTTGTAAATGAAAATTGGTTAAGATCTTCATCAAAAAAAATTATTTTTTCTTTTTTAACTTTAATAAAAGAACAAAATCTTTGAGTTAAAAAGTTATCAATAATAAATATCTTCTTTATTTTCTTATTGTTAATAAACTTTTCTATAAGTGCTGAGCCTAAATGACCAAATCCACCAGTAATTAAAATATTCATATCTTTTTTGATTTATTAAAAAAATTAGGTATTAAATCATTTTTTAAACTCATCTTGTATTCCTCCTCTGGATTGTATATTCCAGATGTTCCGTAAATCATATGGTTTTCATTTGATAATGTTATATATCCATGAGCTACACCTGGTGGAAAAAAATACATAATACTATCTTTTTTACTATTGATACTAAGTGTTGTGTGTTTTTTAAATGTTTTTGACCTTAATCGCATGTCATAAAGGTATACTTGAATTTTACCTTTCAACAAATAATTCCATTGACTTTGATTTTTATGAATATGCCAAGCTTTTATAACTTTTTTTTTTATAAATGAGTGGCTAATTTGTTTAAATTTTTTTTTAATTAAAAAATCATCTTTAAAAATTTCTCTAAAAAATCCTCTTTTGTCATTATTTGATTTTATTTTTTTAAAAAAAACACCATGAATTTTAGTCATTAGTTTATTTTTTAATCTTTTTAATGTGAGATTTAATATTATTTGATAATAGTAAATTATTAGACCATTCTTTTAGTAATTTATATTTTTTATTTTTTTTAAAAAAATTATCTAATGCAGTTTTTGGATTATTATTTTTGTTCCATTTTCTGACTCTGAATTTATTTTCAGGTATATAATTTAGTATTGTATCACCAACAATAATAACATCGTTTTTGTTGACTATATTGTCATATAAATTTAATTCTTTGAGCACATGTTCTTCTATATGGTCAGAGTCAAGATGAATTAAGCATTTTTTATAATTTTTTCTAATTTCTGAAATTTTGGAAAAAATTTTGTTGTCTAATGAGCTTCCTTTTATTAATTTAACCTTGTTAGATATTTTTGCATTGAGTCTTAATTTTAGATCTTTTGGCATAAATATATCCACACCTACTATTTTCTTTATAGGAACTGATTTTGCCAAAGTATCATAAAATAAAAGCATTCCACCCCAAGCAACTCCTATTTCAATTATTATATCTGGTTTTTCTTTAAAAATGATATCCTGCATTTTAATGATGTCCTCAGGTGTTTGTAAAATAGGTTCACCTAGCCAAAAGTGCTGATAGCACCAATTATATTTGTCACTTTCACTGTAAAGTTTATATTTTAAATTATTTATTTTGTTATTATTTGATAATGAACGAGAGTATTTAGCAGCATTTTTAATAAATTGTAATTTTGTAATTTTTTTTTTATCCATTAAGATGGTATTATATATTAATAAACCTCAAGTGTATAAAAAAAAAATAATTATAACAGGTTCAAATGGTTTTTTAGGAAAAAACGTAGCAAATTTTCTTGAAAATAAGTACATAGTTCAAAAATTATCCTTTAAAAATTTTACCAAGATCAAAAAAGATAAAAAAAAAAAATATTTAGATAATTTTATAAAAAAACACAAGCCATTTGCAGTAATTCATCTTGCAACTTATTTTTCCAAAAAAAGAGATAATAAAACGCTTATTAAATGTATGAATATTAATTATTTTCTCTCTAAAATGCTTTATCAGGTCGCGGTAGCTAATTCTGTAAATAAATTTATTTATACGGGTAGTAATTATGAAAGCATAAGAGATAATAAAAAAATTTATCCTTATATATTATCAAAAAAAAGATACAGTGTTTTTTTAAAAAAAAGTAATTCAAAAAAAACTAATCTAATTTGTCTTTACCTTTCAAATGTTTATGGTGAAAATGATAAAAGAAAAAAAATTTTAAATTATTTATTTAAGATTAGAAAAACCAAAAAAGATATTATTTTTAAGGTTTTTAAGTCATCAAGAATTAACTTTATTCATGTAAAAGATTTAATGCAGATAATAAAAATTTGTATTTCTAAAAAATTTTTAAAAAAAAAAATATTCTTTAACATAAAATTTAAAAAGAACTTTTCATTATCAAAAATAATTTTAAATTTTTCAAAAGTTAACAAACATATTTCTTATAAAACTTTAAAAAAATCTGATAAAAACTTAGAGGCTGACGAAAGTGATATTATTTATAAATATAAAAATTTCCCATACTATAAACCCACAATTGAGATTAACAATTGGATTAAAAAAAAACTATCTAACTAAAGTTATTAATTAATTTAATAATTTTTTTAACACTGGTTATGCTTAAGGCTGGATAGATTGGTAGAGATAAAATATTTGGAATAATTTTTTTAGTATTAATTAGCTTGCCTTTTTTAAAATTTTTAAAAGGTATTTGTTCATGATTAGCAAGTTTATAGTGTATACCTGGATTAATATTATTTTTTTTTAAGTACGTGATTAGTTTTCTTCTTAAGTTTTTCTTTACAATTACCACATACAAGTGGAACACATTTTTTGTATCAGCTATAGCTTGAGGAAGTATTATATCTTTATTTTGAATTTTATCAGAATATAGTTTCGCAATTCTCTCTCTTTTTTTATTATTTTCATTTAAGTAATTTAATTTAACATTTAGTATTGCAGCATGAATTTCATCCATACGTCTGTTGATAGACTTTAAAATACCAACATTTTTTTTTATCCAGCCATATTCCCGAAATAGTTTCGCCTTTTTATAAAATTTGGAATTATTTGTTATAATTGCGCCAGCATCACCAAATGTCGATAGGTTTTTTGTAGGATAAAAACTAAAGGTACCAAAATCACCAAAAGTACCAACTTTTTTTCCATTAAATTCTGCTCCATGCGCCTGTGCGCAGTCCTCAATTAAAAATATTTTATTTTTTTGGCATATTTCTTTTATTTTTTTTACATCTGCCACCATTCCATATAGGTGAACTAAGATTACACCTTTAGTTTTTTTAGTTAAGTTTTTATCAATTTCATCATGCTTCATATTGAAATTGTTGTTTTCTATATCAACTAAAATTGGTTTAGCTCCAATTTCAGTGATTGCAGCAACAGTAGCGTAGGCAGTATGTGAGGTTGTAATTATCTCATCTCCTCTTTTTATATCTAAAGATTTTAGAGCTATAATTATGGCTTCAGTACCACTTGAAACCCCTATAGAATACTTACATCGATTGTATTTAGAAAATTTCTCCTCAAATTTTTTGACAGATTTGCCAAGTATATAATCGTTACTTAAGAGAGTATTGCTAATTGCTAGATCTATTTTTTTTTTATTTTGTAAATATTCACTTATGGGATTTGCAAAGTTTATCATAAACTAGGTGCAATAATACTTTTTCTACTATTTTTATTAAAAAATTTTTTGTTGATATGCGTTAACCAAATAATATTTTTATTTTTTTCTTTTTTGAATATTTCCAAGTAATGATTCCATGCAAATAAAATACAGTATTTTGGCTTTATATTATTAAATTCTTTATAATCTATAATTGGTATAGATGTTCCAGGCGCATACCTTCCAATTTTAGTAGGGCTCGTATCAAATATTCCTTCTATAAAATTTGATTTTAAATTACAGAAATTAATTATAGTAGTACTTTTTGAGGTAGCTCCATAGCCATATACTTTTATCTTTTTGTGATTCAATTTTTTAATTGTCTGTAAAATTTTTTTCTTAGAGAGAATACATTTTTTTGCAAAATTTTTTATTGTATTAATATTAGTGAGTTTAATTTTATTTTCATAATCCAGTATTTCAATTAATTTTTTAGTTTTTTTTCTAACACCTTTTTTTTGAATATAGTATCTTACAGATCCACCATGAGTTGGAATTCGTTCTGCATTGAATACTTCTAAGTTAAGATTTTTTATAATTGAGCTTATAGCATTTACAGAGAATAAATAAAAATGCTCATCATATATTTGGTCATAAGATGTTTTTTCAATCACATCACCAAGATAAGGTTCTTCAAAGATAAATACACCATTATCTTTTAATGATAGTTCAATATTTTTAAAAAGAGTAATAATATCTGGTATATGACAAATTACATTGGCAGCAAATATTACATCAAAATTATTTTTTAATTTTTTTTGATTAATGAGTTTTTTATTAAAAAAAGAGTTAACAACATTTAATTTTTTAGACTTTGAAATTTGACAAACATTTTTGGATGGTTCCACACCTAAGTGATTAAATTTTTTAAAATTTTGTAAAAAAATTCCATCATTACAACCAATTTCCATAATTTTAAATTTATCTTTTGTAAATTTTTTTCTTATTATTTTTGCCACATTTCCAAAATGGTTTTGCATATTTTTAGATGTTGATGATAAAAAAGCATAATTTTTATTAAACAACTTCTTTGGTTTTGGTGCACTAACAAGTTGAAGGATTCCATCTTGGTCATTAAACGCTATCTGCATTTTATAATTATTTTTTTTATTAATAGTTTTTGAAAAGTCATTAGCAATAGGCATATTTCCATAACTCAGAATGATAGGAATTTTTTTTCCAGTTATTTTACATTTGCAATATTTCATAATTTTAATTAGATAGGTTGTTTAAGTATTTTCCGTAGTCATTTTTGTATTTGCTAGCAACTTTTTTAAGTTGTTTTGAGGATATAAAATTATTCCTCCAAACGATCTCTTCTGGTGATCCTATAACAAAATTTTGTCTTTTTTCAATAGCTCTTATAAAGTTAGAGCAATCATTTAAGTCATCAAAAGATCCCATGTCTAACCAAGAAATTCCTCTTCCAATTTTTGAAAATTTAGCTTTTTTCTCTCTAATATAAATCTTTATTAAATCAACTATTTCAAGCTCACCTCTTTTTGATTTTTTTAGGCTCTTACAGTAGTTAACAACATTCTTGTCAAAAAAATATAAGCCTGGAATTGCTAAGTTTGTTTTCGGATTTTTAGGCTTTTCTTCGATATTAATAATTTTACTTTTTCTATTATGAAGAACAGCATAATTTTCTGGGTTCTGAACATTATACGCATAAAAATGAACCCCATTTTTATTATCCAGACCTTTTTTTAAAAATTTATATAGATCATTACCAAAAATAAAATTATCACCTAACATTAAGCACACACTTTGATTTTTTATGTATTTTTGTGAGACAAGGAAAGCCTCAGGAATGCCATTTGCTTTTTTTTGTATTATGTATTTAATTTTAATTCCGAAACCCGAGCCATTAGAAAGTAATTTTTTATATAAGTTTATGCTACCAGGGTCACAAATTATTATTATTTCTTTAAATTTAAGCAAAAGTAAAACACTTAGTGAATAATATATCATGGGCTTATTATAAACTGGTAAAAGATGCTTGTTTATAGCTATAGTAGTTGGTCTCATCCTAGAGCCTGTTCCGCCTGCTAAAAGTATAGCTTTCATAGAAGTTCTTTGCTTTGATTTGTATAATGCTTAATTGTTTTTAAGAGACCATCATTTAATTTTATCTTATGTTTCCATCCTAGTTTTCTAATTTTATTACTATTAATTTTATAAATTCTATCATGTCCAGCTCGATCTTTTACATATTTTATTAAATTTTTTTGTATTTTGAATTCAGTTTCTTTTTTTATTATCTTAATAATTTTATTAATTAGATCTATATTCTTTTCTGTATAGCCGCTACCAATAAGGAAGGTTTGATTAGGGATAGCTTTTTTAATTAAAAATTCAATAGCATTTATAAAATCATCTACATAAATCCATTCTCGAATATTCTTTCCATTTCCATATAAAGGAATTTTTTTTTTATTGATAATAGAATTTATTACCACAGGAATAAATTTTTCTTTATTTTGATAGGGACCAAAATTATTTGATGAATTAATAATATTATAATTTATTCCATAAGTATTTGACCAAGCTCTTACAAGGTGATCTGAAGACGCTTTTGTGGCAGAGTATGGAGATCTTGGATCATATTTAGAATTTTCTGTAAAGCTTTTTTTATTTGCTTCACCAAAAACCTCATCAGTTGATATATGAATTATCTTTGTTTTTTTTTTTAAAAGTTTCAACAAATTATAAGTTCCAATGATGTTTGTATTTATAAAGTCATCAGGTCTTGTAATAGAATTATCCACATGGCTTTCAGCTGCAAAATGAATGACAATATCAGGATTAAAATTATCAAATATTTTTTTTAATTTATCAAAATCACAAATATCAACTTTATGAAAATTATAATTTTTCTTCCCCTTTAATTTTTTTTCTAAATCTTTCGATGCTGCATAAGTTAATTTATCAATATTTAAAAATTTGGATTTAGGATATCTATTTGTAAATATTCTGAGAAAATTTCCACCAATAAATCCCAACCCTCCAGTTATAAGGAATTTTTTGTATTTCATATCAAAGTTTAAACTTATCTAGCATAGACATAGTGTATATATTGTGTTTTAAAAATTTAAATAGAAAAATGAAATTAGCTTATCGCAATATACCCGTTCTAGTATTAGGCTATAATAGACCCTCTCATATTAAGAAATTAATAAATTCGCTTAGGATAATAAGACCAAAAAAAATATACATCTCACTTGATGGTCCCAAAAAAAAAATTAAAGATATTAATAAATGCAATCTAGTTAAAGACCAAATTGATAAAATAGACTGGAATTGTGAGATAAAAAAAAATTATAATTCCAATAACTTGGGATGTAAAGAGTCTGTTAGCAAAGGAATTAAGTGGTTTTTTAAAAATAACAAATTTGGAATTATTTTAGAGGATGATTGTATACCAAATCGAACTTTCTTTCATTTTTGTTATAAAATTAATCAAATATACAAAGATAATAAAAAAATTTTTTCGATTTCAGGATCAAATTTTTTTAATCAAAAAATTGAAGAAGATTATTATTTTTCTAAATATGCTCATTGTTGGGGATGGGCCACATGGAGAAGAGCGTGGAAACATTATGATCACAATTTGAGTTTTTGGGAAAAATGGAAAAATTCTAATAGTTGGAAATCACTACACAAAAATGAAATTGAGAGAAAATATTGGGAAAAAATTATTGATAAAGTAAAAAAAAATAAAATTAATAGTTGGGCATATATTTGGACTTGCAGTGTTTGGAAAAAAAATGGTATTTCAATCATTCCTAAAAAAAATTTAATTAAAAATGTTGGGTTTGATATTCAAGGTACAAATTCATTGAAAGTAGAAAAAAAACATTTAAAAGCGTATTCCATAGACTTTAAAAAAAATTTAAAAAGACCCAAAGTTATAAACACTTTGGAACTTAATGACGCTTATGTATTCAAAAATCACTTTCAGGGAAAATATTATTTATGGCCATGGATTATTATAAAGATTATAAAACTATTACTATCAAATCCAAAAATTTTTGTTCTTAAAATCATTAGAAAGTTTCATTTATGAATATTTTAAAATTTTTATTATATTTTTTATTAAGCATCTTTAGTAAAAAAAAACGTTATGTAATTTTAACTCCAAATCTTCTGTATTTCTTTATAAAAAATGTATTTATTTATGACAAACAATCAAAATTTTTTTTCGCTCAAAGAATAGAAAGGTATGGGGATTATATAACTGTTCAAGAAATTTTTTTTAATAGTGATTACAATTTAAAAAGTTTTAATTTTTGGCAAAACAAAAATGAGGAAAATAATAAGTTAAAATTAATAATTGATTGTGGCGCTAACATAGGATGCTCTAGTGTGTTTTTAAATAAAAACCACTCTCAAAGTTTTATTGTAGCTATTGAACCAGAAAAAAAAAATTTTAAATTACTAGAATCAAACACCAAGGGAATAAAAAAAATTAAACTCATAAATTCAGCTGTATCAAGTGAAGAGCATTTTTTTAGTTTAGAAAAATCAGAAGATAGTAGGGCTCATAAGGTAAATGATAAAAGAGATGAAAAATTTAATGATATAAAGACTGTCACAATTAACAATATTTTAAAAGAGTATCCAGAGAATGAATTTTCTTTTTTTCTAATAAAAATTGACATTGAAGGATTTGAAAAAAAACTATTTGAAAAAAACACGGAATGGATTGATAAATTTAAATTTATAATCGTTGAATTACATGATTGGATGATCCCATTTAATAATCAATCATTGAGTTTCCAAAAAAAAATACTAAATTCAAAAAGATATAAAGATATAATTATTTCTGGAGAAAACTTAATTTTAATTAATTACTGATGAATTTATTAATTACAGGAGGGCTTGGATATATAGGTGCACATTTATCTGTAGAACTATTAAAAAGTAATACAAAAGTATTTGTATTAGATGATTTGTCTAACTCAACTTTTACAAAAAAAAAAAATATCGAAAAATTATCTAAAAAAAAAATCATATTTATCAAAAATGATTTAAGTAATTATAAAAAAATATCAAAAATATTAAAAGATAACAAAATAGATGTGGTGTTTCACTTAGCAGGATCAAAAGCTGTCAGCGAATCTATTATAAAACCTTATAAATATTATTTAAATAATTCGTTTAGCACAATGCAATTACTTAGAGCGATGAACGAAAGTAATGTTAACAAAATAATTTTTAGTTCTAGTGCTACTGTCTATGGAGTTCGAAATAAAAATGGCATAAAAGAAACTTCAAATTTAGAAACTATAAACCCATATGGAACTTCGAAGCTTATTTCAGAAAAATTGATTATTGATCAAAGCAAAATTTTTAAAAAATTTAATTATATTATTTTAAGGTATTTTAATCCTATAGGCTATCATTTAAGTGGCCTGCTAAGCGATGATAAGTCAAATGATAATTTGGTACCTAATTTGATAAATAATCTAAAATTAAAAAAACCTTTTTTAGTTTATGGAAAAAATTATAATACTAAAGATGGAACAGCTATTAGAGACTATATCCATATAAATGATTTGATTTCGGCACACGTATTATCTTTAAAATATATTTATAAAAATAAAAGTGAAATATTCAATGTTGGAACAGGAAAGGGGTACAGTGTTTTACAAATTTTAAAAGTTTTTCAAAAAGTATTAAATAAAAAAATTCCTTTTAAATTTGTAAATAGAAGAAAAGGAGACCCAGCCATGATCTACTGCACACCAACAAAAATAAAAAAAGTATTAAAATGGAAACCTGCTTACTCACTACTAGACATGTGTCAGCATGCTATAAAAAAATTTAATTGATGAATAGTTTAATTTTTAATTTTAAATATCTCTTTTCTGAGATTAATAATAATTTTAGATTTAGATTATTTTTATTATGTTTTTTTATGATAATTTCAGCTTTATTGGAATTAGCTTCAATAGCCTCTCTTGTTCCTTTTCTTCAAAAAATTTTATTTTTAAATCAAGAAAGTAAAATTATTTTTTTTGATGATTTATTTGTAAATTATAATTTTTATCTAGAAAATAAATTTTTAATTATAACAATTTTTTTCATCGGGTTTATTTTATTATCACTTTTAATTAGAGTATTTGTATTAAAATTAACATATAACTTTGTAAAAATTATTGGTCTCCATTTTTCTCGCCTAGTTATTAAAAAAACATTAGATCTAAGTTATATAAAATATACCTCTCTAAATTCGAGTAAGCTCTTAGCCATTTTAGAAACTAAAATCGATCGTTTAGTTGATTTCATCTATCACACCTTAGAAGTGCTAAGTTCTATAACAATATTATTATTTATCTTTACTGGTCTCTTAGTCGTTAATACAAAAATTTCTATTATAACATTTATCATTTTATTTATTTGCTATTTAACAATGTTTAAAAGATATAAAAAAAAAACAGTTAATTTGGGTAATTTATATGCTTTAGGGTTATCAAATCGAGTAAAAACTATTCAAGAAATCTTTGGTTCATTTCGTTTATTAAAAATCGATCAATCTAAAAGTAGAATATTTTTTAATAATCAATTTTTAAAATCTGATGAAAATATAAGATCTGCCCTAGCAAAGTTAAGTTTTCTTGGAACATTTCCTAGATACCTCATAGAAGGACTAGCAATAATAATAATTAGCTCATTAGCATTTATTTTGATTAAAAATAAGTTTTATCCTCAGGAAATGATAGTATTATCATTAGGTGTAATAGCTTTTACAGCACAAAAACTTTTGCCTTTAGCTCAAAAAATTTATTATTCCATGTCTTACATGTTAGGTCAAAAGCAGTCGGTATCTGATGTTATTAATTTTCTAGATATAAAAAACACCCTAATTTCTTTTTCTAAAAACAAAGAGCTATCATTCAATAAATCAATAGTTTTAAAAAATGTTAAATTTGAATACTCAACAAAAAAAAAAAATATAGTTTTTGAAAATATAAACTTAGAAATAGAAAAAAAATCAAAAATATGCATAGTTGGAAAAACTGGCAGTGGAAAAAGTACTTTTGTAGATATAGTTATAGGCTTGCTAAAACCAGACAAAGGTGAGGTTTTAGTTGACGGAATTAACATAAATGATTCTATTGAGACCTGGCAAAAAAAAATATCTTATGTGCCTCAATCAACTTTTTTAACAGATTCTACAATTTTAGAAAATATAGTATTTGGCGTTGATCCCCACAATGTAGATTTTAAAAAATTAGATAGAGCAATTAAAATAGCCAACCTGGATTTCATGATCAGTAAGTTGCCAGAGAAACTTCAAACTAAAATTGGTGAAAGAGGAATAATATTATCTGGTGGCCAAGTTCAAAGACTAGGTTTGGCAAGGGCTTTTTATAAAGATTTTGAAGTTTTAATTCTAGATGAATCAACAAATGCCCTTGACTCTTTTACAGAAAAATCGATCTATTCAAATATTAAAAATGAGTTTGCAGACAAGACAATTCTTTCAATTACACATAATAGAGAATTATCAAACAATTTTGACATAGTTTTAGAAATAAATAATACAGAAATAATGATTAAGAAAAACTTAAAAAAGTTAATATGAAAGTAGTTATTTTAGCAGGTGGTAAAGGTACAAGAATATCTCAATATACAAAAGATATTCCAAAACCGATGATTAGAGTAGGGAATATACCAATGCTGACACATATAATGAGAATATTTAAATTTTATGGCTTTGATGAATTTATAATAGCTGGTGGCTATAAAATAAATGTAATAAAAAAATATTATAAAAATTCAAAAGAGTTTAAAAATATAAAAATTATTTTTACAGGATCAGATACAATGACAGGTGGTAGAGTTCTGAGATTAAAAAAGTATTTAAAAAAAGAAACTTTTTTTATGACATATGGTGATGGAGTATCTAATGTGGATTTAAAAAAATTGCTTGCTTTTCATAAAAAAAATAAAAAAATTGCAACCGTAACTGCTGTTAGACCACCAGTTAAATTTGGCGAATTGGATATAAAAAAAGATTCTACAGTTGTATCGTTTGTGGAAAAACCAAAAGTCAAACAAGGGTGGATAAATGGCGGTTTTTTTGTACTAAATTATAAAATTTTTGAATTTATAAAAAAAACAAACGATATATTTGAAACTGATATACTAAAACAAGTAGTGAAAAAAAAACATTTAAAAGCTTACAAACATGAAGGTTTCTGGAAATGTATGGATAATTTGGGTGAAAAAATAGAGTTAGAAAGAATATATAAAAAAAATAAAAAATTATGAATGATAAAATTTTACTAAATTCAACTGAATTAACAGGAATTATTGGAAAAAGTGAAATTCAAAAATTATCTACAGTTGTTGAAAAAGAAGAGTGGAAAAAATATAGAAGTGATTATGATTTGGCTTCTAATTTGGGAGCAACAAGTTATCCAATACAGTTAGATTTCGAACTTAACGCATCTTGTAATTTAAAATGCCCGATGTGTCCAATCTCAGCCGAGTCCCCAAAAGGTAAAGGGAAAAATACTTGGTTTGATTTTGATTTTTTTAAAGAATTAATAGATTATTCAGTAAAAAAAGGCACAAGAGCAATAAAATTAAATTATATTAATGAACCATTAATTAGAAATGATCTATTAAAATTCATTGAATATGCAAAAAAAAAGGGAATTATAGATATCTACCTAAGCACAAACGGAATATTATTAAAAAAAGAATTATCAAAAAAATTAATTAATTCAGGTCTCACTAGAATACAGGTTTCAATAGATGCATATACTCAAGAAACATACGATAAAGTTAGACCAGGAGGAAACTTAAAAAATATAATAGAAAATGTTAATAATTTTTTACAATTAAGAAATGATTCAAATCTTCAAATACCACTTTTGAGAGTAAATTTTGTCAAAACTGAACTAAATGAATTTGAGCTAGATCAATTTATTGATTTTTGGAAAGACCAAGTTGATATGATCGGTGTACAAGAATTTATAAAACCTACAAAAGTTAGTAGTCAAATAAAAAGTAGCAAAACAATAAAAAAAAAAAACTTTAAATGCTCTTTCCCATTCAAGCAATTAGTTATAAATAATGAAAAACAAGTTCTTCCGTGCTGCACTTTTTGGGGTGAAGAATTAGTCATACAAAAATTGAATAAACCAGAGGATCTGTTAGTTGCTTGGAATAGTGATAAAATTAAATATTTAAGAAAAATGCATTTAGAGGGACGATATCAAGAAATACCCCAATGTAAAAATTGTATAGATGGTGGGTTAAGTTAGCCATCAATGAATAAAGAAGATCAAATCGGAATCTTTGGATTAAATTATGAAAATAATTTAGAAAATTTATATATTGATGCATTCAAAAAGTTAAAATACAGAAATATTAAATTTTTTAAAAATAATTTTTATTTTTATATTTTTTGTGTTTTGCAAAAAATTAATAGTAAATATTTATTTGCAATATTCTATTTTTTACATAATTTAAAATTCAAAAAATTTATTTACAAAAATGAATTAAAAACTTTAATTATTTTTAAAGGGATTGAGTTAAACACAAATGCTTATAAGATAATAAAAGAAAAAAATATTACTCTAATAAATATTTACACCGATGATCCTTTTAATTTTAGTTCAAGTACTACGACCTCTAAAAACATAATTAAAAACATAAAAAACTATGATATTTTTTGCATATGGTCTAAAAAAATAAAAAAAAAATTAGAAAGAAAATTTAAAAAAAATTTTTTTCTTTATCTTCCATTTGGATACTCAATAGAAAAACATCGATTAAGTAAAAGTAAAATAATAAAAAAAAAAATTTCATTTATTGGATCATTTGATTATGATCGATATACAATCTTAAATAATATAAAAAAAAAAGTTGACATATATGGCAATGACTGGCCTTCTTTCAAAAAACACAAAGTTCATAAATATATAAAAAATAAAAAACTTAGTGAAACAATCTCTAAGTCGAGTATCTGTCTCAATATTCTAAAAAGACAAAATTTAAGTTCTCATAATATGCGTACTTTTGAAATTCCGTCAATGAATGGTTTAATGTTAACAACTAGAAGTTATGAACAAAATAAATTTTTTCCAGAAAATAGAGCATCATTTATGTTTGGTAATATGCAGGAACTTAATAAAAAAATAGAATATATATTTACTCATCCAGAAAAAGCTAAATTAATTAGAAGAAAAGGCCTGTTACTTGTAAAAAAACATAACTATGTGGAGAGATTAAAATGTCTTATAAAATTTGTAAATGAATATAAAAAAATTAATAAGTTTTGATTATCAAAAAATAAAAAATGTTATTAAAATATTATTAGCTGCAACAATAATATATTTTTTTTTACTTTATTTAAGAGGAAAAATAGATTTACAGAGTTTTATTTTAATTATAATACTATTTATTATTAATTATTCTTTATTTTATATTTATTTTTTATCTAAAAAAGAATTAAATTATATACCAATATACCCGTTAATAATTTTTTATTATTTGTTAACTTACACTTCTTATTTTTATTTTGATTATGAATTAACTCCTATATTTGGACTAAATTTTCCATCAGAAAATTTTGTTGGTAATTATATATATCCTGAAATGAGTATTTTAATATTCACTATATCTTTAGGTCTGATCTTTTTTTCATTCGGATATTTTTTCTTAAATTTTTTAATATTTAAAAAAAATGCATACTGGTTAAAATTAGAGATCAACAATAAAATTGAGCTATTTTTGATTGTAGCATTAATATTATTTGTCATTTTTTATTATATTAATTTAAATTATAAAATTATTAACTTTTCAATAATATCCCAATTAAAATTTCCTATTGAAATTTTTTTGTTGGCTTATTTTCAAGTTAAATATTTATTATCAAAAAATATTTTTATTTTTTTAATTATGATTTTAATGTTATTCTCTTTATTTATCATTGAAATTTCAATGGGTGCTACAGTTTTCCCATATCTATTATTATTAACACCAATTTTTATTAACTTTTATATAAATAAAGAAGTTAATTTTTTAATTGTTATGTTAATCTTCTTATCTGCTTTTATAACCCATACTTTAAAATATGAAATTAGAAAAATCACATGGATTTTACCAGAAGAAAATAAACCAATTAAAGAACAAAATAAAATTTTAAACAATCTAAATTCCACAATAGAGATATATAGCAATCAAACTTATGATACTTTCATTTCAAATGATAATATTGCAGGTCAAAAACATCGATTGTACCATTCAAATACCTCTTTGCAAATAGTACTGTCTAAATCACCCCACTACATAGATTTTTATAATGGCAAAAGTTATGATTCTTTAATTTTTAAATTTGTACCAAGATTTTTATATCATAATAAAAAAGAAGAAGAGTGGGGAAATTTCTGGGGTCACAGATATAATATTTTAAATAAAAAAGATTTTAATACGTCATGGAATTTTCCTGTGTTAAATGAATTTTATGCAAATTTTGGAGTTAAAGGTGTCATATTTGGAATGTTTTTTTTAGGTTTTTTAATCAAAACACTTTTAATATTTTTATCTTTTAATACTAATCAACCAATATTGCTTTCTGTAGCTTCAACAATTATGTTAAATTTTTTCTTTCTAGAGAGTAATTTGTCACTGATTTTAGGTTCAGTTATTAATCAATTATTATTTTTTTCAGTAATTGTTATTTCTATTCTTTTTTTAAATTTTTTGATTCAAAAAATTAGTAATTGATAATTGGTACCTATAAATGAGCAAAAAAAAAATACACATATTCTTGAGAAAACCCCGATACGGCATGAATTTCAGCATAGAAAATTGGTATTTAGAAATGATAAAGAACTTTAGTAATAAAGATATAGAGTTTAAGGTTAAAGTTTGTCCGCTAGAAAGCAAAGGAATATTAAATCGAGTATTTATCACTTTTTGGGCATTTTTTAATCAGGGAGATGTAAACCATGTCACCGGTGACATAAATTTTATTTCTTTTTTTCTTAATAGAAAAAAAACTATTAACACAATTCATGATAACGCTTCATTCATAAGACTAAAAAATTTTAAAAAATATATTTACTATTTATTTTGGATGAAAATCCCACTTTTTAAAAGTGCCTACCTTATTGTAAATTCGAATAAAACAAAAAAAGAACTTTTAAAGTTTGCCAATGTAAATAAAAATAAAATAATTGTAAGTGGTGTTTGTACTCAAAACATATATAAAAAAAAATTAAAAAATTTTTTAAAGATAAAACCTAAAATATTAATCATTGGCACAGCTGATAATAAAAATATTATTAACATCTTAAAGGCATTAATAAGTATTAACTGTGAATTAATAATAATTGGACATCTATCAAATAAACATTTTGATATCATAAAAAAAAATAAAATTAGCTATAAAAACTTTATAGGACTAAGTAATAAAATGGTTTTTAAAAAGTATTGCGAAAGTGATTTGTTGTTATTTCCATCTTTGTATGAAGGTTTTGGTATGCCAATAATAGAAGCACAAACTGTTGGTAGACCAGTGATAACTAGCAATTTTGAGCCTATGACAGATATTGCTGGTAAGGGAGCGCTTTATGTTAATCCGTATAGTGTGCAAAGTATAAAAATTGGAGTAAAAAAAATTATATCTAGTAACGTTTTACGAAAAAAGTTAATAAAGAATGGTTTTAAAAATATTAAAAAATTTAATAAAAATAAAGTCTTACAAACTCATTTAGAATGTTACTATAATATCCTAGGTAATAAATTTGACAAGTGAACCAATGAAAATATCAATAATAGTTGGTGGAAAATTCCATGCTTTTAACTTAGCACAGCAAATTAATAAAAATTATTTTTTAAATCAGATAATTACATCATACCCTAAATACAAACTAAAAAAATATGGAATAAATAGAAATAAGATCACTAGCATTATTTTAAAAGAAATTTTATTAAAACTCTTTAATAAATTAAGTTTTGTAAATCATGTTTTTGACTATAATTACTTCTTAGGTCAATATTTTGATTACAAAGCTTCAAAAAATATAAATTATGAAAATACAGATATTTTAGTAGGATGGTCGGGATTTAGTAAAATATGTTTTACTAGAGCCAAAAAATATAACTGTATCAAAATTTTAGAACGTGGCTCATCACATATTAGGTTTCAAAAAGAAATTTTAATCCAAGAATATAACAATTTAGGAATCAGGCCTAATGTCCCTAGCGAAAAAATGATAAGTAAAGAAATAGAAGAATATGATTTAGCTGATTTTATTTGTGTTCCAAGTCAATTTGTAAAGGAAAGCTTTATAAAATATGGAATTAAAGAAGATAAAATTATTAAAGTTCCTTATGGAGTTGATTTAAAAGAATTTCATTTAATTAAAGATAAAAAAAAAAAAGATAATAAATTTAGAATAATCAGCGCAGGATCAATATCAATTAGAAAGGGATCTCATTATCTACTTGAAGCTTTTCTCAATTTAAATCTTCCAAATTCAGAATTAATTTTAGTAGGTGATGTCAGTCCCGAATTCCAAAAAATTAAAAAAAAATATTCTCATATAACAAATATAAAATTTGTTAAGAAACAAAAACAAGAAGTATTAAAATATTATTATAACAACTCAGATGTTTTTGTTTTATGCTCAATAGAAGAGGGTTTAGCCATGGTTCAAGCACAGGCTATGGCATGTGGATTGCCAGTAATATGCACAACAAATACAGGTGGTTCTGAAATCGTTGATGATGATATTAGTGGATATATTATACCAATTAGAAATAATGAAACCTTAAAAGATAAAATAAAAATTTTATATAATGATAGAGTCAAACTTGAAGAAATGAGCAAATGTGCTCATGCAAAAGCAAATAACAAATTATCATGGGAAAATTATGGAGATAGAATGTTAAAGATATACAGTGAATTAATACAAAAAAATTAAGAACTAATAGAAAATTTCACTAATTTTTTTTGCTTGTGTATCTATTGCTCTAGTCAAGTTAATAGTGTTTTCAATTTCATTAAATTTTATTCTTAAGTCATTATAATTAAAAAATACTTCTTCAATCTTATTTTTTAATGAAACAATATTGCCTTGCTCAAAGATAAAATCCTCACTAATTAGGATTTCAGGAATTGCTCCGACCCTCGATCCAATTACAATAGATCCACAAGCGGCTGACTCTTGTATAACTCTCCCATATTGTTCGTTCCATTCTGATGGTACAATAGTAAGGTCTGTTTGTTTCATAAATTTATTAATGTTGTTGTGATCACATTTTATTACTTTTAATTTTTTATTTTTTTTAAGATTAATTAAATAAGGTTTTATAATTCTGTAATAATTTAAATCATTAACTTCAAATAAATCTAAATTAAAAATCCAATTATCAAAACTTAATAATTTTAATGCTTTTAATAAAGTATGAACTCCTTTTTTGGGTTCAATTTTACCAAAATAGGAAATTCTAAATATTTCATCTTTTGGCAATCTTGAATGTCTATTAAATTTTTTATTATCAAAGCCTAATGGAATAATAATCGTTTTTTTTTTTAAACCACAGTAATCTAAATTTTCTTTAATTTGTTTAGTATAACAAAATATTTTAAAAATCTGTGACTTAAAAAAAAATTTTATCATCTTAAAGAAAAAAACTTTAATTATTTTTTTAAAGAAATTTTTTTCATTAATAATATTATTCTCATTTGAAAAATAACAAATTTTATAATTTAAAAAATAAGAGAAAATAATTAATATTATGGATTGAAGAGAAATTATATCCATGTCTAAAAAGACATGAGTAATTTTTTCTTTTTTAATGGTGCTTAATAAATTTTTATAGATTTTTAATCTTAAATGATTAAAAATTGTCTTGTAAAAAGAAATATCAATATCAACGTCCTTTGCACTAAAATCTGGATTAATTTTTTTTTTAAAATCTATGTGTGACTGAGGACAAATCAATCTGATATCATAATTATACTTATTTTTAAGAACAGAATACAGCTCTGTATTTATTTTTTTTAAAAATGAATGACTTATTGCTAATATGTTTATTTTTTTGTTCATAAGTTATCTTGAATAAAACATTTATGAGTTATTATATAATTGAAAATTAATATATATATTAAAATATGAAAATTTTAGTTGTTACAGATAATTTATACCATGAAATGGGAGGATCATTTAGAGCCGTTACTGATACACATAAAATCATACTCAATAATGAAAAATATAAATCCAGAATAGCAATTAACAGTGACGGAATATCCAAAAAGAAAATAGACGCTATCTTTCTCGTAAAAAATTTTGATATAATTCATTTTTTTGGTGCTTGGACTTTATTTCACATTAAGATTATACTGTTATCACTCTTATTCAAAAAAAAAATTATTATAACCCCTATGGGGTGCTTTGATGAATGGTCTTTAAATCAAAGAAAAAATAAAAAAAAAATTGCTTTATACATTTATCAAGTTTTTTTCTTGAACAGAGCAAATGTTATTCATGTCACGTCTGATCAGGAAAAAGTAAGTTTACAGAAAATTTGTAATAATAAAAATATAATAATGATTCCGCACGGTACAGATCCAGTTGTCATTAAACCTAAAAAATTTTTTGATGGTACAAAAAAAAAAGCAATTTTTTTCTCAAGACTTCACAAAAAAAAAGGGATTGAGGAATTAGTTGATAGCTGGCTAAATATAAAAAACAATGATTGGGAGCTCCACATCTATGGTTTTGATTATGATGGCTATAATAAATTAATTAAAAAAAAAATAAAAAATAACAAATCAATATTAATTTTTGAACCAATATTATCAAAAAATCACGAATTATTTGAGAAATATGATTTTATGATATTACCAAGTAGGAGTGAAAATTTTGGATTTGTTGTGTTGGAAGCAATGCAATGTGGTCTTCCTGTTTTAACAACGAATGGTACACCATGGCATATGATAGAAAAAAATAATGCAGGATGGATAATAGATAAAAACCTGACAGAACTAGAAAGTAAAATTAATAAAATTTTTTCTTTGCCAAAAGAGGAATTTGAAAAAAAATCTGCTGCAGCAATTAATTTTAGTAAAACTTTTCATTGGGGTAATTTGAAGGAAAAATATTTTAAAATGTATGACAACTTATTTTAAAGACAACTAATATGATTAAAATTCTTTCACTCACTTACAAAAATAATAATTCAGGTGGACCATATAAAGTTGCATTAGATTTCAAAAAAATTTTAGACAAATCATATTTTTATGTAAAGTTATTAGCTTTATCGAATAATTTTTATTATCATTATATATTTAATAAAAAAAAGATTAAAGAATTTGTAAACAAATTTGATGCAATACATAACCAC
>Ga0209630_10000701_pt1 | contig 38027 bp, 38 predicted proteins | sample COG_01_FD_184745 | JGI IMG/M metagenome (GOLD analysis project Ga0209630, IMG submission 184745) | Pelagic Microbial community sample from North Sea - COGITO 998_met_01 (SPAdes) (version 2) | ecosystem: Environmental > Aquatic > Marine > Neritic zone/Coastal water | place: Helgoland, sampling...
CAATTTTTTCAAAAGAAATTCCCATAATTGTAATATCACCAGGTAAGACCATACAATCTAAAAGTACAGTTGGCAGTGATATAGAGGTTATTGATAGTAAAACTTTAAGAAATTCAAATGAGTATTTCATTGGCGATATTTTAGATAATAATTTGAATGGGATGAACTATAATCAATCTGGTGGGTATGGAACTGTTTCAGGAATACAATTAAGAGGCCAACCTAAAAGATATTCGACTGTATACATAGATGGAGTTAAAGTCTCCGATCCATCTACCCCATCTAACGATTATTATTTTAATAATTTAATGTCTGGATCTTTTGATAGGGTTGAGATTTTAAAGGGAGCCCAAAGTTCTTTATATGGTAGTGGTGCTTTAGCAGGAACAATTCAATTATTTTCAAAGAAAGGACGTAATGGACATAACAAAGATGTGGTTGTATCTACAGGTTCGTTTAAAACCAAAAAAGTGGATTTAAGTTTTGATGGAAAAGAAAATAACTATGATTACTTTATAGGTTACACTAATTTCTCTACTGATGGCGAGTCTGCAATGCGAGATAATACAGAAAAAGATGGTTATAGAAGTGATAGTTTAACAATGAACTATGGTTACAATTTAAGCGAAAATTTAAGAGTAGAAAGTTATTTATATCATAATGACATACTCTTAGAATATGATTCTGTAAACAAAACGCGAACTGACTCAAATGATGTTACGGATGATCAGTCAACTAGTTATACTGGGCGATTAATTTATGATATTGGAAATCTAAAAAATACAATATCTTATAATAATACCTACACTTTAAGAAATACTACTGATTATAATTTAGCAAAAACAAATTATTATGGTTATAGAGATGCGATTAATTTTATATCAGAATATAATTTTGATTTAGATAATAGAATTATATTTGGACTTGATAACGAATTTGATGCAGCTGAATTAAAAAGTTATTACACAGGAAGCAAATATAAGGAAAGTGATGAAGCAATTTATTCTCAATATTTTGATCTACAGTTAAGACCAAGAGAGAATACCTACACTACTTTTGGTTTAAGAAGAGACGATCATACTACTGCTGGAGATTATTACACAGGAAGAGCAACGATAGCTCATAAACTCGATAATAGCACAAAATTGAGGGGTAATTTAGGGACTTCAGTAAGATTTCCATCTTTAAATTCTTACCATCACGGACATTCTTTAAAAAACAAAGAAAGTTTGAAAGCAGAAACTGGTAAAAGTATTGACGTTGGTGTAGACAAATTTTTTCCAGAAAATAATATTAGCTTAAGTGCCACTACTTTTTTCTTAGAATATAAAAATGACATTAAAGGGTGGGCGTCTCATGGAGGAGGTTTACAGTATACCTATTCGGGTGAAGATAATCAGTATGTTATTGATAATAGTAATTCAAAAACAGAAAGTTATGGTTTAGAATTACAGACTAATTGGAAGCCTAATGACGACTATGCTTTTGGTTTTGGTTATACAAGAACAGAGACTTACGATGGTACTACATGTGATAACCCAGATTCAACTGCAGGTCCAGGATCTGCTGCATGCAATGATGAAATGAATGTTAGGGTTCCTAGACATCAAGCAAATCTCATAGGAACTAAAATTTTCAGTAGCAATTTATCTCAAACACTTAAACTTAAATATGTAGGTGAAAGAAGAGACTATGGAAATACAAATAATAATTTTGAAGATGTTATACTCTCTCATTATGTTGTTGTTGATTTGGTAACAAATTATAAATTATTTGACACCTATAATTTAAATATATCAGCTAAAAATATCCTGGATGCGAGATATTCTGATGCATATGAGTATAAAGCACCTGGTAGAGCTATAAATTTTATGTTAAAAAAAACCTATTAAATTTAATATTTGTGTTGACCAATATTTAATGTACATTTGCATTGAATTGCAACATAAGCTGTTTAATATAAAATAATGCACATATGAATCATTTAAAGATCTCACTAGGAATATTTGTGGTCTTAGCTGCGAGTAGATTTATTCCTCACCCACCTAACTTTACAAGTTTGCTTGCATTAAGTTTTTATGTACCTGCGATATTGGGAATCAGATACCTTCCGGTATTAATAGTTAGTTTTATAATAACTGACTTAGTTATTGGTTTTCATGAGGTTGCTCTTTTTACTTGGGGTAGTATAATTTTAATCAGTCTTGGGTCTAAGTTCTTTATAAAAACTATACTTAATAGAATATTAGGGTCTTTGTTAGGGGCTTCTTTATTTTTTTTAATTACTAACTTTGGAGTTTGGTCATTAGGTTCATATGGATACAGCTTAAATGGTTTCGTGTCCTGTTATACTCTAGCATTACCATTCTTTGCTTATAGTTTAATTTCAACTTTTATCTTTTCAGGAATTATCGAAGGTGCGCTAAAACTTAATTTTTTAAAATTTAACGTTAGTAAAAAATATTTTAATTAAAATGGAAACTTGCATTGTAACAACTCCTATTAGACCAAAACCAACTGTATTTCCTCCTTTTGGCTCAATGGCAATTATTCAATCATTAAGAAATGATAATAAAAAGTGTTCATTTTATAATATTGATTACCATAGATACGATAGAGAAGAAGTTAAAAGATATTTAAAAGAAAAGAATTATGATATCATTGGTATAAGTGCTGTAGTTTCAACAGCGTACGAGTATACAAAATTTTTATGCGAAACAATTAGATCAATTAACCCAAATACGATAATTATAGTAGGTGGTGGGTTGTGTGCAAGTGCAGAAGTCCTTCATAGAAAAAGCATGGTGGATTACTGTGTAATTGGTGATGGTGAAATTATCATTAAAAATCTTGTTAATGCAATAATTGAAAATAGAGTTACTGATGAGGATTTATTAAAGATTAAGGGAATAACCTTTATAGATAAAAAAGATAAATTTAGATTTACAGGTTATGGACACCCATTGCCTGCCCCACTTCTAGAAGAGCCAGATTTTGAAATCTTAAGAGAAGATAATTCTTTAGATTTTTTTATATCACCTAGAGGAGGGCGTAGCTATGATCCAGAAAAAAATTTCAAAGAAGGAAATTCATGTTTAGTTATTGTGGCAAAAGGGTGTGTTGCAAGATGCACTTTTTGTCACCGTTTTGAAAAAGGATATAGAGTTAATCCTTTAGAAAAAATAAAGAATCACCTTATTAAATTAAGAGATGTTTACAATGTAAGATACATTTCTATTGGTGATGAAAACTTTGGTTCTTACAAAGAAGAAACTAAAGAGCTAGCAAAAATGTTGGGAGAATTAGGGTTTGTTTGGACAGTTGGAGGAGTAAGGGCTCATACTGTTGATTATGAGTCTTTAAAACTATGGAGAGATAATGGATGTGAAGTAGTACTGTATGGAATTGAAAGTGGAAGTGAAAAAATGCTTAAAGTAATGGAAAAAAAGATTACACGTAGTCAAAATATTCAGGCTCTCAAAGACACATATGATGCGGGATTATCGACAGTTATTCAGTTAGTAATAGGTATGCCTGGTGAAACAGATGAAACCATAGAAGAAACTATTGATTTTTTAATAGAAACTATGAAGTATTATCCAGAACCGTTTAGAAAAAATATAAACTATTTGATTAGTATTAATTATGCTCAATCCTTACCAGGCACACCCTTGTATGAATATGCAAGAGAAAATGGATATTTAGAAAAATCTTTAGATGCAGAAGAAAAATACTTAATAAGCATAAGTGACAAGGATGCGTATGACAATGAACATTTTATTAACTTTACTCAACAACCTTTGTTAAAAGTTTTATCATGGAGATACTGGATAAATTGGAAAATTTTTAGAGAACATGTTAAGCAACATTTAAAAATAGATATATCTAAAAGTAAAATGCTTTACGGATTTATTTCGATGGTTTTAAATAAATTTTTTAAAATTAAAATTAAATCTGAGTTAGAGGCTACTTTAGATAAATATAGTTATAGCCAAAAAAACCCTAATTATAATTTTCAAACATACCCCAAAGTAACAGATGCATTAAGACTTTTAATTCCCTGGAATAAATACACGTATCCATTTATTTTACTACTTGTTGCTTACAAAGAATCTATGAATGTCAAATGGTTTTTTAAAATGATTTTTGAACACATAGTTTGGTCATCTAAAAAATTTAACCAAGAAAATTTGCCATCTCAGACATTAAGAAAAACTGTAACGATTAGTGACGATGATGAAACAGTTGAAATAAGAAAAGGAAGATAAAAGTTTTATCAATTTAACTAAAAAACTTCCAGAGGCTAAGGTAATAATATTAATTACACGTAAGTTAAGAAACTATATCATTTATTTTTGATATGATGAAATTTTGTTCATTTCTTTTTAAACCAGGGAAAATGGGTATACTTAATGCATTTTGATAATAACTTTCAGAATTTTTGAAATCCTTAGATTTAAATTTATATTTTATTTTATAATATGGTTGGTGATATATGGGGATATATAAAACTTGTGTTCCAATATTAAAATCTGCTAATTCTTTCATTACTTCATTTCTTGATTTTTTAATACCTTTGAAATTAATCAATAAGGTGTAGAGGTGATATGCATGTTTTGTATTTGATTTTATATCTAATATCGAAATTAGATTATTATTTTTAAAAGCTGCATTATATCTTTTTGCAATTCTTCTTCTTTCTTGAGTAAATTTATCTATTTTTTTTAATTGACTAAAGCCAAGGGCAGCCTGAATATCAGTAAGTCTATAGTTGTACCCTAAATTTAACATCTCATAGTACCATCTATTTACATTTCCCTTATAATCTAAAGATTGCTTTTTATTGATAAAATTTTTAGAATTTTTTGTAATACCGTGAGTCCTAAATAATAGTAATTTTTCATAAATTTTTTTATCATTTGTTGTAATCATACCACCTTCAGCTGTGGTCATTGGTTTAACAGGATGAAAACTAAATGTACTAATATCTGAAAATTTACAAGATCCAACTTTGAATTTATTATACTCTCCACCTAGAGCATGGCAAGAATCCTCAATAATTTTAAATTTATATTTTTTTTTCAGTCTGTATATTTTCTCCATATCAGCACTTTGTCCAGCGAGGTGAACTGGAATTACAAGGTCAATTTTTTTTACTTTTTTTAATTTTTTTTCAAGTTCACTTGCTGATATGCAATGATTTGAACTATCTATATCAATAAGATTTATATTAGCACCCAAGAATTCAGCGCAATTTGCAGAAGCTACAAATGTGATTGGTGTTGTTAAAATTTTAGATTTTGAATTTATTCCTAAAGAAAGACATGAAAGATGAAGTGCAGCCGTACCTGTTGCGCATGCCACGGCATATTTTGCACCAACATATTTAGCAAAAGCTTTTTCAAAATTAATAATTTCAGGACCCTGAGTAATAAAATTACTCTTTAAAACTTTTAGTACTGAATTAACATCATTTTTGTCAAGACTTTGTCTACCATATGGAAGAAATCTTTTAATTTTTTTTGGTATCATTTATTATTTCAAAATTATTATAAATTTTACTATTTGGATTAAATTTTTTATTTTTTAAGAAAAGTTTCTTAAATTCTTTATTTGCATGAGAAAGATTTTTAGTAGCTTTAAAGCCAGTCATTTTATAGAATAACTTAGACGAAGCTCTATAATTTCTCCCATCAATTAAACTTCTTATAATTTTTATTTTGGCTTTTTTAAATATTTTTTTTGTTTCGGTTGCAAGATCTTTTATAGTGTAATTCCCATTATCAGACGAAAGATTAAAAATTTTACCACCAATTTTTTTTGTTTTTGCTTGAAGTGCAACAATAATCCCAGCCACAACATCATCCACATGTATGTTTGGTCTCCACTGATCACCACCATTGACAATAATTTCTTTTTTATAATAAGCATTTTTTGCCATAGTATTTACTACTAGATCAAATCTATTCCTTAAAGATGGGCCGAAAACAGTACCTAGTCTAAATATGGTTGGTTTAAAATTATTATTATGAAAATTTAATAATGTTCTTTCTGACATTATTTTCATTCTAGCATAATGTGATAATGGATTTAAATTTGATTTTTCATCAAGTAAATTGTTATTTTTATCAACACCATAAACACTACAAGATGAGGTATAAATAAATTTAGAAATATTAAGATGTGAACAAAGATTAGCCATACTTGATATTGAGAGGTAGTTTGTTTTTAAAGCATCTTCAGGTCTGGCATTGCAGGCTGGATCCCCTACAATTTCTGCTAAAAAAACAACAGCATCAATATTTTTGATTACATTAATTTGAACATTTAAATCACAAATATCTCCTTTAATAAATGTAAAATTTTTATACTTGCCTAAGTATTTCCTAATAATAGTTTTGTCATAAAGTAATTTATCTACTGCTAAAACTTGATATTTTTTTTTTAATAATTTTAAGCAAAGATTTGCACCTATATATCCTGCTCCACCAACAACCAATATTCTAGGATAATTAATTTTTTTAATAGCAGTTTTTTTTAAATTATTTCCTAAGATATCTATCAATTTTTCTAAACTGATAATATTAATGACTTGCTTTTTTTTATTTACCACTGGTATTTGATAAATTGAGTCATTTAAATTTTTTGAATTGAATTTACTTTTAATAAATTTTTTACTTTCAAGTTCATGAAGGTAAACAAAAGAAAAATTATTTGAGTAAATTTTTTTAATCTTATCTTTAGGGTTAAAACCTGACAGGATTCCTCTCCTAAGATCACCAGCAGTTAAAACTCCAATTAGACGTTTTTTTTTATCTACAACAGTTATTATTTTTCCAAATTCACCATCTATTTTGCTAAATGCTTGTTTAATTGTGTTGCTTGGAGTGAGCAAATCTATTTTTTTCATTTAAATATCATCTACTTTGAATGTCCCAGTTACCCCAGTAATTATAAACATATCTATAATCATCTTTAATACTTTCGTTAATATCAAAATTTGAAAAAACAATAAATTTTGTATTTTGTGTTAAATTTTGCGTACCATGTGCATAACCTCCTGGGATAAATAATATTTGTGGTTTTTTTTCACTGATAACGAATGTAGATTTTTCCAAATTTTTATTTGGATTTTTCCAATCATCAATTTTGATAGTACAAACTTTTAAAGAGCCAGTTAAAATTAAAATAAATTTATTTTCTTTTTTATGAGCATGCCAGGCTCTTACAAAATTAATGTTATTATTTTGAATTTGATAAAAACGTTTTATTTTATTTTTTTGAAAGTTAAAATTATTACAGTGTACAATTTCACCCCTATCATCAATTGAAACATCTACATTTAAAATTTTTGGTGTTTTCTGCATAAATTAAAAGTTAATACCTTAAAATTGTTTATTTTACTAAAAATAATATATATATTGATTTTATATATACAAAAGAATAAAAAAGAATTTTTATTATTTTGAAGACATTCCTTAAGCAATATAAATTTAACTAATGACTGATTTAGAAAAAAAAGAATTAGAAAGCCATCAAACTGCTGTAAAATCATGGTGGAACTCAGAAAATACTAAAGAGAAATGGCAAGGAACAACATACCAGCCAAAATTTGAAACCCATCTCCATTATTGGGTACGACAAGAAAAAACATTAAAGTTTTTAGATGAACTTAGACTTCCAAAAGAATCAAAAATTTTAGAACTAGGTTATGGAGGAGCCGAAACTGCACTTGAGATACTTGAAAGAGGTTATACTTATTATGGCTTAGATATATCTGGTCACTTATGTGAACACGCAAAAAAAAAATGCTTCACATATGTTGAAAAAAAAAAAGCTTTTTTTTATGAAAAAAGTTTAGAGGAAAAATTTGATTTTAATGATAATTTTTTTGATGTTGTCATTATCTGTGGAGCCATTCATTATGCAGGAAATTTAACTAATTCATTTCTAGAAGTCAAAAGAGTTTTAAAAAAAAACGGTAAGTACATAATAGGGCAAGGTAACATGTATACATTAAATGATTTAACAAACCCTAGAAAGTTATTAAAATGTATTATTTGGTTTATTACACGAGAAGATTTTCAATATTCATACTCTTTATCTTTTAGAGATATGTTGCTTGAAACAAAATTAAAAAAGTTTTTTATTAAATTTCAAAATACCAAATTTCTTAATTCTAAATTCATGACCAAATATTCAAATACTTGGAAATATAAAATCCATAAAAGGATGTTTTCGGATAGGAGCATGAAAAAAATAATAGAAAAAAACGATTTTAAAATTATAGATGTTTATGGGGGACCTTTTTTATATTCATCGGATGAAAATAAAAGCATGATTAGAAACTTTATAAATAATTTTTTACAAAAATTATTAGATAAAAAAATATTTAAATTCTTAATAAAGGTATCAGATAATTTTATCTATATGTCAGAACCAAATAATACCTCCAAGGAAAAATGAATATTGCAATCATTCCTGCAAGAAAAAATAGTAAAAGAATAAAGAATAAAAATATTAAATTATTCAAGGGAAAACCAATTATTTATTGGACAATAAAATATCTAAAAGAGTCTAAGTTGTTTAAAGAAATTTTTGTTTCAACTGACTCAAAAAAAATTGCAAACTTGTCTGAAAATTATGGGGTTAAAGCTTTGTATCCAAGGCCAAAGCTTTTATCAAATGATACTACGGGTATTCTTAAGGTCATGTCTTATGAGGTAAAAAAGTTAATAAAAAGGGATAATAACTTTAATAATGTATGTTGCGTTTTTCCAGCCTCACCATTATTAAAAAAATTTTATTTAATAAAAGGCTTAAGTTTACTTAATAAAGATACTGACTTTGTTTTTTCAGTATCAAAAAATGAAAAATCTACATTAAGAAATTTTTATTTAAATGATAATTATTTGCAAATGATAAATAAAAAATTTCTAAATTTTAGAACTCAAGATTTACCAGAAACTTTTATGGATGCAGGTCAATTTTATTGGGCAGAAAAGAAAAAATGGATTAAGAAAAAAAAAATTTTTTCAAAACGTTCCAAAATAGTAGTTTTACCAAAAAATTTAACAGTAGATATCGATACTATACAAGATTGGAAAAGAGCAGTTAAATTATGCAAATAAAAAAAAAACCAGATATAAATTTATTAACCAGTGATCTAGTTTTTATTGGTGGATTAACCAGAAGTGGTAAAAGTTTTCTTTGTCCAATAATTTCAAGTTTAAATAATAGTGAGACTTTTATTTGTGATTCTATCGCAGAAAATATTTATTATGCAAATTTTTTAAAGAAGATTGATGATGATTATACAAAATTTTTTCTTAAGCTTATTTATAATGAGAAAATATACAACTTAAGAATTGGCAGGAATTTGAATAGGAGAGATGCTGACTATAGCTCAATAACACATTCAGTTATTAAAAAAATTTATGATAAAAGAGAAAAATCAACAAAAGAAGGGGATGACATAATTAACAAAATTAAAAAAGACAAAAATTTTTTTCCAATCATGTTCCATGATGTGCTGCTAAAACCAGAGTTAATATTTGAAAGTTTCCAAAACTCCAAAATAATTTTTATAGAAAGACATCCTGTTGAATTAATTTATGAATGGGAAAATAAAAAATATTATGGTGATTTTTATTCAAATCCTAGAAATATGACACTAAGTCATAAATATAATGATAAACTTTATCCCTATTGGTGTTTTGATTCTGAAAAAGAATTTTTTAACTTAAAAAATAGTTTTGAAAAAATAATTTTTTTAATTGAAAAATTATATACGAAACAAAAAAAAAATTTTTTAAATTTAAATAAAAAAAATAAAAAAAAAATTATGATTATAAAATTTGACGAAATGGTCGGAACCACAAATTATAAATTAAATGCAATATTGAATTTTCTTAAAACTACAAAAGGTAACAAAACAAATTATATTATAAAGAAACAAAATGGAAATAGAGAACTAAATAATGAATTTAAAAAAAAACAAAGAGAAAAAATTTTAAGCTGCATTTCTTTAGAATATAAAAAAAAATTATATAAATTAGAAAAAATTTATGAAAAATAAAAAAAAATTTTCAAATTTAAATTTTGTAAAAAAACACATTTTTTTAAAAAATTTAATATTAGTTACTGGAACACATACGTCAGGTAAGAGTATGATTTCACCAGCTATTGCAAGCTTACAAAATGTCGAGATGTTAAGAAAAATATATTATTTAGATCAGATATCTAATCTTCATTTTTTTAAAAAGATATCATCTAATACAGCTAAATTCTTAGGAAATCATATTCTTGACCTGAGTTATTATGAGCAGCTCATAGGTAGAAATATGAACTTTAGAGTTGAGGATGAGACGAGTGTTGAGCAATCAAAAAATCCAAATTTTTTTAAAAAACGAATATATATAAATCGTGGTGAAAAGGTTTTAAAAAAACATAGTGATTTAAAAACACATATGCTTTTAGATGCTCATGATGGTATATGGTTTTATAATTTTTGGAAAAATCTAGATATTAAAAATTTGAAAATAATAAATATTTCAAGAAATCCAATAGACATTGTTAATTCATGGATCAATCTTGATTTTGGAAATGCTGAAAAAAAATTGTTATGTCAAGTTCCATTAATTGATAATAAAAAAAATATTAAACCTTTTTATTTTTATAAACATATTAATAGTAAAAAAAATAAATATAACTGTATAATTGACATGGTAGAAACATGTGTGAAAAATGAAATTAAAAGTTATGGCAAGATTTGCAAAAATAAAAATATTATAAGAATTGATTTTGATGATTTTGCAGAAAATACACAACTAAAAATGAAGCAAATTGAAAACTTTCTAGGATTAAAGCAAACACAATTTACAAAAAAAATACTCAAAAGAGAAAATCTCCCTAGATCAATAGATAAAAATACTAGAGAAATAAAAATTAATAAAATAAAGAAATTAGTTAATAATGAGCAAATTAATAGACTATTTAATCTAGAGAAATTGTATTTAAAGACAAAAAGGAATTAGGAAATGGTTATTTGGTTACTAGGATTATCTGGATCTGGAAAAAGCCATCTAAGTAAAAAACTTCAAGAATTTTATAAAAAAAAAGGAAAAAATTTCTTAATTGTAGATGGAGATTTAATTAGGAAAATTTTTAAAAATGACCTTGGGTATTCCTTAAAAGATAGAGAGAAGAATGCGAGTAGAATTTCTAATTTAGTTTTTTTTTTATCTCAAAACAAATTGAATATAATCGTACCAGTCCTTTCTATTTTTCCAAAATGGTTAACTTGGAATAGAAAAAAAATAAAAAATTATTATGAATTTTTTATTGATGTTAATATTGAAAAATTAAAAAAACGTAACAACAAAAACATTTATTACAAATCTTCCACTAGAATAAATAAAAACGTAGTAGGTTTAGATATTAAATATAAAAAGCCTAAAAATGTAGATTTAATTTTATCTAACAAATTTACAAAAAATTCATATTTAGAAAATATAAAATTAATAGACAAGTTAATCTCTAAAAATTTTTAATAATATATTCAATGAATAAATATATATTTCATATTAATAAAAATATTAAAAAAAAATATAAAGAGTCAACTAACCATAACCCTTCCTTCTTAAAGGACTTCATTTTCCATAGAGCAGAAATAATGAAATTTATAGTGAAGACAGATTTTCCTGGTGAAAAAATTAAAGATAATGACACAACATACAAACTATTAAGAAGAGTTTTTAATTTAAAAAAAAAATCTAACAATAAAATAGCGCTGGCATTCTATAAAAAATTTGAAAATAACTTAAGATTAAAAATTCAATATGATAAAAAATTGCATAAAATAAAAAATGAAGAAACTAGTTTGTCTACTTACATTTACCTAGGATTGATTATATGTCACTTGAAATTTTTAGATCATTTTCAAAAAATTAATTGTATTTTAAAAATACTGGATAGACTTGTAAAAAATAAAAATCATTTAATTTTATGTAATAAAACTTTATTACTTAAACTGTTAAAGAAAGAAGAAAAAATTTTAAAGCTGATACAAAATGAAAAATAACTTTGCAATTATCATCTCAAATACTTCCAGATCTTTTAGTTATCTAAAAGCGCTTAAAAAAAATAAGCTTTATCCGAATTATATAATACACTTAGATGATGGTAGTAAAAACAGTATATATAAAAAATTTAATCACAATAACTATTTTTCTTTAGGTAAAAATATTAGAAAAATAGATGGAAAAGAAATAAATAAAAGAGTAGCAAAATTTATTTTAAAAAATAAAACATGCAATATAGTTTATTCTGGATATCCTGGAATAATAGTTAAAGATGAGATTATTTTAAAAAAAAAAAAATTAATACATAGTCATCCAGGAAAATTGCCATCTTTTAAGGGTAGTACAACAATTTATTACTCTTTGTTAAAGGCAAAATGTATTTACTGTACTACGTTTATACTTAGTAAAAACTTAGATCAAGGAAAATTACTTTATATTCAAAAGTACAAAATTCCAAATTCTATAAAAAAAATCGATAATGAATTTGATGATTTCATAAGAACAAAAAATTTAATTGATGTGCTTAAGAACAATTATAGAAATAATTATGAAACTAAATCACATAAAAAGACACCATATTATGTTATACATCCAGTTTTAAGAGCCATTGTAATGAATAAATTTAAATAACAAGTTATGACTATAAAAATTCTTTTGTATTTTTATTTATTAAAAATCATAAATATTTAATGACAGACTCAAAAGCCAACACATTAATAAAATTAAAGCCACAACTTAATATTTTTATTGTTCCAAAATTATATGTATTTAAAGTTAAAGATTGGAATAGAAATAAAAATATAATTATAAAAAATATTCAAAAAATTTTTATAAAAAAAAAAAATATCATAATTAGGTCATCATCTAAATTAGAGGATAATTTAACAAGTTCTGCTGCTGGAAAATTCGATTCTATTTTAAACGTAAACTCAACAAACAAGATTTGTTTAGCAAATTCAATAACAAAAGTTATTCAAAGTTATAAAGTGAACTCCTCAAACATTCTTAATGAGCAAATTTTAATTCAAGAAATGATATCAAATATAAAAATGAGTGGAGTTATTTTTACAGGAAATAATTTAAATAATAATTCTTATTATACTATAAATTATGATGATGTTACGGGTTTGACAGATACAATAACATCAGGATCCTCTGTTCATTCTAATAAAACACTTTATATATATAAAAATAGAATTGATTTGATTGAGTCAGAGCGTTTTAAACTGCTCGTTAAAGCAACACAGGAACTAGAAAAATTTTTTACTAATATCTCCTTAGATATAGAGTTTGGTTTAACTAATGAAAATAAATTATTTTTGTTTCAAGCTAGACCGATAATTAAAAATAAGAAGTTCCTAAAAATTAATAATATAATATTTAAAAGAAAACTTAATCAGACATACAAAAAAATAAAAAAATATTTTTTAATAAATCAAAAAGATTTATATGGTAAAAATAATATTTTCAGCCAAATGTCTGACTGGAACCCCGCTGAAATGATAGGGCAATACCCATCCAACTTAAGCTATAGCGTATACGACAAACTAATAACTAACAGTAGTTGGCTTAAAGCAAGAAAGATAATGGGATATAATTATTTTAAAGATTCTAGTTTGATGTATAAATTTTGTGGAAGGCCCTATATTGATATTAGAAAAAGTATAAATTCTTTCTTACCAAACTCTTTATCAAAAAAAATAAGTAAAGATTTAGTAGATCTTTCTATTAAAAAATTAAGAAAAAATCCTGAATTTCACGATAAAATAGAATTTGAGTTAGCTCCAACTTGTTTCTCTTTTGATTTTGATCAAAAAGTATTTTCTATCATGGGAAAAAGTGAAGGCAAATTAATTTTAAAAAATTTTAAAAGTAAATTTTTGAAGCTGTTTTTGCAAAATATTAGTGAAAAATCAAAAGGAAGTGTTGAAAATAATTTAAAAAAAATTGAGTTTTTAAAAAACTTACAAAATACAGATAGATATAAAGTTGATGGAAATCTTTCAAATCTTAATTTAATAATTAATCAAACTATCAAATATGGTATAATTCCTTTTTCTATTTTAGCTAGACATGGTTTTATTGCGAAAACTAACCTTCTTTCTTTAGTGAATAATGGAGTAATCAATCTTTCTGAATTGGGTAAATTTGAGAAATCCATTTCAACAATTACTTCAGAATTTTTAAATGACCAAAATAATTTAAATAATTTAAATAATTATAAAACATTTATTAAAAAATATGGACACCTCAGGGCGGGTACTTATGATATTAATTCTAAAAGTTATTCAGAACTCAATAAGAATACTTTTTTGCAAAATAAGAATAATAAAAAAATAAAACTGAATAATAAGAAATTTAAATTTTCAAAAAAACAGTTACATCAAATTGATGTATTACTTAAAAAAAATAATATCAATATTTCTAATGATAAACTTTTTGAATATTTTAAAAAATCAATTTCTTCTAGAGAGTATTCAAAATTCGTTTTTACAAAAAGTATTAATATAATTCTACAAAATATTAAAGTCTTTGCTAAAAAAAATAAAATAAGTATCGATGATATTGAGCAAATAGATATTCAAGATATATTAAAATATCGAAAAAAAAATTATAAAACTTTTTTAAAGAAAATAAAAAAAAATAAACAAATTAATAAACTTGATCGATTAGTAAATCTTCCAGAGATTATAGTATCTCCATCAAATGCATTTATAGGGGCATCAGTAGTCAGTGTCCCAAATTTTGTTTCAAATGAAATTGTAGAAGGAAACATTTTACATCTTAACAATAAAGTTGATAATTTAAATATTAATAACAAAATAGTTTTAATTGATAATGCAGACCCTGGTTATGATTGGATCTTTGGATATAAAATTAAAGGATTAATAACAAAATTTGGTGGTGCAAATTCTCATATGACGATAAGATGTAATGAGTTAAATATACCTGCTGCCATTGGATGTGGAGAGTCAATGTTTAAAAATTTATTGAAAGAGAACAAACTTTCTTTAAATTGCAAGAATAAAGTAATAAGAGGCTCACAACATATATGATTAAGAAATCCTTTATTCTTGTAACTATGCGAGATGACTATTTTTCAAAAATAAATGAAAGGAGAGACTGTATAGATCAGAAATTAAATCAATGGGTTATAAAATTGGGTTTTGTTCCATTACTTGTACCAAATATCAAAACAAACAAATTTTTTTTTGAAAAAATAAATTTAAATATTTCTGGTATTATTATTAGTGGAGGTAACGATATAAATATTAAATCCACAAGATATTTTGTTGAAAAAAAACTATTACAATATTCAATCCAAAAAAAAATACCAGTTTTGGGTATTTGTCATGGCATGCAAATGATGTCGAGTTATGAAGGTGGATCTTTAAAAAAAATTAAAAATCATGTAAACAAAATACATTTAATAATTAATAAATCATTGACAGACAATTATCCAAAAAAAGTTAACAGCTATCATAATTTTACTATCACAAAACTTTCACATAACTTTGATATAATATGCACTTGTAATAAGGGTTCTATTGAGGCTATAAAACATGTAAAGTATAATTGGTTAGGTTGGATGTGGCACCCAGAAAGAGAAAAAAAATTTAATACAAAACTATTAAAAATTGGAAAAGAATTTTTTACTAACTAAAAATTTATGAAAAAAAATGTTTTAATATGTGTGGCTCATAGAGATGATGAAACGATAGGTTGTGGAGGGACAATTTATAAGCACTTTTTACAAGGAGATAATGTATTTTGTTTATCAATGACTGATGGTGTTTCTGCAAGATCAAATGTAGATACAATAACTAAAAAAAAGATAAAACAAAGAATACAAAATTCAATTAAAGCTTCAAAAATATTAAAATTTAAGTGGATAGATCATGATGAAAATTTTCCAGATAATCAATTAGACACAGTTCCATTGATATCAGTTATTCAATTAATAGAAAAAATAAAAAAAGAGGTTAAACCCACTATTGTTTATACCCATTCTGACTCAGATTTAAATGTAGACCATAGGATTGTGAGCGCTGCAACCCAAACTGCTTTTAGACCTATATTTGGTGAAATTTGTAAAAAAATTTACGCTTTTGAGGTGCCATCTTCTACCGATTATTCGATTAAACAATTTGAGCCAAATTATTTTGTTAATATTAATAAGGAATGGATAAAAAAAATATCTGCTTTAAAAGCTTATGGTAACGAAGTTTTAAAAACAAAAACTAGTAGATCACTATTGGGATTAAAAACTAATGCAGCACTTAGAGGTTATATGTCAGGACAAAAATTCGCTGAAGCATTTAGGATTATAAGAGAATTAAAAGATTAATATAAATTTTAATAATATAAAAAAATGGATAATTTTTTAATAATTTCCAAAAAAAAAATTGACAAAGATAATTTTGATCAAAAAAATAATTTTTATTTTTCTAAAAAGATAAATAAAAAAGTAATAAAAAAAATAAATCCAAAAATTATTTTTTTTATATATTGGTCTACAATTGTGAAAAAAGAGATATTTGACAAATATACTTGTATTCAATTCCACAGCTCTGACCTTCCAAAATTCAAAGGTGGATCGCCAATTCAAAATCAAATCATTAAAGGAATTAATCAAACTAAAATTTCAGCTTTTAAAATGAATTCAAATTTAGATAGCGGTAACATTTGTATGAAGCGTAAAGTTAGCCTAAAAGGTAGTGCGCAGGAGATATACAAAAGAATAGAAAAGATAGCATTAAAAATGATATTTCAAATTTCTAAAATAAAAAAAATAAAATTCAAAAAACCTAGAGGAAAAAGTTCATATTTTGTGAGAAGAAAACCTACTCAAAGTAACTTGAAACAAATTAAATTTTTTAACTTATCAAAAATTTATAACTTTATTAGAATGCTAGATGCAAAAGATTACCCAAAAGCGTTTTTAGTAATAGGAAAAAATAAAATTACTTTTACAGATGCAAAAATTTCCAAAAAATTTATAAGTGGAAAATATAAAATTGAAAAAAATATAAATGAAAATAGATAAAAGAATAATATCAGCAGACCATCCACCCTTTATTATAGCTGAACTATCTGCTAATCATAATAATAGCATAAAACGAACATTAAAATTAATTGATGAAGCTAAAAGAGCTGGAGCTGATGCTGTAAAAATCCAAACATACACGGCTGATTCAATGACACTTAATTCTCAATCAAAAGATTTTTTAATAAATGATAAAAAAAGTCTATGGAACGGTCAATATCTTTACCAACTTTATAAAAAAGGTTCTATGCCATTAGAGTGGCACAAAGAAATTTTTGCTATGGCAAAAAAAAAGAAAATTTTATGTTTTAGTACCCCATTTGACGAAACAGCTGTAGATTTTTTAAATAAGTTTAAAGTGCCTGCTTTTAAGATTGCATCATTTGAAAATAATCACTTCCCACTAATCAAAAAAATTATAGATAAAAAAAAACCTATCATAATTTCATTAGGTTTAACTAAAATTGAAGATATTAAAGATATTTTAAAAATTTTTAAAAAAAAAAATTACAATAATTTTGCTTTTTTAAAATGCACTAGTTCATATCCAGCATTAGCTTCTGATAGTAACTTATTAACAATTGCTGATTTGAAAAAAAAATTTAATGTCGAAGTTGGTTTAAGTGATCATACTCCAGGTATTGGAGCAGCAGTTGCCTCTGTAGTTTATGGGGCTTCTATAATAGAAAAACACTTTACATTAGATAAAAAATCTGGTGGTCTAGATGACTCCTTCTCTATAGAGCCTGATGAACTTAACAACTTAGTAATTGAAACAAGAAGAGCCTGGGAAAGTAAGGGTAAAATTTACTATGGAATTTCAAAATCAGAAAAAAAGTCTTTGATGTTTAAAAGATCTATTTATAGCTGCAAAGATATTAAAAAGGGCGAAAAATTTAGTAAAAATAATTTAAAAATAGTCAGGCCAGGTTACGGAATTTTACCTAAATATTTTGATGAAATGATAGGTAAAAGGGCGCTAAAAAAAATAGATGCAGCCAGGCCTATAAAAAAAAACCACTATAAAAAATAAACCTTAAAAAAGTCTTTTTGAAAGTTTATTTATTTTTTTGTCATCTCTAAAAATATTTCTGAAAATAGTAGAGGCTTCTTCAGGAGAATGCTGAAAAGCAACTCTTAATATATTCATCCAATTGACATTATTTCCTTTTCTAACCTTTTCAATATCGCTTATTGCTTTAAGATAGTTTTTTTTGTTATTTAAGCATATTTTATAATATGTAAAAATTGTTTTTTTTTTATTAAGTAGGCTAAATCTATTTTTTAAAAAGAAATTATGTGAGCGAGAGTTATTTTTTTTTACTTTAGCAATTAATATCACTCCCTTTTTTATTTTTTTTTCAAATAATTTATAACACTCAGTACCTATCCCTTTGTTTTGAAATTTTTTTGTAAAAGCAATTGATATTACCAAAATATCTTTTTTAATTTCACCTCTTATGTATCCAGATTTTTCTTTATTAACATAACATGTATAAAAAATATTTTTTCTATAATTAAGAGAGTACCATTGCGAATGTTCTTTAACATTAATTTTGGCAGTATTAAAAAATTGTTTACGATTCGTAAATTCATTTCTTGTTTTTAAAAAAAATAAAGAGTCATTAACTGTTGATTTTTTAATTTTAATTTTCATCAGACTCATTTTATATCAAATTTTTTAAGTATTTGGGTTTTGAATTTTATCTAACATTTACTTTTCTTTCTTTCAGGTATTTTCTCGCTTGTTCTGGCGTATAGTTTGCAAAGTGATACATGCTTGAAGCCGCAAAAGCACTTGCTCCACTTATGTGAGCTTTATAAAAGTCTTCATAACTACCAGCACCTCCATTAATAACGACAGGAACAGTTACTTGTTTTACCGCAAGCTCTATTAATTTTGTATCATAACCCTCCATTAATCCATCATGATCAATTGAGTTTATCAAAATTTCACCAGCACCTCTTTCAATACACTCTTTTAACCAGGGCAAAATTTTTTTTGTTGTATTAATTTTTCCATTATCTTTAAAGCAAAAATATTCATTATTAATTTTTTTAACATCTATTGAAATTGTTATCGCTTGAGATCCAAACTTTTCAGCAGCATTATTTATTAAATCGGGATTTGAATAAATTGAACTATTGATACAAATTTTATCTGCACCAGATTTAAATAAACTATCCATTTGCTCTATAAATTTTATGCCCCCTCCTATAGTGATTGGAACACTAACACAATCAGTAATACTTTGTATAAAATATGTATCAATGCTTTGGCTATTATTTTGTGATATATCAAAAAAAAATATCTCATCAACATCTCTAGAGTTGTATATCTTTACTGTTGATATTGGAGATCCTGCTTTTCTTTGATTTATAAAATTTTGACCTTTTACAAGAGTGAAGCCGTTCCATAATAAAACTGGAATTATTCTTTTTTTAAGCATTTAAAAAGTTGTTTAATAATTGTCTTCCCGCTTTTGAGCTTTTTTCTGGATGAAATTGAGTGCCATACACATTCTCCATATTAAATGAACTTGTAAAATTGACTCCATAATTTGTATAACTTAGTTCCTGAGTTTGATTTTCCAGTTTACACGCATAACTATTAACAAAATAAAAACTTGAGGAATTTGATATATTATTAAATAAAATATTTTCTTTCTTTACAAAAACTTCATTCCAACCAATATGAGGAATTAAACTGTCACAACCTAATTTTTTTAAGTTATCAACTTTGCCTGATATTAAATTTAAACCCTTAGTAATTCCAAATTCACAACCTTCTGTTAAAAGAATTTGCATACCAAGACAAATACCTAAAATATTTTTTTTTTTATTTACAACATTTTCTAAAATTTCTTGCCTCCATCCTAATAAATTAATTTTATTCATTGCATTTTTAAAAGAACCTACACCGGGAAGAATAATTGTATCATAATTAAATAATTTTTTTGGATCATCAATTATATCATTGTCAAAATTTAAAGTGTCTATACAATTCTTTAAAGACCTTAAATTTCCTACCCCATAATTAATAAGTGCAATTTTTTTTTTAATTATCATAATTAATTTTAATAAGATTATTATCTTTATCTTTAATTAGTTCATTTAAATTATTAGTTTTAAAAATTTTTTTATTCGTAAAGTTATCAGATATTTTCATAAATTCATTTTCATTAACATTTATTTTTTGTAATATTTTTTCTAGTGATTTCCCCATATAACTGTTTGGGTATTTACCTTCAATTTTTGGAGCAAGTTTTATTGCATCAGATCTACTTATAAGACCTCGTCTTATCGAATAAGACAACTGATCTGTTGCTCGTGCAAAGCCAAACTTTAAAAATTTAAAGTAATCATGTATACCATGTTGAAAATTATCAATTTTTTCAAAATTGAAATAACAACCTTCTAACTCAGGTTTAAACTCTTTAAATCCATTTTCTTTAGCGACTTCATAGTTTCTTATGCTGTCCCACTTTTCATAATAACCTAAAAAAATTCCTTTAATTGATTTCTCTTTAAGAAGGTCAACACTTGGGTATTTATAAATTTCTAATTCATGATTCTTAAAGCCATAAGTATCTATTAAATCGGAAACCCTAAATCCAATTAAACCACCAAACTCCTCCATCCACGCCTGGTCAAGTATATTGTTATTTAATGATTTTTCTGGTCCTCCATATTCAATCTGTGGATTTTCACCCCATAAGATCAAAGGTATATTAAATGCCAATGCAAATTTAACAGGTACTGTAAAAATAGAAACATGCTCAGGCCAAGAAATATCTCCAATTAAATCAAGAGTTATCTTGTTTATCTTGGCTCTAACTTTAGAATTGTTTGAAATTTCAATTACATCAAAACCTAAATTTTTAATATTTTCTAAATTTTCTCTTCCGATTGCTGATAAATCACATGTTGAAGCAGTTACAAAAACAGGATTTAATCCTAATTCTTTAGCTTTGATAATTTGGTAAGTGCTATCTTTCCCTCCACTTCCTGGAACAACACAATTCCATTTTGTGCTATCTAAATTTAATTCATTTATTGTTTTTACAAGCTCTTTTTCTCTTTCCTTCCAATTTATTTCCTGGTTTTTTTTAAAACTGATACATGCATTACAGAGACCATTATCATTTAAATACTGATCAGGTCTCGTTTCTGGCATTATACAATTTGTGCAATATTTCATAAATTTTAAGGGTTTTTTAATAAATATACTTAAATAGAATAATTTATTTAATCAAGAGAATTAAAATAATCATTATTTTGCCTAATTGATTGTAAAAAAGTATATCTAATATTTAATATCAACATTAAATATACAAACTAATTTAATCAAATAATAAAATGAATTATACGGGAATAATTTTAGCAGCAGGTAGGGGGTCAAGATTAAAAAAAAAAACTGACGAATTTCCCAAATGTTTAGTAAAATTTAAAGGGAAAACTCTGCTTGAAAGAGTTATTGAGAATTTTAATGAAAATAAGATTAAAAAAATCCATGTAGTGACCGGTTATAAGAGAAATAAAATTACTCTACCAAATATAAAAAAAATTTATAACCGTAAATGGAATAGATCAAGTATTATGACATCTTTATTATGCTGTAATAAAATCTTAAAAAAAAAAAATTGTATTATCTCCTATTCAGACATCCTTTACACAAAAAAAGATATTGAAGTGTTAAAAAAAATGAAAGGTGACATTAGCTTACTATCAAATAACAACTGGAAAAAACTATGGAAACAGAGATTTGTTGATCCATTATCAGATTTAGAAACTTTTAAGTTAAAAAATAATCAACTAATTAACATTGGTGAAAAACCAAAAAGTATTAAAGATATTCAAGGTCAGTATATGGGTCTAATGAAAATAACACCTAACGGCTGGAAGAAAATAGTAAAACACATTGATATCTATTATAAAAATAAAATTAATCATTTAGATATTACAAATTTTTTAAGTACCTATGTAAGAAATAAAAAAAATAAAATTTTTGTAAAAAAAGTTAATACTTCATGGTACGAAATTGATAATCAAAAAGATTTAATAGTAGCTAAAAAAAATTTTGAAAAATAATTTAGTTCTATATCCTGATAAAGAAAATCTTCTAGAAGATTATTGCAATATTTTTTTTGAAGAAAGAATCTTATATGAATTAGATAGCAAGATTTTAAAAAAAAATAAGCATATAGTAGAAAAACCAATATTGTATAATAACAATCAAAGACTTGATAGTTTTGAAAAATGTGAAAAAATTTTTAATTTAATAATGGATGATATCTATATTATTTTGAATAAAACTCATCAAGTAAATTGGAAAAAAAAAAGTTGGGAAATATTAATAGGTCATTGGTTAAAGAAATTTATTTATATCGTTTTTTTTAAATACCAAAATATTAAAAATATATTTAATAAATACGAAATATCAAATGTCTTCTTATCAAGTAGTGATAACAATGAAGTGGCGACGCATGAAACTTGGGAAATTTATAATTTATCTATTGATAAAGAATGGTCTTGGATATTATCAAGCAAAATTATTGAGAATATTGATAATAGTAAACTGACTTTTGATAAATCCACTACTATAAAAAAAAATTTTTATGAAAAAAAAACTTTTTATGAAAGAACTCATGATAACTTAAGTATAAAATCAAAGTTACTTAAAAAATTATCCCATATGGTAAATTTTTTTTTTAACAATAATAATAATTTAATAACAAACACTTATTTACCAATAATTGAAGAAAAAAAATTAGAAATTTTATTTAATCAAATCCCAAGAGTTTATAGTACGCCAAAAATTAATTATGAACCAATTAATCACAACCTTAGAAAAAATATTAAAATAACAAAGGATGATTTTTGCATTGAAAGTAAAATTATTAGAGATCTGATTACATTTTATTTGCCAACATTTGCAGTTGAAAACTTCAAAAATTTAAAACTTGCAGTAGATAAAAATAATTATCCCTTAAATCCAAAATTTATATATACCTCAAACTTATTTGAAGCAGACGAGGCTTTTAAATACTTTGTAGCAGATAATTTAAGCTCAAGTAAACCTGCAAAATACATCGTTGGACAACACGGAAACTCATATTTTACTAGAATAGATAATAATTTTGCAAATGAAATTACTTCGTGTGATTATTTCTTATCCTGGGGAGATAAAAATGCAGGTGATAAAAAAATCATAAATTTATTTAATTTTAAACATTTGAACAATAAAAAAAATGAAAAACAGGGTAGAAAATTGTTGATTATTCTTAGATCACTTGGATATCAAGCTGTTCCATATGATAGATGGCATGAAGGTAATAAAGAATTTGATATAATAAAAAAATTTATACTTTCTATAAAAAATGATTTTAAGGATGATATAATAATAAGACTGCATCAAACATTTAATTATAGATATAAGTTTTTCGTAAAAAAATTTCTAAATGGCCTGGAAGACTTCAAAATAGATTTTGGTTATAACAAAATTGAAAATCTTGCTATAGATTCTAAAATAATAATATTTAATTATGATTCAACAGGATTTCTTGAAAGCTTAATATCCAATAAACCAAGTATATGTTTTTATCCAAATATCTTTAATCATCTAAATTATGATTGTGTAAAGTATTACCAACTACTAAAGGATTCTAAAATTATTTTTGACGATGAGACTGAATTAAGGATACATCTTGAATCAATTTGGGAAGATCCAATGACTTGGTGGAATTCAAAAAAAGTGGAAGATGCTAGAAATACTTTTTCTAAAATGTTTAGTAAACCTCAAAATAATAATCCATTAAAAAGTATAAAAGAAAAAATAATTGAAAAGCTGAATTAGATTTATTTTTTGGTCGAATTTTATTATTAAATTTAGTATTATAAATATATGAATAAATGGTTTTATGAAAATGAATTTTATCTAACATCAGATAAATCTAGAATAAAAAAAATAACTGATCATTACGAAATTTATAAAAAAGTTTCCCATTTAGAGGGTGATATAATTGAATGTGGTGTGTTTAAAGGTGTAAGTTTGATTAGGTTTTTAACTTTTAGAGCTTTTGATAGCATGTCTAAAATAAAAAAAATCTATGGTTTTGATATTTTTGGAAGTTTTCCAAGGCCAAAAAAAGATAAAATCCATAATAAAAGAGACACAAGTTTTGCAAAATCTCATGATAAAAAAATAGGTTTAGGAATTAAAAAAAAAAAATTAAATGCTATTTTAAGAACAAAGGGTTTTAAAAACTTTAGTCTAATTGAGGGTGATGTAACTGAAACTATTGAAAAGTTTATAAAAAATAAAAAGAAAATAAAAATAGCACTATTACATTTAGATATGGATGTTTATGAACCCACAAAACACACTCTTAATAAACTTTTTAAATTTATTGTAAAAAATGGAATTATATTAATTGATGATTATAAGCACATAAGAGGCGCCACTATAGCTATAGATGAATTTATGAAAAAAAACAAAAAATTAAAAATTCAAAAAATCTCAATTAAAAGTAGACCTTCTTTTATAATAAAGAAATAAGTTTAGATAATGAATATTTTTTTAACAGGTGCTTCCGGATTTGTAGGTTCTGAATTTTTAAAATATGTAAAAGATAAAAAAGTATTTATCTTTACACTGGGAAGTTCAAAAATTAAGAGCCATAATATAAAAAATTGTAGAGGTCGTTTGAACAATAAATTTAATAATGAACTTGCTAAATGTAGCTCATTACTTCATCTTGCCTCTGCTGGTGTTAATGATAAAAATATTTCTTATAAGAAATTATATAAAACTAATGTTTCAGATTCTTTAAAACTCTTTAAAAGTGCTGCAGAAAATAACTGCTTAAGCTGGGTTGTTGCTGGCTCATCTTCTGAGTATGGTAGAGCATCTTTAAAAAAAGATAAGTTAAATAAAGATGATTTAGCAATACCTATATCCAATTATGCAAAAACAAAATATATTTTTACAAAAAAAATTATCTTGCTAGCTAAAAAAAAAAAAGCAAAGCTCCGTATTATGAGATTGTTTCCATTATATGGAGAAACTGAAAAAAAACATCGCCTTTATTCTACTGCAATAAACCTTTCTAAAAAAAATAAAGATATAATCTTATATAATGGAAATGAAATTAGAGACTATCTTGATGTTAAGATTGCAGTAAAAATTATATATCAAAGTCTTAACTTTAAAATTAAAAAGCCGAAAAAAACTTTTTACCAGATTTGGCATGTGGCCTCAGGAAAATCATCTACAATTAAATCTTTTGTAAAGAAAATATATAAAAAGTTTTTATCAAAAGGAAAAATTATAATCAAAACTAGAGACAACAAATTAGAGGATAATCTTCATCATAGTTCTGATATAAGATCGATTTGGTGTTGTCTAAAAAATAAAAAAGATATAAGAGTTATCGACTAAAATTTATAATTATGAAATGCTGTAACTGCAAAACAACAAAACTAAATAAAATACTTAAAATTGGAAACCAACCAGTTAGTAGTGTTTTCCCAAAAAAAAAAATTTATACATCTAAAAAATATTCACTTGATTTGTTTGAGTGTAATAATTGTAAATTAATTCAATTTTCAAAATTAGCTCCACTTGAAGAAATGTATGGACAAACTTATGGATACAGAACATCTTTAAGTAAGCTTATGGTTAATCATATATATTCTAAATATTTGAATATAAAAAAAAATAATTTTATAAAAAAAAACTCTAATATCTTAGACATCGGTTCTAATGATGGTACTTTTTTAAATTTTTTTGGAAAAGATAAGTTTAAAGGTAATTTATTTGGAATAGATCCTTCAGCAGATAAATTTTTAAAATATTATAACAAAAATATTAAACTAATTACTGAATATTTTAATTTTAAGAAAGTTGATGAAAATATAGATTATAAAAAAACAAATAAAAAATTTTCTCTTATTACATCTTTTGCAATGTTTTATGATATTGAGAACCCAAATCTTTTTTGTAAAGACATTGGAAAACTTTTAGACAAGGATGGTGTATGGATTCTTGAATTTTCATATTTTCCACTATTATTAAAAAATTTAACATATGATCAAATTTGTCACGAACACATTACCTATTATAGTTTAACTACTTTCAAAAATATAATTTCAAAAAATAATTTAAAGATTGTAGACTTCAGTTTTAATGAGATTAATGGAGGTAGTATCGAAGTAATCTGTGCAAAAAAAAATAGTAAACACAAATCAAAAGATAAAAAAATTAATGAAATTCTTGCTGAAGAAAAAAAAATCAACCATCATTCATATAAAAGATTAGCAAATAGAATTGATAATACGAAAAATAATATTAAATATTTTTTAAATTGGGCTGGTAAAAACAATGTAATTGGTTATGGAGCATCAACAAAAGGTAATATAATTTTAAATCAGTGTAATTTGAATTCCAATGATTTAAAATTTATATGTGATGCTAATCCATATAAATATAATAGATATACACCTGGAAGTAATATAAAAATTATATCGAAAGAAAAAATGAGAAAGATTAAACCGAAATATCTTTTTGTTTTAATATGGTCTTTTAGAAAAGAAGTTATTAGTCAAGAAATAGATTATATCAAAAAAGGTGGAAAATTAGTTTTTCATCTTCCAATTTTTCACATCATTGATAAAGATAATTATAAAAATTATTTAAAGGACGATTTTAAAACTTTTTCTTTTGATTATTAACAGTTTATGAAAATTTTAGTTAAAAAAATTGACAAATATTTTTTTTTTGGATTGTTAAAATTTTTATACAAACAATTTAATAGTTTATTTTTTAATTTAAATTTTAGAAAATATAAGGAATCACAGATTGTTAATTATAATTTTTCTTACACGTTGCTAGGAGATTTAGCTGATAAATATGGTACTGATAAAGGGTTTAACAACCTGAATAATAGGATATTTTATAATAACTGGCATCCGCATAATTATACAGATTTTTATTCAAAAATTTTTGACCATAACCGACAACATATTAAAAACGTATTAGAATGTGGGATTGGATCAAATAACCCAAATGTTCCATCTAATATGGGAGCAGATTATAAGCCAGGGGGATCATTAAAAATGTGGAAAGAGTATTTTTTTAATGCTGAGATTTACGGTGCAGATATTGATAAAGATATTCTTTTTACAGAAGAGCGAATAAAAACTTTTTATGTAGATCAGTTAAGCACAGATTCTATTAAAAAAATGTGGGGAAAGATTGATAAAAAAAATTTTGACTTGATAATAGATGATGGATTACATAATTTTGAAGCTGGTACAATTTTTTTTAATAATTCTATAGAATACCTTTCTGAAAATGGAATTTATATTATCGAAGATGTTGATCCTAGTTACCTTCACAAATTAACATTATATTTTGAAAATGATTTTTATGTTGAAGTTGTTAGACTAAAATCAAATAAATTTAATTTACTGAAAGACAATAATCTAATTTTAATAAAGCATAAAAATTATGCATAAAAAATTAAATATAAAACAATTAAAAAATTTTTTCTATAATAAGAGAGTTGTAATTACTGGTCATACAGGTTTTAAGGGAATTTGGCTTTCATCAATTCTAAAAAATTTTGGAGCTAAAGTTTATGGTTTTTCTTTAAAAGAGCCATCAAGAGTTAATAATCTAAAATTGTTTAATCTAGAAAAAAATATTAAAACTTACTATGGCGATATTGCAGATAAAAAATTATTCTATAAATTCTTAAATAAAGCTAAACCAAATATTTTATTTCATTTAGCAGCACAACCATTAGTCAAAGAGTCTTATAAAAACCCTCATAAAACTTTTGAGACTAACGTAATGGGAACATTGAATGTGCTTGAATATGCAAAAACTTCAAAAGATTTAAAAAGTACTGTATTAATAACTTCTGATAAATGTTATAAAAATAAAGAATTATCATCAGGTTATACTGAGAATAGTGAAATTGGTGGTGATGATCCATACAGTGCTTCCAAAGCAGCGGCTGAAAATCTATTTTATGCGTATAATAAATCTTTTTTTAAAAAAAATAATATTGGAGCCGCAACAGTCAGGGCAGGAAATGTAATTGGTGGAGGAGATTGGTGTAATGATAGAATTATACCTGATGCTATTAGGTCAATTATTAAAAAAAAAAAATTGATAGTCAGAAGCCCTGATGCAGTAAGACCATGGCAACATATTTTAGAGCCACTTTCAGGTTATATAAAACTATCTTTTTATCTTTATAATAATAAAAAAAGTAATTTTAATGGATCATGGAACTTTGGACCTAATCTAGAAAAAAAAGTTACTGTTCTTAAGTTATTAAAATTAGTATTTAAATATTTAGATATAAAAAAAAAAATCACTATAAAAAAAAATAAACAGATGAAAGAAACTTTGATACTTAGACTAAATTGTGCCAAGGCTAAAAAACAACTTAATTGGAAAAGGTTATGGAACACAACAATTTCAATTAAAAAAACGTCTAATTGGTATAAGACATACCTTGAAAAAAAAGATATTTTGAAAGTTACCAATAATCAAATTAACGATTACTTTAAGGATGGGATATGATTTCTGGAGTTAAGGTTAATAAAAAAAAACAATTCATAGATGAGCGAGGAAAGATAATGAGAATGCTAAGAGTGGATGATGAAGAATTTTCAAAGTTTGGGGAAATTTATTTTTCATATACTTATCCAGGTGCAGTTAAAGCGTGGCACAAACATAAAAAGATGACACTCAATTATGCGGCAGTCTTTGGTAAAATTAAATTAGTACTTTTTGATGATAGAAAGAATAGTACTACATTTAATCAAATCCAAGAAATATACCTTTCAGACGAAGATTATTTCACAGTAACAATACCTCCAATGATATGGAATGGCTTTAAGGCTATTGAAAATCAACCTGCAATAATTGCAAATTGTTCAGATCAAGTTCATAGTGAGGATGAGATTGATAGAAAAGATTATAATGATAGTTCAATAGGCTATGATTGGAACATTAAACATAAATAATTTAATATAATCGATGGAAAAATTATTACAGGATATCAAGGTTGTTATCCTTGCAGGGGGACTGGGTTCAAGACTATCAGAATTAACAAAAAAAATACCAAAACCAATGGTAATGATAGACGATAAACCAATTATAGAACATATCATTAACTTATATACAAAACATGGTTTTAAAAACTTTATTGTAGCAGGTGGCTATAAATATGAAATTATAAAAAAATTTTTTAAAAATTATAAAAAAAATGAGATTAAAATAAAAGTAGTGAACACTGGTTTACACTCGTTAACAGGTACAAGAATTTTAAAACTTAAAAAATATTTAGATAAAAATACATTTATGTTTACATATGGGGATGGTTTGTGTGGTGTAAATTTAAAAAAATTATTAAGATATCATATTAAAAATAAAAAAATTTTAACATTAACTGCTGTACATCCACCTGCAAGATTTGGGGAGCTAGAATTAAAAAAACATATAGTAAAAAAATTTAATGAAAAACCTCAATTGCAAAAAGGTTGGATCAATGGTGGATTTTTTGTAGCAGAACCAAATATTTTTAAATTTTTATCAAGTAAAAATGAAATGATAGAAAGAGAACCAATAAAAAAATTAGTTAAAGCAAAAAAATTAATTGCATATAAACATAAAGATTTTTGGTATTGTATGGATAATCTCAGAGATAAGGTTGTCTTAGAAAATATATATAAAAAAAATAAAAAAACTTGGTAAAATATTTATAAATGAATATCTTTATAACCGGCGCTTCTGGATATATTGGGAGTATTTTAGTTAAATCTTTATCAAAACACTTTTCTATTGTAGCAGGTAGTCAAAAAAAAATATCACCATTATTAAAGATACAAAATATAAAATATAAAATAGTAAATTACAAATCGGTTAAGTCTTTAGAAAAAAATTTAGAAAATATAGATGCCATAATTCATTTAGTTGGAATGAATAAGGTAGAATGTGAAAAAAAAAAAACGAAAAGTTTAGTTTTTAAAGAAAAAGTCACTTTGAACATTATCAAAGCCTGCAAATATAATAAAATAAAAAAGTTAATATATCTTTCCTCATCACAAGTTTATAAAGATTTTCAAAAAAAATCTGTCAATGAAAAGTCAAAATTAGATAAAGTGGATCCTTATTCATTGTCACATTTATTAGCAGAAAAAATAATTTTGAGTGAAAATATTGAGAACTATACCATTATAAGAGCTTCAAATATTTTTGGAATTTTTGAAAAAAAAAAATATGGTGAACAAAAAAATAATCTAGTGCACTCATTAATTGATGAGGCAATTAAATATAATAGTATAACTTTAAAAAATCCCAATATAAAAAAAAATTTTTTACCAATATCAATATTAATTGCTAATATAAAATTGATCTTAAATTCTAATAAATATGATGGAAAAATTATGAATTTAGGTTTTAAAAGTATGAGCTTATATAACTTAGCAAAAAAAATTAAAGATAGGTTTAAAAGTTTAAAAAATAAAAAAATAAATATTTTGATAACACAAAAATTAAATAATAAAAAAAGTAATCATAAATATACGAGTTTAATTAAAAAATTTGCATATTCACAAAAAAAATTTATTATTGAAATAGATAATATTATCAACTTGCTAATGAAAAAAAATGTTTAAAAAAAAATATGTAACTTTAAATAAAGATTGGAAATATTTACAATTAAATAAATTTTTTTTTATTTCATCTTTAATATCACTGATACAAAAAATTATAGAAAAAGTTTTTAGTGTAAAAATAATTAAAAAAAAAAATTATAATCCAATTAGCCTTAACGATAGAACATCCTATTCACAGAATAAGATATTAATAATAAAAAGAAATAAGAGGCTATTACCGATTATGGTAAAATTTTTAAATGATCTAAATATTCACTGTTCTAGTAATAAAATTATAAAAATTATTAATGAACATGACATAATTTTTTATAGAAAGAATCCTATACATTACAATAATGGAGGTAATGGATATAATAATAGTCTTTTCTTTTATACTTTTTTGAAAACTTTAAAAAAATGTAAATTAGTAATAGAATCCGGTGTTTGGAAAGGTTACATGTCTTATGTAATTGACCAAATATTTAATAATTCTTCAAAGCTAAAATTTGATATTAGTTTTAATAAATTGATCTACAAATCACCAAAATCAATATATATTGAAGATGATATTAATACATTTAATTTTGAAAAATTTAAAAATTCGCTCCCAAATTCAATAGCGTTTTTTGATGATCATTGCAGTCAATTAGATAGGTTTCTTAAATGTCATAATCTTAAAATTCCAAATATGGTTTTTGATGATGATGTAAATTTTGAAACAATTCATTCTGATGGGTGGCCTTCATTTCCAACAATATCTATGTTGAGAGATAATCTTTTAATTAAAAAATTTAATTGGGTACATGCCGGAAGAGCTGCTAAAGGTAATTATAAAAATAAATTTAATAAAAAATTACTGAACAATTATTATTTTTCTACAGCACCAAATATTAGTAGAATTACAGGTTACTACGTTCAGAGTCCCATGACGTTTATAGTAAAAAAATGATATGACAAAATTGTCAATTTGCATTCCAACTTATAATAGAATTGAATGTTTAAATAATTGTCTAAATTCAATATTAATTGCAAAAAATAATAATAATTTTGATTTTGAAGTTTGTATTTCTGATAATTGCTCTAAGCCAAATATAAAAGAATTAATTGATAAATATTCTTCTTCACTCGACATTATATTTAATGAAAATTCTAGTAATCTTGGGTTAGGTGTAAATATCTTAAAAGCAGTTTCATTAGCAAAAGGTGAGTTTGTTTGGATATTAGGAAATGATGATTTGTTATTACCAAATACTTTTTTTTATTTAGAAAAACTCTTTAAAGAAAATGAAATTGTAGATTTTTTTTATATAAACTCATTTCATCTTGATTCCTCACATGTATTATGTGGTCAACAACCGTTCAATACTAACAATTTACCAAATAAAATGAAAAAATTTTCCAATTATCCTATGAGTTTTCAATCTAATTTTTTTGACCTTGTAAATCACAATGTTTCATTTGATTTTATGCTTGGAATGTTTCTTGTTATATTTAAAAAAAAAATTTGGGATGAAAACTTATTTAGAATTAATCAAAATCATATTGAAAATAAAGAAATATATTCTACATTTGATAATACAGCACCACATATTATTATTTGGTCATCAGGGTTTAAAAATTCAATGGCTTATTTTCAATCAGTACCATTAAGCATTAATACACATGGGGTGCGTGAGTGGGTTGATTTATATCCTTTTGTTGAAGGAGTAAGAATTCCTGAAGTATTGGATTATTATAGGTCAGCAGGCTTAAAATTGCACAAGTATTTATATTATAAAAATTTCGCCTTAAGAAAATTATTGATTTGTTTATTCCAAATTTATTTTTTAAAAAATATTAATGGTAGAGAGTTTATTGATATTAAAAAGCATATAATTTACAATTTGTTATATCCAAGTATTTATATTGGTGCTATTTATTTTATTCTAAGAAAGATTTTTAAAATTATTTTCAGAATAAAAACAAAATCAAGTTAAGTATTCTAATTAAAAATGAAAAAAAAATGTATAGTCTCAATTATTATACCTACTTATAAAAGAGTTGAAAAACTAAAAAGAGCAATAGATTCTGTGCTTAGTCAAACTTTTACTAATTGGGAATTAATAATAATTGATAATCATTCTCTTGATGGCACTAAAGAATTAGTCGATGATTACAATAATCCTAAGATAAAAATGTTATTAATTAAAAATAATGGAAACATAGCTAAATCACGCAATTTAGGTATAAAAAAATCTAATGGAAAATATTTAGCACTATTAGATTCTGATGATTTATGGGTCCCAAATAAATTACAAATTTGTATTAATGCACTAAAAAAAAAAACAATATTAGTTTATCACGACATGTATATTCAAAAAAATACTAAACAAATTATATTCAAGAAAAGTGGTATGTGTAGAGATTTAAAAAAACCAATTTATTATGACCTAATTTTAAATGGACCAGCTTTTCCAACCTCTAGTGTAGTTATAAAAAAAAATATATTCAAAAAAATCAATTTTTTTGATGAACAAAAAAAATTAATAACATGGGAAGATTTTGATGCCTGGATTAGACTTAGCAAAATTAATGAAGGATTTAAAAAGATAAATCAAGTATTAGGTTACAGATGGGCTGATGATGAAAATACATTAAAACCAAGTATTTTAATAAAGACTATTTTTTTATTTAAAAAAAAATACCTTAATAATGGTAAACTTCCTAACTGGTGCAAAGTAGCTTTAGCAAAATCTTATTATAATAACAATCAATTAAGTAAATCATTTAACATCATCAATAAAATTGATTTTAAATTTTTAGGTACTAGTGAAAAAATTAAATATATTTTATTAGTACTATTGATTAAATTCAAAAAAACTTCAATTTTTAATCGACTCTAATATTTCTTTTTTTGAAAAACGTCTATTATTATGACCTATAATTCCAATGTCAGGTATAAATTGCTTATTAATTAACTTGTTATAAGTAACTTTAGATTCTAGTGGTATGATCTTCTCAATTTTTTTTAAAAAGGAATAATCGTCAAAATTAATTTCTTGTAAAAATTTTAATATACAATCTGTGATTTCTATTTTATTTCCATCACTTGATTTTGGTGGGTTTGGATCAATGATTATTTGGTTATTTTTTGGAATATAATGAACATTTTTTTTTTGATTTAACCCAAGAATTTTATTTAATCCAATTTTGTGAACTACATTCGAGACTAACTTAATTGTTTTAGGGTAATTTTTTATTGCATTCTTAAATCTTTGATTAACTAAATCTCTATCAGCTGACCATATTGCTAGAGTCGCGGTAGTTGTTTGAGGATGAAAAACAACGTGAGCTTGATCAGAGTCAACAAATTGCACAGAATCATGAGTATGTCTAAAAATTCTATCAATTTTTATTTTTACTTGATTGCCTTCTATATTTTCATGACTTTTTTTTATAAAATTTATTGACTCATAACCGTTTCCGAGGATTACCCCAGTTGTTAGAAGCCTCCAGCCATGATGGTGTATATTATCTACTGTAATATCTTTAGCTTTGTCACGAATTGGTGGAAATAAATTAATTGCTATTATGACATCACCCTCAATTAACAAGTAAAAAAAAAGATTGGTTGAGTTACCAAAAAATTTTTCTTCACGTATAGAATCCTTTATTACATTTTGAATAAAATCTTTATCATGACATAATTCTTCAATATGTTTTTTAATTTTATGATGAACAGAGTATTTATCTTTACTATTATGAAATTTTTTACTAATTTGATTTAATACTGATTGTGAGTTCATGATAATATTATAATAACATATGCATGAAAATTTATTGAATAATATTTCATATGAATACTAATAGTTTTCAATATATTTTCTTAAATTATACCTATAAGAGTATTATTTATGAACACTAAAAAAATATATGAACATAGTTAAATTTAAAAATGAGTTAACAGTTGTAATTTTGTGCGGTGGCAAAGGCATGAGATTAAGACCTCTGACCAAACAACTACCCAAACCTTTAATAAAAATCAACAACAAAAGTATACTAGAAAATATAATAAAACATTTTTTAGATTATAAAATAAAAAAATTTATTATTGCAACTGGATACAAAAGTGATCTTATCAATAATTTTATAAAAAAAAAATTCAATAAATATAATATAAAACCAATTTATACTGGCCTTAATTCAGATATAATTAAGAGATTAGAAAAAATATCTAAATATTCTGAAAAAAATTTTTTAGTTTGTTACGGTGATACGATGGTTGATATTGATTTAAATCATTACATAAAATTTTACTTAAAAAACATAAAAAAAACTTTAGTTGCTTCTTACCAATTAAAATCTAATTTTGGGATATTGAATATATCAAAAAAAAATCAAGTGATAAGCTTTCAAGAAAAACCAACACTAAATATTTGGTTTAACGTAGGTTACTTTATATTTTCATCAGATAATTTTTTTCTTTTTAAAAAATTTAAAAAATTTCAAGAATTATTAAAATTTTTATCTAAAAAAAATTTAATGAGAGCGTATAAACACTCTGGAAATCATATAACAGTCAATACAGTTGCTGAATTAGAAATGGCAAAAAAACATATTAAGATATTTAAATGATAAAAAAAAATTTTTGGAAAGATAAAAATGTTTTTATAACCGGTGTTGGTGGTTTTGTTGGTTCTAACTTAGCAAAGAACTTAGTCAAATGTGGTGCTAACGTTGTTGGTTTAACAAGAAGTAAAAAAATTGATAGTTTATTGTATTATGAAAATATTGATAAAAAAATTAATTTAATATTTGGTGATATAACTGACAAAGAGTTACTTAAATCAATTTTTTTAAAATATAAAATTGAAATCTGTTTTCACCTAGCTGCACAAGTTGAAGTTGGGTCTGCAGCTAAATACCCATATCTAACATGGGAAACAAATATTAGAGGAACCTATACTTTGCTTGAGGTTATAAGAGAAAATAAAAAACAAATAAAATCTGTGGTTGTTGCTTCATCTGATAAGGCATACGGACATTATCCATTGCATAAATTACCTTATAAAGAAGATTATGAACTCAAAGCAGAATTTCCTTACGATACCTCAAAGGCATGTGCCGATATGATTACAAGAACTTATTCATCAAAGGTATTTAAATTACCTATATTAACAACACGATTTGCAAACATTTATGGTCCAGGACAATTGAACTTTACAGCAATTATTCCTGATTTGATTAAATGTTGTCTATTGAACAAAAAATTTATAGTTCGAAGCAATGGTCAATCCATTAGAGATTTTATATATGTAGATGATATAGTTGACCTATATAAAAAATTATCCAAAAATTTATATACAAATCCAAAAAAATTTTCAGGACAAATTTTTAATGCTGGCACTAATATTCAGCATAAAATTAAAGATATTATAGAAAAAATATTTGTTTATGGAAAAAAGAAAAATGAGCTTAAAAGTATATTCAAAAAAATGAAAAATAAAAAAACAACAGGAGAACTTTCAATTCAATATATGGATTATGAAAAGATAAATCATTATTTAGGCTGGCAACCTAAATATAAATTTACAAAGACTTTACCTACTATATTTAAGTGGTATAAAAAATATTTTAGAAAAAGATAAGTGACACTTGCAATAGACATGGTTGGGACTAACTTAGGGAGCGGCACTAGGACTTATAATACTAATTTTTGTGAATATTTAGAAAAAAAAACTTTTAATGAAAAGATTTACATCTTTATAACTAAGAATTATAAAGCAGATACAAATACAAAAAGAGATAATATTAAATATATAATTAAACCTAATTTTTTAACTAATATTTTTTTTAGGGTTATATGGATGCAATTTTTTTTACCCTTTCAGCTAAAAAAATTGAAAGTTGATAAATTGTATTCACCCATGAATTTTGGGCCGGTTTTTTTGAAATTATTTAAAATAAATTTTGTTTTAGCATTACATTCAAATTTACCATGGGTTTATTTTTCAAAAATGCCAGGAAACATTATAAGAAATAAACTTACAAAATTTATAATGGAAAAATCAATATTAGCCTGTGATTCACTTATTGTAGATTCTCATTTTGCAAAAAATGAAATTGTAAGTATGATGAATATAAAGAAAGATAAAGTTTTTGTTATTTATCTTGGTGTGGATCAAAAATACTTAAGTTCCAAAGAAAATAATTATTTCTTAAACAATTTTGATTATAAAGATTATATTATTTCAATTTTATCGTGTGTAAGGTATCACAATATAATCAATATATTAAAAGCTTTTAAATTATTCAAAAAAGATAATAAAAATACAAGATTAATATTTGTGCTTCAGATATTAGATAAAAAATATTTTTTAGAAATTAAAAAGTATGTAGACAATAATTTTTTTGATGGAGAAGTTATTTTCTTTAATGGGCTTGATAATAAATATTTAGTTAATCTTTATAAAAATGCTAACATGTTTATCTTTTCATCCTATTGTGAGGTGTTTGGTTTAACTAGCTTAGAAGCAATGTCACAAAATTGTCCTGTAGCTATTTCAAATACAACAGCACTTCCAGAAATTAATGGAAATGCAGCACATTATTTTGATCCAGACAATATAATAGACATTAAGGAATCTTTAAAAATTTTAATAGTTAATAAAGAATACACTAAAAATTTAATATCAAAGGGAAATAATCATTTTAAAAAATTTAATTGGGAAAAGACTGTATTTGAAACATGCCATGTCTTAGAATTAAACTAATTAATTTTTTTAACTAAATAGTTGTTTATAAAAACTGCATCCAAATCTGTTCTTATTAAACAATCTAATGCCTCTTCAGGTTTCATAACAATTGGTTCATTTTCATTAAAAGAAGTGTTTAGAAGTATTGGTACATTTGTTAGTAGATAAAATTCATTAATCAAACTTGCATATCTAAAATTACTATCGAAACTCACAGTTTGAATTCTTGCTGTATTATCCACATGTGTCACAGCAGGAATTATTTTTTGTTTATCAAACTTAACAGTCGTGACTGAAGACATATAAGGGTTAATAAATTTAGATTCAAACCAATCTGATTGATACTTCTCTAGAATTGAAGGTGCAAATGGTCTAAAAGACTCTCTCCTTTTAATTTTCATATTAATTATATTTTTCATATCAGGATTTCTAGGATCAGCTAAAATAGAGCGATTACCTAGAGCTCTAGGTCCAAATTCCATTTGGCCC
>Ga0209630_10000706_pt1 | contig 37894 bp, 43 predicted proteins | sample COG_01_FD_184745 | JGI IMG/M metagenome (GOLD analysis project Ga0209630, IMG submission 184745) | Pelagic Microbial community sample from North Sea - COGITO 998_met_01 (SPAdes) (version 2) | ecosystem: Environmental > Aquatic > Marine > Neritic zone/Coastal water | place: Helgoland, sampling...
GCGACCTTCAAACTCATAGTCCAGATTGAATGACACCCGCTCTGTCGGTGCAGCGTTAAAACCAATCCCACCCCGGTAAGTGAATTCATCCGGCTCAACACCCGTCGTCGTGAACGCACCACCACCAGCAAATGTACTCGTCACCGCAGTCTCGTCAGTCAACACATCAAAGCCAACGCCCGTACGCAGTGTCAACTTAAAGATGAGCTCCGTGTGCCGTATGCAGCGACCTGCCCAGCAGCCCGAACATCCACCGCTAGTAAATCAGGACTGGGGCTTTTCCAACATAGGTATCGTCCTTGATTTGCCGGACGACAAAATCTGCAACATCTGCGCGCGATATGAGTCCATTTTGCCAATGTTTTGGGTCATCAAGTATCCGATAGAAGCCAGTTCCCCGTCCATTGGTCAGGATCCCCGGTCTTACAATCACCCAATCGAGCTCGCTCTCTCGAACGAGCCGCTCCTGAATATCTTTATCTGCATAAGCGCGGCCAAGAAGGATTCGAAACGGAATTCGCTGCAGACATCTGATGCTTCGGCGGCTGTCGCCTGCTCCAAATCCCGTGATACAGATCAGCCGTCGTACGCCCTTGCATTGCATCGCGGGTATGAGGATGCGCGTGGACTCCGAGAACATGCGAACAGGCCCGAGAAGCATTTCCGGACCCACCGCTATCCCGAGTGCCTGGACGACAGTATCGATCCCGTCTAATGCGGATGCGATATCCTCCGCTTCTCGAGCATCGCCCGACCACTTCTCCAAATTTTGATGGGTCAGGCTGATCCTGTTGGCCCGCCGGGCCATTGCGCGCACGCTAAACCCGCTTGCCAAGAATGCTTTCGTGGTCTCCAGCCCAATACCCTTACTGGCACCAATGATCAGCACTTTCGACATTTCATGTCGATCGGCTGGTTGAGCCACTGACGCGGAGTCTTGCATAGTTATTTCCGAGGCTTTTTTTCTAGTGCACGATAGAGCGCTCGCTCCGACGTACCGTTAGCTTGGATTTTCGCAAACGAATGACTGAAGCCTCGAGCAAAAGCTAGCTGCGTCCTTGCACGCGCAACCATCGCGGCCGGATCTGGATAGCGTACTCGGTGTCCACCTGCGCTCTCAATTTTTTAGCGACCGCACCGTTCGAGTCATCGAGGTAACGCGCGATCATCAACTCAGTGACTCGAGGGCCATCCTGTAAGCTTAATGTCGCGATGCCCTGCCCACGCAACACCTTATAGCGTCCATTCTCCAAGGCAAACTCGAATGCACAACCGGGGCTGAGCGATAGATTACGCCGCAGCAGCGTGCTCTTTTGCGTGATGCACCAGAAGGTTCCAGTCTCGTAGATTAGCCAGACGGTCGAGATCAACGGGAAGCCGTTTGGAGAGGTTGATGCAATCCTGGCGGGCTTGGTAATACCTTCCAGCAGAGACTCAACTTGCGCGATGTCGAGCGAGGGATTGCGGGGAGCTTTCTTCATGCGTTCGATCCGGTACGGGATTCCATAAGGGTTAAAAAAATCGCATCGAGACAATCATTTGGTCTTCGGGACGTGCGGCAGTTTGCTGGGTTGCATTTTGAGACCCTTGATCTCCACGCCGAAGCGCCCTTCGCCGTAGACCAGACGCACTGCCCGCCGATGATGGATAAATTTTTCGTTAAACTCGCGGGCGCTGGTCTGGTGCGACTTGGCAGACCGCAAAGGGTAGACAAGCCGGCAGTATACGCCTGAAGTGCGCCTCGATTTCCTCGCAAGAGGCTGTACCCAATATCTTTGGCCGCTCCTGAATATCAGCGTTGCCCTGACATGCGTTTTACTTGAATCGCTCTACAACTCATCCAGCTTTTCCAGGCAGGCATCACCCTTTTTTATTGTGAGCATCTGAGTCTCGACATTCATCTTGTCCCAGCTTCGATAGACCATGCCAATACGGGGATTGTTCTCAAATTTCTCTCGATGGCGAATCATGAAGTGCCAGTAGAGAGAGTTAAAAGGACAAGCATTTTCTGTCAATTTTTCTCTTACGTCGTACTGACAGCTCTGGCAGTAATCGCCCATCTTGTTGATATAGTTGCCGCTCGCCGCATAGGGTTTGCTAGCAACCAACCCGCCATCAGCGAATTGACTCATACCTCGCGTATTGGGCATCTCCACCCATTCGAGCGCATCAACGTAGATGCCGAGATACCAGTTATCCATCTCGTTCGGGTCGATGCCTGCGATGAGCCCGAAAACACCGGTGACCATTAATCGCTGTATGTGGTGAGCATACGCATGCTCCAACGATTGCGAGACGGTTTGTGAAATGCAGTTCATGGCGGTTTTGCCGGTCCAGAAGTATTCCGGCAGATTCACGCTCGCGTTCAGTCCGTTCAATGACCCGTAGGCTGGCATGTTCGCCCAGTAAATCCCACGGATGAACTCACGCCACCCCACTATCTGGCGAACAAAACCTTCCACCTGCGTGATGTCAATATCGTCTCGTATTCTGTACGCCCCAATAACGGCCTCAATGACTTCACGGGGGTGCAGCAGTTTGACATTAATAGAAAACGAAAGCCTCGAATGAAAGAGCGACCAGGCGAATTCTGATTGGTCGGTCATGGCATCCTGAAAATCGCCAAACCGGGGCAACGCATGGTCGCAGAACCAGGCGAGGAGCCTGAGTGATTCCTCGCGTGTGACAGGTAAACAGATCTCTCTATTCGCGGTGCCGATCATTTTAATCTCGTGTCGCTCGAGGCGTCCCAGAATATCGGTCACATCGTGGCAGAACGTGAGTGGCCGAGGGATCGAATCAAGGCCTTTCTTTGTCAGTTTCTTGCGGTTCGACGCATCGTAGTTCCACTCTCCGCCCGCGGGTTTACCATCTTCTATCAGGATGTCGTGTTGTTTGCGCATCCGTCGGTAGAAAGTCTCCATGCGATGCGGCTTGCCGGCCTCGAACTGATTGCCTATGTCATGAAACGGTAACAGGAAGTGTTCGGTATCAAACTCGTCCAAGGTCGCGCCCTCTATCTCGAGTGAGCGCATCTTTTCCAGCAATCGATACTCATCAGGCCGTTGATATTCGATAGTGTTAACACCATGTTTGTCAGCCAGTTGCCGCAGTAGTTGTGAGACGTCGTTTGTTTTGTGGGTGTCGTCCAGGGTCAGGTGCTGAACCTGATGGCCGTTGGCAGAAAGTGTTTCGGCAAATTTCTGCATAGCGAGGAAGAACGCACACACTTTCTGCACGTGATGATTGACGTAAGTGGCTTCTTCACGAATTTCAGCAAGGATATAAAGTGTTTTCGCATCTTTTTCCGCAAACCAGCTGTGTCGAGTATTTAGCTGGTCACCGAGTATCAGGCGGATTCGATCTACCATGGCAATTCACTGCCGTCCCAGGACCAGAAGCGTCCAGAGTGCGATGGGGTGAGGTTATCGATGACGCGTTTAAGATTCCGTGCGCAGGCTGCGGGTTTGACTGGTCGATGGTTGCGGCCCGTAAAAGGTTGGGAGAGCGGGCTTTCAACCGTACCCGGATGCAGTGCGGCGACCGTACAATTAGGCAGCGCGATCCGATACTCAAGGGCAAGCGTCTTCAACATCATGTTGAGGGCGGCTTTTGAGGCACGGTAACTGTACCAGCCGCCCAGTCGGTTATCTTCGATGGAACCGACCTTGGCGGAAATCGTTGCGAAAACGCTGTCAGGACTTTTTTTCAGGAGTTTTCGTGAGTGTTTCGCGAGCAGTGCTGTTGGCAAAGTGTTCAACTCGATGCTGCGCATCAGGCCTTCAGGATTGAACCGCGCGATAGATTTTTCAGGCTGCTGCTGATCATCATGCAGAAATCCAACGGTATTGATGATGCCGTCCAGTTGGTCAAACTCCTCCATTAGGATTTTGATCATGTATTCGTTCGTCAGGTTGAGTTGCACGGTCCGAATTTTTGGTGACGCAAAGTCTGGGTCACGGCGGCGAAAGGTATAAATGACTTGCTGCACGTCTGCGGATCCGGCAATCGCCAGGGCGAGCGCTTCGCCAATAGTGCTGCCGGTGATTAGTAATGTTCGACCCCTCATAGCCCTTGATTACGCTGCCCGCTTGCGATTGGATCTTTTTTCGGGTTTGGTTCGAAGATAGGGTGAACTCGCGGGAGAGAAATTGTGCCGGAAGGACCTGAAATCAGACTGGCTGCAGATCGGCAGCATGCCGTGCTGGCAGGGCGCGGGATCGCTGACGCCTAATTTACGCTGCCTGGACTGGAACAGGCCTCATCACGCGTCCGTGGCAACCGGGTGGAGCGGGTTACCAGCCACGGCAAAGCGGTGCTTACGCATTTCAGTCACGGCGAAACCCTTTATTCGCACAACCAGCTCTATGGGATCTGGCGCATTGCGAAGCGAGGCCACTTTCCGAAGACGAATCGGCAGTTGCGCGTCGCTCTACACACGGACACGCACAGCGCTTTTCTGTTCAGTGCAACCGATGTTGAACTCTGGCCAACGCAGAGCCTTGGTGAGCACCCGTTTCTGAAAAAGCTTGGGCCGGACGTGTTGGATGGGGGATTAACGGTCGCTATGATCGCGAGCCGTTTGAAAGAGAAAGCGTTTGTGCGTCGATCTCTCGCAAGCCTCTACCTCGATCAGGGCTTTATTGCCGGTATTGGCAACTACTTGCGTTCCGAAATTCTTTTTAAGGCAACGGTGCCACCCAGTGCACGCCCAGCGGACCTCAACGCCTCTGATATTCACCAGTTGGCCCGGGCTACACTCACGATCAGCGAGCGCAGCTATAAATCCCGTGGCATCACCGTTACACAGGCCGAGGCGGGGGAACTGAAGCAGCAGGGTGGAGGCTTTGAGTCCTATCGCTTCGCCGTATTTGGCCGTCAGGGGAAGTCCTGCCTGAATTGCGAATCCAGCATTGTCAGGGAAAATATCAGTGCTCCGCGGCTGTACTGGTGTCGTACCTGTCAGGATTAGCTGCCAGAGCTAACCACCACCGTGAATCGCCAGAGACTCGTCACGCTACTCGGTTCGCTAGGCATCATTCCCTTCTTCCTCGCGCTCGTGATTATGATTACCAGACCTGAGCGTGGATTAAGACTGTTCTCTGCTTATTCGCTCGCGATCCTTTGTTTTCTCGCCGGCAGCTGGTGGTCGGCTGCCTTGGTGGTCCGGGAAAGTGAAGAATCGCAGCGCATGGCGATTGTGTTGATAAGTAATGCCATGGTACTCGCAGCATTGGCGCTGGTGTTGTCTGCGTGGACGGAGGACTGCTGGGATTGGCGATGCTTTATCTCGGGTTCATGATCAGCGAACAGAAACTCGAAGTATTCGCTAAGCAACCGGAATACTACCGCGCGATGCGCCTCAAGGTGTCCTTGGTGGTTGTGCTGTTGCACGTTTCTTGCTGGATGCTGGCTATAACGCGTTTGTAGCCGTCCGGCGACAGGCGACAGGCGACAGGCGACAGGCGACAGGCGACAGGCGACAGGCGACAGGCGAGCAAAGCATCGAACAGTCCAGTATCCTCAGTCCTCATCTGGCACCTCGTTTATCAACGGCCATCCACGCAGGAATAGGTCCCTCACTGTGTTCCCAGGCAATGACGTTGGCATAAAGACCCTTGAGAACTTTGCCGGAAGGCATTTCAAGATGCAGGACTCCGAGACGCGCCTCGGCATAGGCTCGTTCCATGTCCCCAGTGCACACTGCGCCAGAACGCGATGTAGCTGTCAGCTATTTTTTTCGAGCTGCGTGATTTCGATGCGATAGAGCTGGCAAACACCGTCGCGATGGCGTGTTTTTTCTTCATGTCCCTCATACACCGGTCTGTAGGAAATAAATGTTGGTCCAATGTGACAAGTCCGGCGTATAAGCACTATGGAAGACGCAAGTATAAGAAGTGCACACAGCTGTGACCTACAAAAGATCAACCAAGTTATCCAGTCCGCAGTGATGAACTGGCCGATGCCGGACCGCGTGAAACGCCTTGCGGTGCCGGTTTTGCAGTACCACCAGAACGACCTCGACTTCTATGAGGTACTGGTTGCGAACTATAAAGATGAGGTGGCCGGCGTCGCCGCCTGGGATTCGATGCCATCGCAATCGCTGCCCAACGGCAAGGGTGGTGTATTCCACGGTTTGTATGTCCTACCGCTCGTTCAGAGGCAGGGTATTGGCAAACAACTGATGGATACCGTATTTGATGATGCACGAACCCTGCGGAGCATCGGGCTGTTGATTAAGTCTCAGCGCGTGTCGCGTCACTTCTTTGAACGCCACCAGATGCAGTCACTTGACGTCAATGAGGATGAATATCCGTGGCAGTACTGGAAGCAGTTGGCTTGATCTAGTCTGCAGGGGCGTCCTACCTGGCTCAAATGGTGAACTCCCCAAACGCCTCGCGGCAGACAATAACCGCCTGGTAGGCTTCCAGCTCAATACCGTCAGGAATGGCGAGCAGCGTTAGTACTCTTTTCATAACATGTAGATGCAACTCCAAGAGGATTACTACACACTTCGCCTATGAAAAATCTCAGCAGCAAAAGTGACTGGACAGCGGCGCAGGTTCAGCAGTTCCTGGAATCCACAAAGATCCCTATTCGTATCGCCGCCATGGACGGCGGGTATCCCCTGATCTGTTCGGTCTGGCATAGATATCGTGACGGCAATCTTCGTATAGTCAGCCATAAGCGCAGCAAACTGGCTAACTTGCTCCAACAGGCCGGGCGATGTGCCTTCGAGATCGCACCTAATGATCCGCCTTACTGTGGTGTGCGCGGTAAGGCTGACGTGGTAGTAAGTGATGAAGATGCGGAAGCGCTTTTGAAACACTTGATCGCGCGCTATCTGGGCAACTCGAATCAAGGACTGGCGAACTGGCTACTGGGCCGTGTCGAAGACGAAATCGTGTTTACACTGTGCCCCACTTGGGCAACCTCTTGGGACTATGGCGGGCGCATGGAGAATGCGGACGTTTGAATCCGTGATGACCCGATAAAGTCGGCGTTGCGTATTCTGATGACTTAGGCACGAACACAAAGTCCTCATGTGTTGCTGGCTCAATAAAGTCCCTGTAAAGGCCCTGCACCCCATGAAGCGAAGCTACAGGAAACCATCCGCATGCAGTGCAGTTGAGGACTAGTGTCTCGGGATGCGGTGTCGGATGTGCAGATTATTAGGTAGCGCGGATTAGGGACTCGCCTCACTCAGTGTGCCGTTCGTTCAGCCCACTGTTCAGCCCATTCCTCCGGCGTCATAATCTCATCGGTGACTGTTGCAACACTTTGAGTGACGTCTGCTGCGATTTGAGATGGTATGAGTTTGCCCAGCAACCCCATGAAGGCGACTGGGTTTTCTCTAGCTTGTGATGCCAGGTAGCCGACGAGGCCTGCTTTACCACCAGCAATATCGGCAGCTTCAAGGATGGCGTGTTCTCATAAACGGGTTTTCCGGGAATCCGTTTCTCTGCAACCCTTTTTAATGGCCGGCCACCCGTCTTAGGCCTACCTTGTCCTGCCATATCTAAACCACTCCATTCTAGATAAGACTTTATGCCTCATAGATATTCTGGAGAGTTATAACTGAATCTGGTGTTCGGGAGATTGAATAGAGGCGGCGTATCTGGTTGAAATGTTGTTACCAGACAGCAGACCAACCGAAGAGGATACGCCACCATGAAAGAGAGTAACGTTGTTGAATTGTCAGGTCGATCCGAAGGTTACGACGCACGGAGCGCGATGCTGAGATCTGGCGCGCAGGAGTTGATCCGCCAGACGGTGGATGCGGAGTTGCAGGAGTTGTTAGCAAGTCACACAGGTCGCGTGCTCGAGTCGGGCCGAACGGCAGTCGTGCGCAACGGCTATCTTCCAGAACGGCAACTGCAGACTGGTATTGGCCCGGTGACGGTGAAGGTGCCAAAGGTTCGGGCGAAGACCGGCGAGCCAGTGACGTTCCGGTCGGCCCTGGTGCCGCCGTACGTGCGCAAGACGAGGACATTAGAAGCGGCACTACCATGGCTGTATCTGAAGGGAGTTTCATCAGGCGAGATGGGTGAGGCGCTGCAAGTACTGGTAGGTCCTGAAGCGCAGGGACTCTCGGCGAGTACGGTCTCGCGATTGAAGCAGGTCTGGGCGCAGGAATACCAGACTTGGAGCACAGCACGTTTGGACCGCGATCGCTGGGTCTACGTGTGGGCAGATGGCGTTTACAGTGGACTGCGTGCCGAGCAGACGAAGCTGTGTGCTCTGGTGATCATCGGCGTCAATGACCGGGGCGAGAAGCATTTTCTATCGATTGAGGACGGCGTACGTGAATCGACCCAGAGCTGGCGCGAGGTGCTGCTGAAGTTAAAGTCCCGTGGGATGGACGCGCCGCAGCTAGCGATAGGTGATGGCGCGATGGGTTTCTGGGCGGCGCTGGAAGAAATCTACGGCGAGACACGCCAGCAACGATGCTGGATGCATAAAACAATGAATATTCTCAATTGTTTTCCGAAGTCGTCGCAGGCGAAAGCGAAGCAGTCCCTGCACGCAATCTGGCAGGCAGAGACGAAGGCGGATGCTGAGACAGCATTCGACCTATTCATCACGACCTATGATGCGAAGTACCTGAAGGCAACTTTGTGTCTCCAAAAAGATCACGAAGAGCTCATGGCCTTCTACGATTTTCCGGCACAACACTGGCAGAGCATCCGCACGAGCAACCCGATTGAATCAAGCTTCTCGACTATTCGTCATCGGACCAAACGTTCAAAGGGCTGCCCGTCACGCGACGGCATGCTGCATATGATGTTCAAGCTGGGTCAATGCGCGGAGAAAAACTGGAGACGATTACGCGGATTCGATTACCTGGCGAAGCTGGTGATCGGGATCAAATTCAAAGATGGAATCGAGGTGACAGAGGTGAACCAGGCAGCCGCCTGATTCAATTCTCTGAACACCAGATTTGACAATAACTCTAACGTTTTATAGAAAATGGTCTGTCGGGACTATCAGACCCCCACGCTGCCATCGCATCCTGTATCGGTGAGACTTTGGGAAATGCATTTGCGAGAATACCCACTGCCATAATCCCCAAAATAACTATCACTGCTGGTTGGAGTTTGATTTCGTGTGTAATGGTTTCTTTGCTCATCTTTTGTTCTCCTACATAAACTCCTTAACCTCTACAACAGATGTTCATTAGTAAAAGTATTAACACCCCCAAATCACCACAGTATTCGGCGGGATCGCGAAAAGCGGCGTTTTTTGGACCTATGCTTCGTCGCAGTGAGTGAAGCGTGGTCACCTCCAAAGGTGACAAAGGCATACTTAAGTCGCATTTTGACCCGGTCAACCAGCGCGACGAGACATTTACGTAATCCAACATGCAGCAGATGGTTTTGTACCGGCCAGGTTGATCACACCGAACTCCGATAGCAGCCCACTGTTAGTGGGCTGCTATAGTCTTTTTGCAAATGCATCTTTGTCTTCAGCCCCCGATCACTCACTAGATCCCAAATCGGATGTAATTGTTTTTCCGGATGTTATTTTTTTATCAATTGAGTGAACCGGAAGCTCACAATGAACGTATACAAGCTGATTATCTTGTATAGGAATCACTGTGAACTCTCATGCTAGCTAAAACTGACATCTCACTCGGAACAAACGACTACATCATTAAAGACATCGGACTGGCTGACTTTGGACGCAAAGAGATTGAACTAGCCGAACATGAAATGCCTGGCCTTATGGCGATGCGCGAAGAATTTGGTCAAACCAAACCGCTGAAAGGCGCACGAATCGCCGGTTCGTTGCATATGACAGTGCAGACTGCGGTACTCATAGAAACACTCGAGTGCCTGGGCGCGAAAGTCCGCTGGGCGAGCTGCAATATTTTCTCAACTCAGGATCACGCGGCGGCGGCACTGGCCCGCACTGGAATACCCGTGTTTGCAGTGAGCGGCGAATCCATCGAAGAATACTGGGAATACACGGATAAGATTTTTGACTGGGGTGATGGCCTGGGGCCCAACATGATTCTAGATGATGGTGGCGACGCGACCCTGTTCGCATCGCTCGGCCATCGCGCTGAAATCGATTCAGGCGTGCTCGAAAAAACCCCAGCTAACGAAGAGGAAGCAGCTCTTTATGCGCAACTCCGCCGCTCGATTGAGCGCGACCCACAACGGTTTCAGAACATCGTGCCAGACATCCTAGGCGTGACTGAGGAAACTACTACCGGCGTCCATCGTCTCTATCAGATGCTCGAGAACGACGAGCTGCTGTTCCCTGCCATGAACGTAAACGACTCTGTGACGAAGTCCAAGTTCGATAACTTGTATGGCTGTCGTCACTCGCTGGTCGATGCGATTAACCGCGCCACGGACGTGATGCTTTCCGGCAAGGTCGCAGTGGTTGCGGGATACGGGGATGTTGGTAAAGGTAGTGCGCAGTCTCTACGTGGGCAGGGCGCGCGCGTGATCGTCACGGAAATTGACCCCATCTGTGCATTGCAGGCGGCAATGGAAGGTTATGAGGTCAAGAGTATGGACGAGGCCTGTCGGGAAGGCGACGTGTTTGTCACCACGACGGGTTGCTGCGACGTTATCACAGAACAACACATGAACCAGATGAAGGATCTCGCCATCGTGTGCAACATTGGCCATTTCGATAGTGAAATTCAGGTTGGACGCATGCGAAGCTACGAGTGGACAGAAATTAAGCCGCGCGTGCACGTGATTAAGATCAACGAAAACCGGCGCATCATTCTTCTGGCCGAGGGTCGTCTGGTGAATTTGGGTTGCGCCACAGGGCATCCGAGCTTTGTGATGTCGAGCAGCTTTACCAATCAAACGATCGCCCAAATCGAAATGTTCAGCTCGCCTGAACGCTATCCCCTGGGTGTCTATACGCTACCGAAACTCCTCGACGAGAAAGTTGCAAGACTACATTTGTCTCATATCGGTGTGACGCTTGATGAGCTTTCAGAAAAACAGTGTGAGTATCTGGATATACCGGCTGCCGGGCCTTACAAGCCGGCTCACTACCGTTATTGAACAGGGCTAATTACACCGCCGCGGCGGCAGTTTGACTCGATACTTAACACCGAACTGTGTCGCCGCGATTTTAGCTGTATTGTTGTCTGTGAGTAGCAGGAACGGAAGGAATATCCAGATCGAAAGCCGTCAGGGTTGGTAGTCGCCCGAGCGACGCATAAATAGAGACACTTCAGCTACGGTGAGTCCAAATTTCTTGATGTAAGTCCGATTGATGAGGGTATCATCGTCGACCTGCCACAACCGGTCATCAAAGGTCACGAGATATCTGCGTCCCTCGCTTTCGAGTTCCATCTCGTAACGCCAGATCAGCGAATTGCCGTTGATTTCGCCTACCGCGGCCCCGATGATGTCGTTAGCGGTTCCGGATATGCCGCCGCTACTGTCCCGTCGAATCTTCCACCGGCGGAAATCGCGCTCGCCGTCGGCATAATCGAAGACTTCTTCCAGTGTCAGCTTATCATGATCGACTATCCCCTCTATGTGCACCACGAACTGCCGCACTACCCGACCACGCCAATCCTGCACTACACCCCAGGCTTGGGTATGCCCTTCGAAAAAAGCGAACAAATCAAGAGTGGGGATGGCGATTGTTTGATCTACTGTTCGCACCCCGCCACACGCTCCGAGCAAGAGCAGAATCAATGCACAAAGAAGTCTTTGCGATATCGAGGCAGTCGAGCGTTTTTTCTTACGATTCATAGTTTGACTACGACAGATCTGCCCAATCGGATCACTGCCTGTGATCGCTTTTTTCTTCACTGGCGTATACGCTTCATGAGACATCGAAACTTAGCGCTGCTGAGCGCTATTTTAGTACTGGCTTTGATCATCCCACCCGAGCAAGTTCAGGCACGCTGCGTTGAATCCACAGAGCTGAGCGATTTTGTCCGCAGTACCTATGAAGATGAGATTGAGTTTGAAGTAATTCGTAATGGAAAAATTGTCGGCTCTCATCGAACAGTTTTTTCACACTCCAGTGCAGGTCTGCATGCACGTTCGACGATGCAACTCACGGTGACGTTATTGTTTATTCCCTTCTTCGACTTCGCGTACGACTCGCACTCAACGTGGTGTGATGAAAAAATGGTGGCACTGGAGGCTACAGTTGCTCGCAATGGAGTACTCAATTCCGTGTCGGCGTCATCTGATGGCGTAACGACGCTAGTTCAAAGCGGCCAAACTCAGCTTGCTCATCCCGCCACCCTCATACCGACAGACCACTGGAACCCAGCAGTCCTGCAAACGTCACATGTACTGAACACGATTACCGGGCGCATCAACAACGTCGATATCGTGCAATGTCCCGCGACCAAAGCGAGGACGCTGGGTCTTTCGTTGCCGGCTGGGACGGAGTGCTTCGAATATACGGGCGACCTCACAGCAACCGTGTGGTACTTACACGAGCGCTGGATCGGTCTAGCCTTCCAGGGAGACGACGGTTCCGACATTGTGTATCGCTGCAGGGACTGTCGAATCCCATGAATAAACCGAATGTTTGGATAACCGGAGCCAGTAGTGGCATTGGTGCGGCCTTGGTGCGCGAATATGCGCGGCGCGGTGCTCATGAGCGGCCGAAACGTCCAGACGTTGGAAAACGTCAGGACTGAAAGCGGCTTCCCACAACGTTGCCATACCATGTCTGCCGACGTTACTGACAGTTCGGAACTCAGGCAAGTCCTCGAAGATACTGAACAGCGTTTCGGCGCCATCGATGTAGCAGTTCTGAATGCAGGGACGTATGAAGCAAGCGGGATTGATAACTTCAATGCTGCAGCGATGCGTAAGCTTTTCGCGATCAATGTTTTCGCCGTTGCGGAGACGATCGAGATTCTGCTGCCAAGCTGGCGCAAAAGGCGCTCGGGCACCTTCGTTCTCGTGGGCTCGGTAGCAGGGGATTTCGGGCTGCCTTACGCCGCTTCCTACAGTGCGAGCAAAGCGGCGTTAAGTCGGTTAGCTGAGTCACTTTATCCGGAACTCTTACGCGATGGCATCGCGCTACATTTGGTTAGTCCGGGGTTCGTCGATACGCCACTAACGGCGAAAAACGATTTCCCCATGCCGTTTATGGTGAGCGCTGAGCGTGCAGCTTATGAGATATGTCGCGGCGTGGATAAGAGAAAATTCGAGATTCGCTTTCCTTGGCGCATGAGCGTTGCCATGCGAATTCTCCGTGCCCTGCCCTATCCTTTGCAATTTTCGCTCGCGAGAAGGATGCTGAAATGATGACTGGGCTTGAGCGTTACATAGGTTTTTTCGAATCAATCGGAACCGAGAGGCAGCACCACCCTGCTGATGTGGCGACACAGGACATTCACTTCCGCGACCCGTTTAACGATCTGCACGGTCTCGACCAATTTGAGGCGGTTATCGGTGAAATGCGCAACAACCTGGGGAATCTTAAGATCGTTGTTTCCCACGCGGCCGTGCTTGAGGCACGAGGGCGGAAACAGGCCATAATCGCCGCCGTCCGCTGGGATCTCAGCGGTGAACTGCGCGCGTTCGGCAATAAGAGCTGGCAGGTACACGGGTATTCCGAACTCGCTTTTTCGCCCCAGCAGAAAGTCTCACGACACTTCGATTACTGGGATGCGGCCGGCGACCTCTACGAAAACCTTCCGCTAATTGGCGTCGCGTGCCGCTATGTCCGTCGCCGGCTGGCGCTCAAGCGTTAGCTCAGCAATCGACTGCCGACTAATTATTACGACCGCGAGTTTAAGCAGTACCGGTATCGCAACGTACAGTGCGAGCAGCGGCCGGGATTCTGCCTGGTTAATACCATCGGCCACTTCCACGCCCAAACAATACAAGCCACTGAAAGCGCCGCCTACGGCAACCGCTAATGCGAGCTTGGTCACCATTGACCACAGCGCAAATGCTGCCCCCGAACGTCTCGACTGCGTCGTTTTTCTATCTAGCTCAAGAACGTCAGCCTGAATCGATGGTGGTATCGCGAGATCCGCCGCGAGGGTTCCCCCGGTGAGAACGCAGACCAGCACAAACCAGCAGGTCTGATCGGGCTGGAGTACAAGAACCGGTAGAAATGCTGCCACGCTGATACTGAGTGCCAGGCGCCAGGCAACCATCTTACTGAGACGACTCGAGAGTATCAGCCATAACGGAGTCAGCATGATCGCGCTGCCGAAATAGATGAGCAGGAGTTGATAGAGCTGCTTTTCTTCAAGCCCGAAGTATCCCGTTACGACAATCGGGAACAACACTGCAGGAAGACTGTTTGCTATGCTGTTCAACAACCAGCAAAGCATTGTTAGAGCAATAGGCCGGAACCTGAGCAAGCTGAGCAAATCGCCCCAGACAACCGACGATTCTGCACCGAGAGCGCCGGTCGGTAGATCCCGCACCATGCTAAAACAAATTGTGAGTGCAGGAATCGCCAATATCGATGCGGTGCAGGCAATGATAAAGCATGTTGCCGCTGCCATCGAACAGGGCAGGCAGCGATAACGCTGCGATGATCCCCACAACCCCGGCTACTTCACGACTCGCAGTGAGGCGGGAGCGGTCATCGGGGTCGACTGCTAATTCGGCTCCCCACGCGGTGTAGGGCACCATAATCATGGTCCAGCCTGTGAATAGCACTACCGCCCAGAAAACAATGTGGCTTACGCCAGCGTCGACCGGCGGCATGGCAAGCGCGAACAGTGCCACACAGGAAGCAGCTGTGCCGGCTATGATCCAAGGCTTGTAGCGCCATCGACCGTGCGCGCTGCGATCGATCAGGATACCGACCAGCGGATCACCGAAAAAGTCCAGCAATCGAGCCGCCGCAAGCGCAGAGCCTATGGCGAGCAAACTTAGGGTGGTATGCGCCGCGTACCAGGACGGTAGCAGAATGGCGACGGGAATGATGGGCAGCGCCGCTACCGTGTTTAGTGCGCCATACCCGAAAATCTCGCGGTTAGTGACTCGCGCCACTCAGGCGTGCTCAACACGCATTTGCACGACATCAATACTGCCGGACAGAAATCCGCTCTCACAATAGGCGAAATAGTAGTCCCACATGCGTTTGAAGCGCTCGTCAAACCCGAGTTCGCGGAGCGACGGCCATGCCGCAAGAAACTGCTCGCGCCAATGACCCAGAGTCGTCGCATAATCGCGGCCGAAACTCAGCGAATCTGTTATACGCATGTTGGCGCCTGAGAAAATTTCACTGAGCCTAGGTTTCGAAGGCAACATACCTCCAGGGAAAATATATCGCTGAATAAAATCTGCGGATTTTCGGTATTGCTCGAAACGAGATTCATCAATCGTAATGACCTGTAACGCCCCTTTACCATCATGACGCAACAGGCGCTTGATAGTTTGCGCATACGTTGGCCAGTACTTTTCACCCACAGCCTCGAACATTTCGATCGATACGATTCGATCGAACGAGCCAGTTACATCGCGATAGTCACAAAGTTCAACGCTGGCGTTACTGATGCTCTGCGCCGCAATTCGTTGCCGTGCATATTTAGATTGCCGTTCTGAAATCGATATACCGGTCAATTGACCTCGAGTCCGTTTCGAGGCGCGTTCCAGGAAGCTGCCCCAACCGCAACCGATCTCGAGGACATTAACGCCGCCTTTGATATCGGCCACGTCTGCGAGGCGATCGAGCTTCGCGTTTTGGGCTTCGGCTAGCGACATGTCCGCGCGTGTAAACAACGCGGAGGAATACGTCATACTCTCGTCGAGCCAGGCGCCGTAGAATGCATTACCGAGATCGTAGTGATAAGAAATGTTTCGGCGGGCGCGCCTGCGTGAATTATTGTTAGCCAGATGTTGCAAGCGATGCACCAGACGCTGCAGTAACAACCCCTGGGTACGTGGCGCCATCGCTGCGTCGTTGAACGCAGCCAGACGCAATAAGTCGGGTAACGACGAGGTGGACCAATCACCATCCAGATAGGCCTCGGCGAATCCAACTGCCCCGCCGGTCAATAACCGCCGAATTGCACGCGTTCTATGAATGTGCCACTGCGCGCTAATTTCTGGTTGCTCGTGACCTGTAAAAATCAGATATTTGCCGTTCGGTAACAGGATTTCAAGTGTGCCCGCGCTCAACCTGCCGATCAGTCTTTCAATGATGTACGCACCGTAATCGAATAGACGCCAGCGTTGATTATGCTCGGAGGTAATTTTGGGTCTCATCAGGTTTCCTCAGTTCAACGATTGTTGGCGGGTTGTTCGGTTTTCGGCGACAGGCCGAGGTAAGGTACGCCTTTGAGTCAGATTTTCAGTGCCTCGAAATGAATTGCTGCGATTACTTTTAGAGCGACCAGCGGATAGGCCACCAGGGCGCGGCGCACGCTTGCTGTAGTAAACGGCTCTCGGCACCCGCTAAAGCTTGTTTTTAGCGTGCTGCCACCAACGTCCCGATAAATGATATTCAACGACAATCGTTCAGTGGGAACGGGGGCATTGAACTGATAAGTCCCGGAAGATTCAAAGAATGGTGAGACGGGCATGGACTTCTGAGTGGTTTGATTGTCAGCGGTGACGACATAGTTCACGCGGGCGCCCGCAGTGTTGTTTACCTCGTACACCACCGCCAGCGCTCGCCCCTGCCGGTCAAGACAATGCACAACAGTTAAAGGGTTGAACGAGTATCCGAGGGTTCGCGGCAAGGTCATCACAAGATAGGTTTTCGCTGATCTGGAAACGCCGCGGTTGACCAGTAATTCGTCTAGAAACTCGCGGTAGGGACGCTTTGTGCCATCGCCATGGTCGCAGTCGTGCCACGAAAACCAGGCTTTATGGTTGACCGCGAAGACCCGCGAGAGACAGTCAAGTGATGGCAGCTCATCAAGATCGAACAGAAAGTACGGAAGTTCGTAGCTGAACTGGTGTCGCTTGGGGATATCACGTGCGTGATACACGGTGCCCCAGTAAATGCCCGAACGTGTTGCGACGGCATGATTCATGCCGCTTGCGAGAAGCACGGGTGAAAGCTTTCGGGCAGGCGGTCATAGCACGGCGTGTCGAGCAGACTTTCTGCGCCAATTTTCTCGGCCACCCACAATCCGGATTGCAACCCGTCCTCGTGAAATCCATGCCCGAGGTAGGCGCCGCAGAACCAGGTTTTTAGGCGACCCTGGATTGCTGCCACCTGCTGCCGAGCGCGGTCTGTATCGGCGCTGAAAACAGGATGCTCGTAATCGAACCTGGCGTAGTTTAGGTCGGCTCGTGGCGGTTGCTCAGGATTCAGCGTAACGAAGAGATCTTTGTCGGTTGCCAGCGGCTGTAACCGATTCATCCAGTAGGTCACAGTCAAGGGTCGCAAAAGGTCGGGCGCGGCCTGCAGATAATTCCAACTCGACCACGCCCGGTGGCGACGCGGCATCAGGGCAGAGTCTTCGTGCAACCACGCCGCATTGCTGCTGTAACTGAATTGCCCCAGAGTTTCACGCTCTGCAGCAGTCGCGTCGCCAAGCAATTGCAAAGCTTGGTCAGCGTGGGTCGCGATAACAACGTCGTCGAACGATGCACGATGGCCCTGTTGGTCCACAAGGACTACTGCATCGGGAGTGCGCATGATCGAGGCGATTTTAGTGCTGAGGTTTTGTCGCAGCGGGCGATCTGCCAACAGCTTTTCTACGTACTGGCGACTGCCGCCAACCACTGTTTTCCATTGAGGTCGGTCGGTTAGGGTCAACAGGCCGTGATTCTGAAAAAAGCGAATAAATGCGTATGCGGGATAGCGGGCAATGTCGGCCCGCGACGCCGACCAGATCGCCGCCGCCATGGGCATAAGATGAAATTCGATGAAAGCAGCGCTGTAGCCTTCGCTTTTTAGCAGCTCACTGATGGTCAGTGAAGCTTCCTCGGAAGCAAGATAGCGGGGTGCACAATGGTAAAAACGCTTAACGTCGGCGAGCATCGTCCAGAAAGCAGGTCTGACGATATTAGTGGGCTGAGCGAACAGGCCTGCTAAGTCTGAGCCGGAATACTCGAAACCGCCGTTGCGCAGTGAAATCCCGAAAGACATATCGCTGTCGGCGATTTCGACATTCAGCCGTTCGAACAGGGCCGTCAGGTTCGGATAGTTACGGTCGTTGAACACAATGAAGCCGGTATCGACAGGGACTATCTGTCCGTCAATTGCCAATTCGACGGTATTAGCATGGCCGCCTACATAGTCATTACGCTCGAATAGTGTGACGCTATGGCGGGACGCAAGCTGCCATGCGGCCCCCATACCGGCGATGCCGCCGCCAACTACAGCAATGCGTCGTCCTTCAGTCGAGTTGCTCAATCCGCAATTCCTTAGTTGCCCTATACTTGCCCTTTACGCTCGAGGCCGATTTCCGGATCACCTGTTATCGAAGTGATCCGAATCGGTTCGGCCATCGTACTGAACTCATGAACCCGAGAAGCGCCACAGCTCACGCGACCACAATGGCTCAGATAACCCCGATCGATTCGGCCGCAGAGGCCCGTGAACATCAAAAGCGCAACGACGAAACGGCACTGCTGGTTCGCGTTCGCGATGATGGCGACCGCGGTGCTTTTGAACATTTGTTTGAGTTGTTTGCGCCACGCATCACGAACTACGTGCGCTCCCTTGGAGTGGAATCGGCGGGCCCGGACGCCATAACCCAGGACGTCATGCTTGCAGTCTGGACCAAGGCAAGGCTGTTCGATGCGGAGAAGGCCTCGGCGCGAACATGGATCTACACGCTAGCACGTAATCGGTATATCGATATCAAGAGGTCCAAGCACAGAGAGGCGAAGGCCTTTGAGCGGCTAAAATATGACCCACGGACCGTTGTAGACAAAGGAGACGGACCGGCCAACTACGTTGATGCCTCTAGCGTCGCGGAGCTGTTGAACGATATCCCGCGCGAACAAGCTGAGGTCATTATTTTGGCTTTTGTCGAAGGTTATTCGCACCGCGAGATCGCTGAGCGCCTGGGTATTTCGATTGGCACCACCAAATCACGCGTCCGGCTAGCCTTTAAAAAGCTCCGCGAGCGAATGGGGGTAACGATATGAACGTAAACCACCACCCCAGCGAGGCATGGCTGATGGACTACGCGCTGGGAAATCTTCCGGAGGCCTTCGAAACCATCCTCACCGCCCACGTTGGGACTTGTTGCTCCTGCCGGTCCGATGTCGCTCTCGCCGAGCGTCTCGGTGGCGAGATGCTCGCCCGCGGCAATGTCTCGCGCTCTGTGCGCGGGTTCGGTGATATGGACGGACTGCCAGATATGGACCCGGACGTGCATGTTCAGCATTCGCGTGCGGTGGACGTCGGCTCAAATGGGGGCTTTGATTTCTTTGTCCAAACTTGTCTTAAGTACAGTAGTGACTCTTTCCGCTGGCGTCGTCTTGGAGGTGGGCTGCAGATCTGCCGCCTGACCGAACAAGACAATATTAAGATGTGGTTACTCAAAGCTCGCCCAGGGCAAGTACTACCGCAACACACTCATGAGGGCAGCGAACTAACATTGGTGTTGAAAGGCGCTTATTTTTGTGGCGAAGATCTGTTCAAAGTAGGTGATATCGAGGATGCCGATGAGACCACCTCCCACCAACCGATGGTGACCGGAAACGAAGACTGTATCTGCCTAGCAGCCACCGAAGGTTCACTCAGATTCGATTCGCTAATTGCTCGCATAGCGCAAAAAATCGTGGGCATTTGATACACCGCTCTGGCGCCAGAAGTCGTGCGACTGGACATTCGCGAATCGAGGTAGATTTGCCTAATTTGCGGTGAAAAAACCACCTCGCAGCGCGACAACAGAACTTTGATCTATACTTTAGCGTCTTCCTAATCGAAAGGAGTGGAGGCTTGTGAGACTCGTCAAATTCAGCTCGCGTAACCTGGCGAACCAGCTTGCGGATATGACCGAAGAAGATCTGGATTCACTGGCCTTTGGGGCGGTTGAACTTGATCGTGATGGTGTAATCCTGCGCTACAACGCCGCTGAGGCGGAGATTAGCAATCGCGAGCAAGAGGGCATGGTAGGGCGTAATTTTTTCGACGTCGCGCCTTGCACCCGGGGTGAGCAGTTTGAGGGTCGCTTTCGCGCCGGCGTAGAGTCCGGTTCACTCGACGTGCTATTCACCTACGTGCTCGACAATGAGATGACGCCAACGGAAGTTCGCGTCCGTATGGGACGGGTCGAAGGAAAAGACACCTACTGGGTTCTCATCAAGCGGGTGTCGCTAGTGGGAGAGTAATGAAACCGACGCGCGATCTTGCACCTGCCGACGTGGCAGCAGTGGTGTGTGATTTTGCCGGTATAGTGTTGGGCTTGGAGCCAGACGAAGTTGCTGCACTCAACGAAGATTCTCGACTGGACAGCGATGAATTCGGGGCAGATTCTTTAAAGCTTCTCGAGTTTGCTACCGCTGTTGCGACTTTCTTCCGTTTATTTGAGAGCGAACTCGAAGATGAGCTTCTGCGTCATCGCCGTGTCGGCGATTGGACGAATACGGTTCTCCGTGGTTGGGCGTGTGGGTCACGCCGAATTACGTTCATGACATCCGGCACTACCGGCCTCAGTGCACGCTGCACCCATCACTGGGCAACTATCGCCGACGAACTCGACTTTCATGCGCAGCTGTTTTCCGACCGACGACGAGTTCTGGGACTGGTCGGCCCGCGTCATATTTACGGTTTTTTATTTTGCACACTGCTGCCGCGCTGGCTCGGAGTGCCTTTCGTTGATTTACGTGGGGTCGGCGCCACGAGATTGGCGAATGTGGCACGCACTGGCGACCTCGTAGTTGGATTTCCGACTCGCTGGAACCTGGCCGCGAACAGCTGCCCGTGGGCTGCAGGGGTTGTCGGTGTAACTTCCACCGGCCCAGTAGCGGCGGAAACAGTCACCGCCCTAACGGATGCGGGCCTGGCGCGTATGGTTGAGATTTACGGCAGCTCGGAGACAGGGGGTATTGGTTGGCGGGACGATCAGACATCGCCACTGCGCCTAATTCCATACTGGTCTTTGCAGGAAAACGGACGATTACAACGTGCCCCCTCTGCTGCCGGCGGCAAGCCTGTTTCGATTGAGCCGCCCGACATTCTCTTGCCAAGGCTCGACGGCTTCGATATCGCCGGTCGACGAGACGGCACAGTGCAGGTCGCCGGCGTAAACGTTTCGTGCGCGCGTGTCGCCAGGGTTTTAACTGAACATCCCGACGTCGTCGAGTGTGCAGTGCGATTGATGCCGCACGACCAAGGTGGCAGGCTTAAGGCATTCATTGTGCCGATTGAGTCTAGGTCCGCGGCGACCCTTAGTCGCGCGCTGAGAACCTGGCTGCCAGTGCACCTCACCCCACCGGAGATTCCAGCAAATCTCACCTTCGGCCCAGCACTGCCCCGAGATTCTCACGGCAAGCTCTGCGAGTGGCTCGTGCGCAACAAGCGCTTCGACCCGACGCAATCCTAATCGCTGCCGAGGCAAGGCTGATTGCCGTTTAGGCTTTCCCCGGCCATCGAGTGATGTCGAAATCGTGGCGGTACAGCGAACCGCTGTCGGAGCCACTGGTGCAGATAGTACCCGGAGGAAAAAAAGCTTCTCCGCGGTACAGAGTGTACTGCTGCCGCGGTTTCTCCCCTGCGGCAGCCATGGCAGCTTATAGTCGACTCTGTGTCGACTATTTTAGATCACGGAACCTTCGCGCTGGATTGCGACCCAGGCTTCTATGTTGCTGTCCACTTTGATCGGGAGAACGCGCCAGAACATAATGAATGGCGTTCCATCTTTCTTGTAATTGATTGCTTTCCCTTCAAACTTGCCACCGGATTTAAGCGCCGCAGACAATCGCTTGATGACTTTGTTGTCGGTGCCCTTGCCTTGCAGGATGCGCGGCGTTTTTCCTATTACCTCGCTTGGTGTATAACCAGTCAGCTTTAGAAACGCCTTGTTGGCAAAGATAATTTTGCCCTTGGCTGATGCGTCGGTTACCAGGACAGAATCGAAGCTGTTTTCCGCCAGCACGGTTACCAGCGCTAGACGCGTTTCCTCGGGACTGACTGCTTTGTTGAGCGTTTTAGCCATTAAGAATCTCCTGATTTGAAGTAAGTTACGTAATTCCTACGTACGTATTGCGATGGGTACTGGATCACAAATGGAGGCACCTCTTTGCGCGACGCCGTCGGCGCACCCGATCCATTGACTCGTTCCGTCAAATTCTTAGGCACGAACAACACGGCCAGCGCAGGGTAATGCGGGTCTGCTCTTCCGCACACTGAGCTGGAGACTTTATGACTAATCGAAATGCAGTGATGTGGAGGATTTAGCATTGACGTAAGCAGAAAACATTTGGGAGACGAAGCTGTTACTTTCTAGGTCGCGCGCCTGGAGTACCTTATTAAAACGCACTCAAGCGATCCTGGCTGGGTAATCGACCTCACCTCGTTCGGCTAAAACGCGGCGCGAGTAACTGCCTCGTGGCGGTCTGGAAAATTCTGCTTGTGGGGTTCATTCGTCATCCAGAATGTCCGGCGGATCTGGTAACTGCAGCGCGCTGACAGGAAATGCCGATAAAATTGGACGAGAGCGCTAGCGTATGCGCGCGGAGTAGTGGCCGGCCGGGCATCACATCAACATCAGCCATGCCACTCAGGATTAGATATGGTTGGTTCTACCAAGCCTCGAGCGGACGGTCTAGGGTATGTGGAAAGCCGAGAATCAGTGGGAATTCTCAGGTTTAACTGTTCCTTGTTGAATATTTTCGTGCGACGGAAATGTTGCTGATTATGCAGCCTCCAGATACCAAGACGCGCAAGAGACTTTCGCCTGCTGCCACCGATTTCGTTCACTTGTTCGTGCTAGCGTGATACTCGCCCTCACGACACGTTTTTGACCGACACCAAATGAATCAACCGCTACGCCCTGTCATCCATTGGTTTCGCCAGGACCTGCGCATGCACGACAACCCGGCCCTGAGCACCGCTGCGCGAGCCGGGGCTGTCATCCCTATTTTTATTCTCGATGACGTTAGCGCCGGCGAGATGGCGCGCGGTGCGGCAAGCAGAGTGTGGTTACACCACTCACTGGCAGCTCTCGATGCCTCGCTGGGTGGCAGCCTTCAGTACTTCGCTGGTGATGCTCGCGATCTTCTGCCTCGCCTGGTGGCTGAACATGGCGTGGAAGAAATCCATTGGAATCGTTGCTACGAGCCGTGGCGGCGCGAACGTGACGTTGTCATCAAGTCACGCCTGAAAGAACTCGGGGCGGACGCTTACTCCCACAATGGAGCACTGTTGTGGGAGCCTTGGGAGGTACTGAAAACTGACGGTACGCCCTACCAGGTTTTCACGCCGTTTTATCGCCGAGCGCGTGCACAGGCCCCGGTTCCGCGCAAACCAGTTCCAGCGCCGCGCGATTGCGTTTTTCACGGCAAAGACTTCGGCGGTTGCAGTCTTGCCGACCTTGCTCTGCTACCGCCCGTGCGCTGGGATCACGCGTGCGTCAACACTTGGACGATCGGCGAGGCAGCGGCGTGTTGTGTGCGCTGAAGGTTGTCTATCCTTCGGAAACTCACCACGAGAGTGTGAAGGTCAAATAGCTCGCTGAACTTTTAGCCGATTCCCCGTGAAAACTTTGTAGAGGGGGCACCCCCCAAACTCTCAGTTAGGAGTCCCAGTATTCATATACATAGTAAAGCGCACGTCCGATGCGGTTTATGGTGAAATCACCGTGATGCGGTGTTGATTTGCACGCTGATTTAATCCGTCAATTGCATTGAATATTGATCCGGCGTTTGCGCTATGACGGCCGGAATATTGCCTTAAAACATGGATCAAATATTAAATGCAAATACCCTCGAAAACGGATCAATCGAAGGTGCAAATCAACATTACAGATGACGAGGAAAAATGTGACGAGGGGACCGTGCTAGTGAGAACTCACAAGGTCCGGAAAAGGAACTCAAATCTGGTCAAACGGAAGAAAGAACGAGGCTTGAAATATTTCAGAGCCTTGATTTATGAAGTGTGTGGATTGAATTTTTAATTCATAAAGACCACAGCCAGGCCCAAAAAAACCCAACAAGTACAAATGTCGCTAGACCTACGGTCAGCCCTACCATCACACCTATGAAAGTACCAATATTTCTTGCCCTACAGTACGCATAGGTACCAGAACCAGCAAATAGAGCGGCCAGTCCTGGTAGTTCAAAAACCTTTGAGAAAACCGTTCCAATGACTGAGGAAAAAACCGACGAGGAATATACCGAAGCAAGCAGAGCGACCATTAACAGAACCGTTTTGTCTTTCACAGAAGCTGTGGTTTCTTCTCCTTTTTTTACTTTTTCTTTGGTCATTTTATTCCCAAGCTAAATTTTTTAATTTTATTTCGATTAATAAAAAAACATTATGCTAGTGACTATACTAACTTTATGATGTTGATTTGCACGCTGATTTAATCCGTCAATTGCATTGAATATTGATCCGGCGTTTGCGCTATGACGGCCGGAATATTGCCTTAAAACATGGATCAAATATTAAATGCAAATACCCTCGAAAATCGATCAATCGAAGGCGCAATTGCGCTTCATCTTCCTGGCCCATACTGGCCCAGACATCTGTGACAACAAGATCCGCGCCGTTAGCTGCTTGCGCTGCGCACGTGAACAAATCTACGTTCGGGCTATTCGCCAAAGCATCTCAAGCGCCACTGCCATACGGTCAGTGTTCCGCTTTATCCGCCACACGAACCAAGGCAGCAGTATCGCGAGAATAAAGAGCAGTATCGCGAAAAAAATTCCTGCCACACCAAACAGGCCGGCAAGCGCCGCAATTTGTTCTTCGTTCATTGTGTTGACTCCCCGCTCCTATGCCCCGGCCATCTAGTGTAGGCCACACCAGGCGCTCCCGCACGTAGACAATCGCAGGACTATGTTATTGCACACATGTGGTTGAACATCGCCGCCTCAAAGGACTTAGAACTTTCTTCTAAAGAACTGAGGGATGAGCTTGCGAAGCTGATGAGCCTTTCCGAAATAGAAGAAGCACAGAAACTCGCCCGAGAGTGTGTTGCGAAGAACTACAAAGGGTGCTGAGAGATGAAACGCTTGTCTGCAGCTTATCGAGCCTTCATAACCGAGATAGCTCGCTGAAGGTTTTAGTCTCAGTGACGCGAGTCCCACGTCTGGCGCTTTATTACGCCTCGTTGGACCACCTGTGGACCACCAGCCGACGTTTAGAAATTACCCTGACGGGAAAATAAAGGTAAGTTATTGAATTTATTGGTGGGCGATACTGGGATCGAACCAGTGACCCCTGCCGTGTGAAGGCAGTGCTCTCCCGCTGAGCTAATCGCCCTTGATCGCGAGGGGCGATTCTAGGTTGGCTGTCTGGTGGGGTCAAACGATTAGGCAGGTCAGGCGAGCGAACGCGATTCCGGATGCGACGCACGATTCCCTATAATGCCGGCTCATTGTCTTTCAGCCGTCGGTAAGCCCATGCCTATAGTCACTCGTTTCCCGCCCAGCCCGACGGGCGACCTGCACATCGGTAGTGCGCGCACTGCGCTATATAACTGGCTGTACGCGCGCGGGCAGGGCGGCTCGCTGGTATTGCGCCTGGAGGACACCGATCGCGAACGGTCAACACAGCAGGCGGTTGATGTGATTCTCGAAGGTTTGCTGTGGCTTGGACTCGACTACGATGCCGGTCCTTTTTACCAAACGCAGCGATTTGACCGCTATCGGGAGGTGGTTGCGCAGTTGCAGGGCGCCGGAAAAGCGTACCCGTGCTATTGCTCACGCGAGCGCCTTGACGAGCTGCGGGCGACGCAGCAGGCGGCAAAGGAGAAACCGCGCTATGACGGTCATTGCCGCGACAACGCCGCGGCGGACAACGGTAATCCGCCGGTGATGCGTTTTCGCACACCGCTTGAGGGCGAGGTAACGATCGCCGACCGTGTGCGCGGCATGGTGACTATCGCGAACAATGAGCTGGACGATTTGATCATTGCGCGTTCAGACGGCACACCGACCTATCACCTGACGGTAGTGGTCGATGACATCGACATGAATGTCAGCCACGTAATCCGCGGCGACGACCATCTCAACAATACCCCGCGCCAGATCCATATTCTCGACGCACTCGGTGCAGAACGCCCTATCTATGCCCATATGCCAATGATTAACGGCAGTGACGGCAAACGGTTGTCGAAACGTCACGGTGCGGTGAGTGTGCTGCAGTATCGTGATGATGGCATTTTGCCGCAGGCGCTACTGAACTACCTTGCGCGCCTCGGCTGGTCGCATGGTGATCAGGAAATTTTTTCTATGGCGGAAATGCAGCAGATGTTCGATATCGATGACATCAATAAATCTGCCGCGGCATTCGATCAGGAAAAGCTGTTATGGGTTAACCAGCATTACATCCAGCAACTGGAACTCGAAGAGCTGATGCAACATGCGGCGCCGCATTTCGTTGCGGCTGGCATCGACATCAGTGATAAGCAGCAGTTCGCAGCTGTCGTCGATGCACAGCGTACGCGCGCGAAGACGCTAGTCGAGATGGCTGAAAAAAGCCATCCGTTTTTCGGTCCCTTCAACGGATTCGACCAGGACGCGGCGAAGAAGCATTTGCGTCCAGTCGCGGCCGAACCATTGAAGTTGCTGCACGAACGTTTAGCCGAGATCGAGACATGGGAGGCAGAAGCTTTGCAGAAAACGGTCGAAGCCGTCGCCGAGACGCTTGAGTTGAAGCTCGGTAAAGTCGCTCAGCCCTTACGGGTGGCTGTGACCGGTGCGAGCGCATCCCCCTCAATCGACGTGACGCTGATGCTGGTTGGGCGTGAACAATGTCTGCAGCGACTGTCCCTGGCTGCCGATTTCATCTCCGCAAGAGCAGCCGAAACTTGACAGCCAAGCCTTCGCTAACGTAATCTCCGCGCCCTTAGACGACTCCGATAACGGACTGAATTCGCGCCAATTTAAGCCGGATCAAGTCCGCTGAGCAGCAGTCCGGTAAAAGACCCGGAATGGTGCCAAATTCGGGGCCATAGCTCAGCTGGGAGAGCGCTGCAATGGCATTGCAGAGGTCGGCAGTTCGATCCTGCCTGGCTCCACCAAACCCGTCCCCATCGTCTAGAGGCCTAGGACACTGCCCTTTCACGGCGGCAACAGGGGTTCGAATCCCCTTGGGGACGCCAAAAACAGAAAAGCCGGCTTAAAGCCGGCTTTTCTGTTTTTGGCGTCCCCAAGTTAGATTCACCCCTTCGGGTTCGACAAATCGCAAAGCGATTTGAGACGCCGAGCCCAGCGAGGCGCCCCGCAGGGGTGAGTCAACAAAACTTTGTTGACTCATCAATCCCCTCGTCGTCGTAGCGATTGAGTAAACCTTCGGCTTAAAGCCGGCTTTTCTGTTTTTAGCCTTCCCAAGTTAGATTCACCCCTTCGGGTTCGACAAATCGCAAAGCGATTTGAAACGCCGAGCACAGCGAGGCGCCCCACAGGGGTGAGTCAACAAAACTTTGTTGACTCATCAATCCCCTCGTCGTCGTAGCGATTGAGTAAACCTTCGGCTTAAAGCCGGCTTTTCTGTTTTTAGCCTTCCCAAGCTAGATTCACCCCTTCGGGTTCGACAAATCGCAAAGCGATTTGAGACGCCGGGCCCAGCGAGGCGCCCCGCAGGGATGAGTCAACAAAACTTTGTTGACTCATCAATCCCCTCGTCGTTGTAGCGATTGAGTAAACCTTCGGCTTTAAGCCGGCTTTTCTGTTTTTAGCCTTCACAAGTTAGATTCACCCCTTCGGGTTCGACAAATCGCAAAGCGATTTGAGACGCCGAGCCCAGCGAGGCGCCCCACAGGGGTGAGTCAACAAAACTTTGTTGACTCATCAATCCCCTCGTCGTAGTCGCGATTGAGTGGAGCTTCGGCTTTAAGCCGGCCCAGGTGATTGGCAAACACGGCCCTGCCCAATCCCGTCACTTAATCAACGGCATAACCTGGTCCGCAAACCGTTCCATCTCTTCGACCATGGGATGAAACTGCAGCAAAAACGTCTCAACGCCGACCGCCTCGAACTCATGCATGCGCGCGGCGATCTGATCCGCGGTACCCACCAGCCCGGCATGAATACCGCCGTTGGAGCCGAGATCGCCTTGTCCATAAGGGACCTTCTTAAACATCACAACGTCTTTGTCGGCACCGATAATCTCGTTCTTGCGCAACGCGTACAGGCGTTCGAACTCAGCCAGCGCTTCGGCTTCACTATCGCGACAAATTACGAAAGCAGAAATACCAAAACGTAACTCGCGCTCGTAGTGCGCAGCTCTCGCGCGCATGTCGTCGATGACATCCTTGGTGTCAGCAACCGGCCGCCCGTTGATCAAGAAAATGTCCGCCATCCGCGCACCAAAGTTGCGCCCCTGTTCCGACTCGCCACCGATATAAATCGGCGGATGCGGTTGCTGCACGGGTTTCGGCCACAGCTTGGCGTCCTTCACGCTAAAATATTCTCCATCAAAGCTGAACTCGTCCTGCAGCCAGCTCTCGCGAATGATCGTCAGGTATTCTTCAGAGCGCGCGTAGCGTTCGTCGTGTGGCAGAGTTTCGACACCGAGCATTTCGAATTCCGGCAACCACCATGCCGATACCAGATTTATCGCGAAGCGTCCGTTACTGATGTCGTCGATGTTACTGGCCATCTTCGCGATGATCCCGGGGGCGCGGAAGCCAGGCTTGACGGCCGCGATAATTTCGATTTTTTCGGTCACCGCGGCGAGCGCGCTGGCCGTTGTCCATGCGTCGAGTTGGCCCAACTCGGGACTGATGGGATTAACGAAATGCTCTGCGAGTAACAAGGTTTGAAAGCCGAGCTGCTCGGCACGCAGTGTCATCTTTTTTGCGGACGCATACGATGCGTCGAATATTTCCGGACGTGGAGAGATGATCCAGTTGCCGTATACCGGCGGCCAGAAACCGAGCCTCACTGAACTTCTGCCCGGTTGCGATATCGGGTGGATTGGTTCACATCACTACTCCTGCTGTTGCGCCCACCAAGTACGCTACCGGTATAGCGAGGGTGGCGCAACGAACGTTGTGACGGAACAGCCCCCAGAGCATAAATGTTGCAACTGGCTCGGTTTGTGGCCGTCGGTCTTCCTAATTCCAGACCGGGCTGGTCGGCCGGCGAGCGCTGACGTCGCGTTACTCGTCCCAAGTACCCCTAACCACGACACCCGCCGCTTCCTCCAGCGCTTTGACGGTGGCAAGCACATCTTCTTTCGCGTAACCGTTCGCCTGGAAATCTTTCAGCAATCGCTCGGCCGTCGGCACCATCGTCAGATCGACGTCAAGCTCGTTGGCAAGGTCGGTTGCCAGGCCAATGTCTTTACACGCCAGGTCGACGGTGAAGGTTGGCGCGAGGCGGTCGCGCAGAATGGCGCGGGCGCCGCCTTCCCAAGTCATGCTGCTACCACTGCTGGTGCGTACGACGTTCCACAGCACATTCGGGTCGACGCCGGCTTTGGCCCCGAGCACCAGTGCTTCCGCGTTGGCCATCATGGTCGAAAACGCGAGCATGTTGTTGACCAGCTTCGCAACGTTCCCGGCTCCAACGTCGCCAACATGAAAAATATTTTCTCCCATGCACTTGAAAAGCGGTTCAAGCCGCGAGTAGTGGGATGCGTCACCACCGACCATGATCGCGAGCGTGCCTTTTTTAGCACCGCGAACGCCGCCGCTGACCGGCGCGTCCAGAAAAACGACGTCGCGAGCCCGTGCGTCGCGCGCTATATCTTTGACGACGCTTGGAGAGTTCGTGCTCATGTCGACAAGGGTTTGTCCGCTCGACATCTGGGGGAGAATTTGTGCAGCGACGGCTGTGACCTCCGATGGCCCTGGTAAGGACAGGAAGACTACTTCAGAGCCACTTGCGAGACTCGCAAGGTTGTCGCAGCGCACGGCGCCGGACGCCTCCAGCGCCTCGGTGGCAGTAGCTTGGCTGTCGTACACGAGCAGTTCATGCCCGCCGGCAAGTACGTTCGCGGCCATCGGGCCGCCCATGTTGCCAGTGCCAATAAATCCAATCTTCATAACTATTCCTGTTTCCCGCTCTTCGTTAACCGTTACGGCAGTCCGTGCTCAATATCTGCTTCGAGGGCCGCGCGTAGGCGATTGGAAATGGGTTTCGGCGCACCGCTTTCATCGACGGCAACGGCCACAATTTTCCCCTGCACAGCGAGTGCCTGGTCGGCGCAGCGCACCACATCGTAGACATAGGTAATGGAGGTGCGTCCGACCTTGGCTATTCTTGCGGTGCAGTCGATCTCGTCTTCCCACGACAGTACGGCCTTGAAATCCGCCTCGACGTGCGCGCGCGGCAGAAGTGGTCGGGGTTCATCAAGATCCTGCATCGCTGCGCGCATCAGCGCGTGCTCGGCGGCCTCGAAGTAACGCATAGCGGCCGTATAGTGAATGCGGCCACTGAGATCGGTATCGACGAAACCCACCCGCAGGCGCTGGGTATGATGGCGCAACGGTTGTCCTCCAGTTCGCAGTTACGCAACTGCGTTTAAACTTTCTTGAGCGCGCTGTCCCAGCCGCTGTCGCGACCGCCTTACGGCGCGCCAATTCTCCCGATCCGATTTCCGCCGACCGCGCCAAGGTAGACAAACTCGCCAACCTTTATCGCGGCCGTTGAGGCCCCGAATTGGGTGCCGCTGGAAGTAAACAATCGCGTTGCCTGGCCGTCGTCAGGCTCGATCGCGTACACCGAGAACTGAGCGGTACAGTACGGGACATCTTTTCCCAGGCATTGGTCGCGAATCTCGCGGAGATTGACCAGATGAGTCGGCAAGTACAGTTTGCCGTCGTCGCCGATATTGATGTTGTCGGGCGCACCATCAAGTGGGGTGGTCCACAAACGTTCGCCACTGGCACGGTCGATGGCAACAATCTGGTTGGCGAAATAATGGTTACTGTAGACCGTTGCGCCATCGGCGGAGACTTGTACACCATTCGGCAGCGCGCCTTCTGTACCTTTGATTTTGGTCCAGCCGGTCTCTTTGTGCCATTCCACGACGTAACCTGTTTCGACGCGATCGTTTGGTTCGCGATCAAAAATGCTTCGCGAAATCTTGCGTGGCATCATGTGGCTCGCCACGAAGCCACCGTCAGGTAACATCGCGATATCATTAATCCAGAGCCCCGGGTCAACAATCACGCAGCCTTTCCAGGCACCTGAGAATCTTGCACCATCTTGTTTGACTTCGATCCACTCGATCGCTTCGCGCGAGGTGTGATTAACCACCAGTAGCGTATAGCTGCCGTGAGCATTTTCGGTGATTTGAATACCGTGCGCGGCAAACCCGGTTGGTGGACCCGGGCAATCTGAATCGCCCCAGGGGACATCGTCCGCTGCACCCGATGCCACCGGCATGTCCGGTGTATAAATGGTTGTGATGGAATGGTCGGACAAATCGAGAACGCGAACGTCGCCGTTTTGGTTATCCAGTGAAAATCCGCCGACCACGAGCGCATTGCGTCCCGGGATGGCATCAATGTCTTCGGGCGGCAGAAACCCACAGATTGGTGTGATGCCGTTTGCCGGTTGGCAATCATCGTCAAGCACGTCGTCGGCTACGGAGCACATTGCGAACAGGGCGAGCAGCAGGAGGGTTATCAAATTCATCAGGCGTTCCTCAGGCGGTCGCGCGATGGCCGCCTACAATCGATTTCTGTCGTCGGCTCCGCACACGCTTTCGGGACCGCCGGGCTTGGTCAATTCAAGCCTGTCTTAAGGGTAGCCATCGCGCGTCAGCGATTTATTAACCAGAGCTTGACGGTAAATAAAACTCGAGCGCATTGCCAGTCCTGGTTTTGGCGCGCAGACCGCGGCACTTATGCTGCAACGGTCGCCGCCGAACGTGTTGGACGACGCAGGAAACCGACCAACAGGAAGGCGAGCGCGTTGGCGATGGCACTAAACCAGAACGCAATATCGTAACTGTCGGTACGTTCGATAACGTAACCGGCGAACCACGGTCCGAAGGCGGCCGAAGAACCGGCGATTGCAAAGACGAAGCCGACGATTGCCCCGACCGCTGCGGGCCCATAGAAATCGCCGACCACGGCAGCGAACAAGGTCGTACCGCCACCGTAGGCGAAACCAAAGATCGCCGCGAGTAGCGTTAGCGCGAGCCAGTGTTGGAAAAAGGGTAGTGCGGCAAACACTGCCGTCTGCGTTAAAAATACAAACGCAAGCGCCGGCAATCGGCTGACGTGGTCAGATACCATGCCAAGCAGTGGGCGACCAAGGACGCCGCCAATCCCGACTCCTGCCAAAATAACTGACGCCCGAAGCGGATCGGTGCCTGAATCGATCGCGTAGGGCGTGAGGTGGACCATCGGCAGGAAGACGACCAGCCAGCTCAGAAAAAACATCGCCGTGAGTAACCAGAAGGCACCTGTGCGTTGGGCTTCGGCGAGGGTCCAGGAATCTTCAACAGCTGACGCTGCGGTAGCTGCGCCGGCGAGGGCGGGCTGCGAGGACGTATCTACGCCGTCGGGATGCAATCCGAGTTCGGCTGGATCGCGGCGTACGAATAACGCGGCGGCGATAATCAGCCCGCCGCCGACCACACCCATCCAAGCGTAGGTCGCCCGCCATCCGAGGGTGCTAATCATGTAAGCGGCCAGAATCGGTGTGATGATATTGCCGGCGCTTGCTCCCATCATCGTAAGGCCGATGGCGCGGCCACGAAAACGCACGAACCAGCGGATGACGGTCGCACTGCACGGCACGAAGGCGGCACTCATCCCACAAGCGCAGATTCCCGATAGTGCGATGTACAACTGCCACACCGTTGTTGCACGGCTTAGCATCACATAACCGATGATGAGCAGCAGACCGCCGCTGATGATCACCGGGCGCGGCCCGAAGCGGTCAGTCAGGCGCCCTGTCAGGATGCTGAGCATGCCGTAGGCAAAGGCGTAAATCGAGAAAGCACCGGCCAACAGTTCGCGGTTCCAGCCGGTCTCCGCCTGTATGGCGGGCATCATCACACCAAACGTATATTGCACGCCGTAGGTCGTCATCATGACGACAAACGTGCTCGCGACAATGACCCAGCCGTAGTACATCGCGGCTGTGCTAGGCGATTATCGACAGCATTGGATAGTCGATTCCGACGTAGCTGTTAATAGGAATGCGACCGTGCCACGAAATACCGGCGTTGGTTGATGAGTCGTCGGGTGCCCGTTTCGGTTGCGAATGGGCTGGGGCTCATACTTTTTCGCGCACCAACTCATGGGCTCAGTATAGGGGCAACGTAACGTTACTCGGGAACCTCCACTATTAGGCTGCAAATTGGTGACCCGCAGAAACCCGATTCTCAGCGGCTCGTAAATTCAGGGACAGTTACTGTATTTCGCGGGTCGAAATACAGTAACTGTCCCTGAATTAGCGGTGAGCGCGCCCAAGCCCTGGGGTGCGTCGGGCTGCTGCGTTGAACGTTCCGCGGTTTCGCTCGTGACCTGCTTTTCGCTTGGCCGCATTAACGTGCTAGTTTCTCAAGCGTCTTGCGCAACATCGAGGAACGAGGATGACCGCAAATACCGCTGAACACGTCTTAATGGTCGACGCCGACGGGCACATTCTGGAGCCCGCTAATTTGTGGCAGGAGTACCTCCCTGCGAAATTTCGTGACCGCGCCATTCGCATCGACCATGATGCTGATGGCCACGAGGTGCTACTTATCGACGGTAAATCGCTCGAAGCCGTACACGGCCGGCTGGCTGCCCTGGGCGGCATTGACATGGACGCGGTTGATGCCTTGACGACCGGCCTGCATACCTACGCCGACGGTTGTCCGCCGGGCAGCTACGATCCCCAAGCGCGAATTGAGGTTCTTGATCAGGAAGGTATCGACATCGCGCTGCTTTACCCGACCATCGGCATTTGCTGGGAAGGCCACGTTCAGGATGCGGTGCTCGCGCATGCTTATACGGAGGCCTACAACCGTTGGTTGGTCGATTTTTGCAGCCATGACACGAAACGCCTGGTGCCGGTCGCGCACCTCAATCTGCTCGACCCCGAACTGGCTGTTAAGGAAATGGAGCGGGCGCATGCCGCAGGCTGCCGCGGCATCTATATTTCTCCGGACATGTTTGCGCGCGGTCGCAAACGTTTCGATGACCCATCGCTGGATCGCCTCTGGGCGACGGCTCAAGAGTTGGAGTTACCGATAGCTTTTCATGTCGTGGTGCGTGACCAACCGACCACCAGTTATACCGATCCACTCGAGCAGGACGGCGCCCGCTTCGGCCTGTTTTCGTTTGCGTTTCTCGCCATCGACGTCATGGCCGGGTTTACTGAACTGCTTACCATCGGCGTACTCGAACGCTATCCGCGTCTCAAAATTTCGGTATTGGAGGCTGGTGCAAATTGGATTTCGGCCTGGCTCGATCGCCTCGATCATAAATTCGAAGTGATGCACGCGGGCACTATTCTGACCATGAAGCCGAGCGACTATTTCCGACGCCAGTGTCTGGTTTCGGCTGATCCTGACGAAACAATAACCGCGGATGTCGTCCGCCACGTCGGCGCCGACTACTTCACCTGGGCGTCGGATTACCCGCATGTCGATGCGTCGATGGGAGTCGTCAAGGAAATGCGTAGTCGATTAGCTTCGCTACCGCTCGCGGACCAACGCAAAGTGCTCGGTGAGAATGCCGCACGGTTTTATGGGTTGGAAGTCTAGCTGGTCATGCCACGCGTTTACGTCGGCGTGCCTGGCGGCGACCCTTAGTGCGTGCGCGCCGGAGCCTCCAGCCGACATAGAACTCGGTACTTTTGACTATACAAACGCAGATTGGCCCAGTTGTCGCGCCGATTCGCGCAGCGGACCATCACCGCGCAGCGACGACGAGGCCTTCGACGCCGCAACAAAGATCAGCGTGCGCACGCCTGCCAACTATGATTCGTCACTCCAGCATCCTCTGATAATCGTTTACGCCCCGGCGACCTTCAATCGTTTCGCAAGTGAAGCACATGCCGGCCTGACGGGCATAGCCACTGCAGCCGGCTTCATCATTGCCTATGTGGATAGCCGCAGACTGTCGCTAAACGCGATCAGAGAACTCGCGAACATTCCTGCGGCGATTGCGAACAGGTGGTGTGTGAATCAGTCACGCATCTATCTGACCGGACATTCGGACGGCGGCACCGTGGCCAATGCCATCGCCTTTCTGCCCGATATGCCGTTTCGCCCGCGCGCAATCGCGCCGAGCGCAGCGGGAGTTCGAGGAGAAGATATGCACGACCATGCGTGCCCCGCACCCATGCCGGTCTTCACTCTGCAGAACGCTGACGACCAGCTCTTTCCGAACTTCGGGCGTGAACTGTCAGACTGGTGGGCGGGCTGTAATCAATGTTCCGCTCCGCCGTCGTCAATTGAGCCGGGCTGTGCCAGCTATCCCGACTGCACAGCGGCGGCTGAAACCCTGATTTGCACCTATCCGGGCGGCCACCGCCAATGGCCGGACGCGAATCGCCGCATTGTCGATTTCTTCGAGCGCACGCGGTGATTCGCTCGACATCCGGGCCGAGCTCATTCGTACCGGCAACTGCCACTCGCCCAGTGAGGCGGTAATTTCAGCAATTTTGACGATTTTCGCGTCTAGAAAGCGCTTGCCTTCGGCAATCGAACGATTCACCATATGACGGGCCCGCACTGGACCGACAAACGAGGAGATTGACGCCATGAGTGTCACTGCACGATCTTTGGATTTGGCCGAGCATCCCACCGACGCCGGCGAGGCTGCTCAGTTCGAGGGCATCCGCTGGAGTACCTATTTCAAGGTCATCCTTGGCATTAGCGTCAGCTTTTTTGTCTACCGACTTTATTTGCAGAAATACGCTTTCTCGGTCGGACTCGATTATTTCGAACCCGAGTTTGCGGTTTATTGGATGCGCTTGCTTTACGGCCAAATCGCGCTCGCTAGCGTGACTCTGGTTGGCGTCGTTTTTTACCTGTGGCAGACCCGCGACCGCAATCTCGACGCGATTACACCGGAGCTTGAACTCCAGCGCTATTTCAAATGGATTACGTGGCTGGCGTCCTACACGCTGGTGGTCTTTCTTACCGGCGTTCTCGGCGCCGAAAGTGATGCAGCCTGGCACCAGATTGTGATTCGCGACACTGACTTTACACCGACGCATATCGAAATTTTTTATATGCTGATTCCAGCCATCATCATTACCGGTGTCGGTTCATTCCTGTATGCCCGTACGCGTCTGCCGATGCACAGTAAGAAAGTCTTTGTCTCACTCGCCGTTGCCATTGGCGGTCCCATCCTGATTATGCCGAACGTTGGCTTCAACGAATGGGGCCACACTTTCTTCTACGCTGAAGAAGTGTTCAACGCGCCGATCCACTGGGGCTTCTCCGGCCTGGGGCTCGCCTTGCTGGGTCTCGGTGGTGTGGTCACACACATCGTTAGCCGTATGAAAGAGCTGATCGACGAGGTCGCGACGCACGCTTAAGCCCACTTCTCTTTCAACGCAACAAATGCCGCAAACTGGCGGTGGGGAGGAGGGTGTGAGAACAGCAGACCAGCAGGCGGCCACGCGCCGGCGACTGGAAAACACTGTCGATATGGCGTTATTCGCCGTCATCGTTTTCGCTGTCGCAGGCGCGACAGTTTTTGTGATGTCAGTGACGATCGGAGACTGGGAATTCTGGGCGGATTGGAAGGATCGCCGCTACTGGCCATTGGCGCCGGTCGCTGCGCTGCTGATCTTTCCGGCGGGACTGGCCGCTGCGTTCTGGTCGCGATTTCGCTTGCCGGTTGCCTGCACGGCAGTCGTTCTTCTTTATTCGTTAATGCGCTGGTTAAGCGCCTATTTCAACTTCCACATATTCGGCGGCTTCCCACTCAGTTTCGTGTGGCCGTCTATCTTCATCCCGCTGGCAATCATCATCGATTGCACTTTGGTGATAACGCGTAGCGTGTTCCTTACCGGCTTGATCGGCGCGTTCCTGTGGGGGCTGTTGGTCTACCCGGTCAATTGGCCGCTGCTTGCTGCGTTTCATGAACCCATTACCTATAACGGGGAAATGCTCACGGCGGCGGATTTACTCGGTTATGAATATATCCGGACTGGCCTGCCCGAGTACGTGCGCGTCGTCGAGCGCACGGTTTTGCGGACCTTTGGTGACGCCGTCACACCGCTGACGGCAGTGTTTTCCGGATTCATCTGCACGCTGGTGTTCTATATCGCCTGGGGTGCGGGTTTAGTCCTGAACCGACAGGCATGGTTGAAGAAATTATGACCCGTCCGGGGTGCCGAGCCCTGACATCGATAGCTGGCCTGGCGCTGGTGCTGGCAATGCTTATTCCGATTGTTGCCACTGCCCATGGCGAGCGTGCGCAGCAGGCCAATACGCGCATGCGCACACTGAATTGGTATGACGTCGAGATTAGTCCTGCCAAAATCGCAGTCGGCGAGGACATCAAGGTACGCGGACGTTTTCGAACGTCAAAGCTTTGGCCGGAGCACATTCCATCTGTCGAGCAACGCGTGTTTCTTAATGTGGGCGCAGGCGGCCCCAATTTCATTCGCACCGCATCCAATATCGACGGCATCAGCGCGGTGCAGTCCACTTCACTCGAACTCGGCAAAGACTATAGTTTCGAGATCGACATGAAAGCGCGTCGGCCGGGTCGTTTCCACGTCCATCCAATCGTGAACGTGCTCGACGCCGGGTCGATGGTCGGGCCCGGACGCTGGATCGAGATCACAGGCTCGCAGGACGACTTCGTCAATACCGTTGAGAGTATGTTCGGGCGCGAAATAGAACTCGAAAGTTTCCATCTCAAGAGCATCGTCTCGTGGCATGTGCTCTGGTTTGTTATAGGTGGCGCGTGGCTGGTGTA
>Ga0209630_10000709_pt1 | contig 37805 bp, 36 predicted proteins | sample COG_01_FD_184745 | JGI IMG/M metagenome (GOLD analysis project Ga0209630, IMG submission 184745) | Pelagic Microbial community sample from North Sea - COGITO 998_met_01 (SPAdes) (version 2) | ecosystem: Environmental > Aquatic > Marine > Neritic zone/Coastal water | place: Helgoland, sampling...
CGCCCAGGGCTTCAGGCCCGCGCCTTAACACCTCGGCCAAGTCAAGTATAAAATTGTCATTCTCTGCGCTCATTGGTGCGCGGCCTTTGCCTGCGCCTAACTGCGTAAAGAATTGTTTGCTGCTAAATTTTAAGTCTGGATTGTGCACCAGGCCGCACCAAAGAGCCAGCGCCGCGCGTGCGTCTGCGTCTTCTTGCTTTAGTGGTGGGTTGTTTTCCAAAGAAGCTTCAGGCAATACGCCCAAGGCTTGCAATTCGATGTGTGCGCGTTGGCAAGTCATAATGCCTGCAACGTCTACAACGTGGCCAAAGAGTGTGTAAGAATCCATGCCCCAAAAGTGGGGGCGTTGGTCTTGCGTCTTGTTTACCTATGTTTGAAACAAAAAGATGTTTGACCAAAAAAACTTTGACATTGTGCACGAAGAAATGGAGCCTGAGCCTTTTCAGATTTGTGTCAACTTGCCCTATTTAAGGCAAGGCATGCTGTTTCCTGAAAAAGGAACTAATAAGGTGATAGCAGAGTACAATGCAAAGGGCTACAAGCTCATTACAGTTACCTCTTGGGGTCCACAAAATATGGGAAGATTTCTCTACTTCGAAAAAATGCAATTAGAAGTAAATTCTTAGGGGTAGCCCCTCTAGAAAACCTTCCGCAAACGGCTTAGCATCGCCGTAGTAACCATGGTCAAATAATCGCGTTTTTTCTTCGCGATTTGGCTATTCGACTACTGGGACGAGGCCGGCGCGTTTATCTGCGTCTTCCTGGGTAAGTGGTGGGTTGCTTTCTAACGTAGCGTAAGGAAGCACCCCAAGGGCTTGCAATTCAATGTGCGCGCGCTGGCAATTCAATGAGCCAACAACGCCAACAACGTGTCCGAATAGCGTGTAAGAATCCATGCCCCAAAAGTGTGGGCGTTCGGTTTGCGTCTTGTTTACGTACATTTAAGATGGAAAAAACAATTCGATGTCAAGAGAAAGACTCTTCAAAGAGTGCCAGGGCTGCGGGAATAGCTTGCCTGCAACCGCTATTTTTGCCTATTGTGAAAGGTGCAGTGAGAGAAAAGCAAAAGAGTCGCGCGAGCGGGAAAAGGAATACCAAAGGAAGATAACTGAGGCATCGAAAACGTTGGGTGTTCCTAAAGAAGACATAGAGTCATGGCATGCTGAAAAGACGGCGCGTTTTTGGTTTCCGCTACTTTTCCCAATCCTTGTTTTTATGACCTGGCCATTTGGTACTATTGCAGCCATCGATGAGTTTTTTAGAGTTGCAGGTAAGCCTGAATGGTCAGAAAATTTTCAAATATTCGGTTTATGGGCATTGACATATGCCAATTTTTTCGCCGGTAAGCTTGGCCTTTATGGAAATACTGACTATTTCGTATGTTCCCATCAAAGCGATAAAAGAGCAGATAGAGTTTGGAAAAATATTCTCTTCTTTTACGTTACGTTTTTGGTGTTGCGCTGGTGGAATTCATAAAAATCCAACCGAAGTGTTGCCGAGTACATCTATTGCGTTAAGGGGTGGCCATTGGCAAAAACACCGTCTTCTCTGTCTACATCCCTTGCAGCAAGAGTTTTTCATTTTGTGCAGTCAAAAGGGAAAGGGCGCGACGTAAACACCACGACCAAAACAACCCCGGGTGCATTCGGAAAAAACAAGACGTGCACGGGACTTTCCCGCGACCTCTGCATTGTTTTTTAGAGGGCCATTCGCTTGGCACGTTCTTCATTGGTGACTTTTGATGTACCGCAATTTCTCTTTTGGAATGCTGAATTAAGACATATCTTTCTATGCATCTTGTTAGATTCAAAAAGAATGAACGAAGGAAATAGCCCAGCTTCTGAGAACATTTTAAAACTCCAACTTTGTGGAGATTATGAGGATCACTTCACACCTTTCTCTGCGGGTCTTTTGTTGGGAAATGTTAGGTTTTCAATCCTGCTGGATGAGAAACAATCCAATATGGCAGGTTGGTACGATGACCCATTGAAACCGGTGGAAGGCTTGATCAACATACTCGGCGATTCTGGGCATCATTTTGCATTGGAGATTGTCATCGAGAATGGAGATGAAGAGGCCGCAGCCGATTTTCTGGCTTCTTATCACGAGAGAATGGAATGGGCTTGGGCGTCTCGCCGAGACGTGTTCATTGTGAGCTCTGTCCCGGAGGATCCTGACCAGGGCAACATTGAATTGCAATCAGAATCGGGCCATACGTTCACCATATCCATGGAGTGGGATGAGCACTCTACTTCACAACGAATAGAGGAATTGGAGGCTCTTCTGAACAAATCAAATCCTAGCAGCGCCCTTGAACGGAAAGGATAATACCTAGTCGCCAAGGAATCAATGGGGATCTTTGTGTCATTTCATTGTTTTATGCCACCTCGCTTGCTGCCAAGCTTTCTGGGCCTTGATTTCAAGGAAAGTCCAAGCAATGATGCGGGATGACTTATTGCCAGTTGTGAGTGGAAGTTCTTCGATTTTCGTAGCTCCGGCCCGTTGGAGAGCTTCACGAATTCTTGGAAGGTGACTTGCCTTGGCTACGAGGGTTGAGAACCAAAAGACCTGCCGGCACCACACAATACTTTCCTTGATCATCAGAATGATGAAAGCCAGTTCCCCACCGGGATATATCAACTCGTTTTGAAGGCCAGCAAAATTCAGCGCCATGTCGCCTTGAGGTTTGCGCTTTTTTAGATGACGAATCTTGCGCCTCGCAGCATCAGAAGCGGCATCCTCTGATGCATGGAAGGGAGGGTTACACAAAGTGAAGTCTATGAATTCCCCCGGTTGAAGCATTCCATTAAAAATCGAATTGGAATTCGGTTGCAAGCGGCATGTTATTGTTTGCGCTTGGACCGGATTCGCTTCAAGAATCCTGAGGGCCGCATGGATCGAATCGGGGGCAATATCTGTGCCGATGAAGGACCAGCCGTATTCCACTGACCCGATTAGCGGATAGACCAAACTCGCGCCCGTTCCGATGTCCAGACCAACCATCTTTGGGCCTGTGGGAATGTAACCACGGTTGTGCTCCGCAATGAGATCGGCCATGACATGAAGTGCATCCGCACGACCGGGGATGGCAGGGCACAGGTTGTCATCAGGAAAGTCCCATTGTGTGATGCCATAGTGATGGTGAATCAGAGCTTGATTGAGCCGCTTGACACCACGAGGATCCTCAAATTTTATCGTTTGTCCACCACCGGGCCTCTCACAAATGTATGAGGCAAGTTCAGGCACGCACTCCACCAGCGCGTGCAGGTCATAGGTAGCTCGATTTCGGTTGCGTGGATGGAGATGCTTACTCATACTCTGCACGAAGGTCTGCCTTTTCCAAATCAATTCGACTCTGGGGGATGCCTCGGTGACTTGGATGACTCCAAAATTTTAAGTGCTGGTTATGGCTTTTTGTGCTTGAGTAACTTTGGAAGTGTGGCGAATAATTCGATGGAACAGCAGATCTGACATGGATTCATTTGATTTTGACTGATCGGATGAGTTGAATAACGCAGAGTTTAGGATAACTTGCTCGCTATGCAGTTATTTCCCAAATTAGCACTCTTCATCGGGCTCTTGCTCCCCTTTTATGGCCTGTTTGCTCAATCGTATACTGCCATCGGCAACCAAACGCTCAGCCAAGTGGAATCGTTGGCGATGGATTATGGCTTACCCAGTGCTCTTTTTCAACCCATCACAGGCGTGGATGCTTACCGCGTTAGTTACGAGATGCCTTTTTTGGACAGTACGATCACCGTGTCAGGGGCCCTGTTTGAACCCACCGATCTGGACCCCAATTGTCCGAATCCTGTGCATATTTACATGCACGGAACCATTTTTGTCCGCACGGATGCCCCTTCTTTTTTGAGTTACGAAGGCGAATTAGGGTACCTCATGGCGGGATTAGGCTTCACTGTTTTGATGCCTGATTACGTAGGACTGGGAGAGGACGATGAGCACTTGCATCCGTATGTGCATGCTGCGAGTGAAGCGGCGTCAGGTTCTTATTTAATTGATGCGCTTCACACATCTGAGAATCCTTCAGGCAACGCTCACGACCTCAATCAACTCTTCATCTCAGGCTATTCTCAAGGCGGCCATGCAGCTATGGCATTGCACCGTGAATTGCAAGAGAATTGGCCACAGTACCCCGTAGCAGCTAGCGCGCCAGGTTCAGGTCCTTACAGCATCACGGGTGCTCAATTTCCGCAGACCTTTGCAGACGACAGTTATTCCAATCCGTCGTATTTGGCGTACACCGCGCTGGCGTGGCAAAGCGTGTACGGAAATCTCTACGAAAACCCCAACGAATACTTTCAAGAGCCCTATGCATCCGAATTGGAGGGGTTGTTGGATGGCATGACACCGTCCTGGGAAATCAATGCGGCTCTGCCTTTTTATACAGCTGATTTTGTTCAGCCGGGTATGCTCGATGTATTGCTCAACGAGGGTGAGCCATTCGAAGCAGCAGCATCAGACAATGACGTGTATGAATGGGTTCCAGAGGTGCCGCTTCGCATGTACTACTGTACGGAAGATGAGCAAGTTTTTTATCAGAATGCCCTGGTAGCAGAGGCCTATATGACCGATAACGGCGCGGAATCGGTAGAGGCCATTGATCTGGGGGCTTTTGACCATGTAGAGTGTGCCGGTCAGGCCATTTTTGGTTCAACGCTGTGGTTCAATACCTTGGCAACCGTTTGCACCTCTAATTCGATCGGATATGAAGATCACGGACTTCAAGGTTCTAAGGTGTATCCGAATCCTACACACGGTGCGAAATTGGTGACCCTCTCATCTGAACCTGTTCTTTGGTACTTAATGGATGGGACGGGCCGAACAGTTGCCTCGGGACAAGGGAATCAGTGTGATGTAACGGATTTACCCAACGGCATGTACATGATCTCCTGGAACGACGGTACGACTTTACAGCGGATCATTATCTCCGATTGAATCCGCATCAGAGGGCAAGTCCGGCAGAATGCTCCCGAGTTCCCCTTGAATTTTGAGCAACTGCAACAAGTCTTCAATTGACTCCAATTTCGGACAAGCGGGCTTCCATTGAGCGATGTACCAACTGAGCTGATGCTCTTGTTCATGAGTCAGGCCATCAATTTTACATAAGTTGAAGAGGGTAAAAAAGAGGGTCTGAACGCAACGATCGATGAAGATGCCCTCGTTGTAATATTCGCACAGATTCGCATGTGAAATGTCGAGCTGTGTGAAGGGACTTTTCGAGGGTTGACCAGTTTCATCTACATACAAGGCATTGTAGACGTCATTGAAAAAAGCATCTTTTTCATCGGCTGAAAAATCAAGGAATGAATAGCGTTCATCCTTCGCTTCAAACTCCCATTTCCGGATATGTTCATTCACAAATCCATTCTCAGCAGCTGTTGCCGCATTTGCGGCCAAGTTGCCGAAAAAGACATAAAAAGTTCCTATATCATGAATGATGGTCCAGGATGTTTCAGGCTGATGCTCTTCTCCATGCCATTTTCCACGCATGGTTCCTGCCTCCAGGCCTCGCTTCCAGCTTCCAGTAAGGACCCCATTGATAATTTCAAATTTAAGGAGACCTTGCTCGCCTTTATTCTTCCAGGTGCAATGATAAACTCCGCTTTTGTTTACCCCTTCGATTGTCCCACCTTGTTGGTATTCTCCCTTTACGTCCGATCCGTTTTCTACCAACTGAAGAAGGCCAAAATTACCATGAAAATTTCGGGGTTTGGCCATCAAAAATCCAATCGAATTCCCGATTTTTTGAAGTTCTCAATCATCTGGTCCGTTTTTCCAGGATACCATTGCTCGAGTGTGAAACTCAACCCTTGGAATTCTTCGTACGTCACGACATCATCTTGGGCTACGATGTTTTGAAATGCATTCAACAAAAAGTTCTTTTCCGTATCGTCGAGTCCGACTTTGATGATTTCCGCACTGCGCTCTAAAACTCCAGCGTGCGCACCTATGCTTTCCAAAATTTGCATACGGTCGTCTATTTCATCCCAAACGCTTCGAACTGGAATTCCTTGCGCATCATAGTGTTCAAGCACATCTTGCATCCAAGCGGCTTCATTATCGGTCACCACTCTATCCGCTACAATCATGTGCCTGGTTAGGGCCGCAATTGAACAGGCAAGGATGTTATGTTCACTGTATTCTATGCTTGGGAAATCAGGAATCATTTGTGTTTCAGAACTTTCATCTTGCTGTGGAGTCGCGGTTTCTGACGTTTCTTCCGTGGGAACAACGAAACCGATTTTCTCTCTTTCACTTGGATCGGAGACCAAATCGCCAAACCACTTTCCACGCATCGCTCCGGGCTCGAGTCCTTTTTTCCAAGTTCCTTTCAAATGACCATCAGCAATTGTAAACGCAATGCGTCCCTCCATTCCCATGTTGGTCCATGTTCCTTCGAATTGTCCGTCTGCATATTGCCCTTGGAGCGTGCCATTTTTCTGGTACGATCCCGTTGCTTCATTTCCATTCACGTTGAATTCTAATTCTCCGAAATTCCCTTTGAAATGTTGTGTCATTTTTTTTTTTTCAAATATCGCAATTTTTTGCTAGAAGAAATCACCTGAACAAAATACTGACGAGCGCTTGACGGATGAGAGATCTTTTAGATTTGCCAAAGTTTTTGGCCTTGGGGTCCATGTCCCATAAATCGCGCCATGCTATTCATCATGATTTGCCAATTTTGGCAATCGGAGTCCAAGGCAAGGGTACTGCCAGAAGTTAGAAGCGTATGTATGATTCTTGCCAAGAACTGGGCATTTGTCCAATCAGTCATGGGGTGCCAGATGGCATGAAACAGGTCTTTTCTCGGTTTGGCCATGGTCAATTCACCGATGCATTGGTTGTGGGCGATGATTTTGACTCGCTGCGGCGATGGCAGAAGCATGCTCCAGTGAGCTTCTGTAGATTCCTTCAGCTTTTTCTTTGCTTCTGGTGACCAAGGAACGGGGACTGCATGAGCTGAAGTGTTTACAAAATGCTCAGGATGGCTTGCAGCGATCGTCCATGAAATTTTCGGAGAGTCGGAAAGTTCGAGTTCGAGTTTTCCCCAAATGGATTCGAATCGCGAGCGATTTAGTTCGAGGTGAATTTGAGTTCCCGAGGTAAGCTGGCTTGTCCTGATGGGTTGATATCCCGTTGAGCTCAGGGCTTTCAGGGCTCTCGTGTTCGAGCGGTTGGTCGAACTGTACAACACGTTGTGAGCTTTCAATAAGTGCGCATGGAAATAAATCCAACATAAGGAATAAGCGCGCTGGGCTTTGAAAGGTGTGCTGCCGTCGGGTGTCCAACCCATGCCGTGTAGGCTCACTCCACCGCTCAATTCAGGAAGCATTCGAATCAGTCCACAAGGTCGATTATGTGCATCCAGGAGTACCCAGTGTTGCGCCCATGTTTGACTGAGAATATCATGAGCCTCCTGAATGTCGACGATCTCGGTAGTAAACATTTGGTTAAACCCGCCGAGAGGAATGGTCGCCGTGAACAGGTCAAGTTCCAACTCTTTTATGGGATGAAGTGAATAGTCGTGGCCCGGAAGGGTTAGGGTTTTGTCCACGTCAATCATCTGTTGCTGGAATCCTCGAGCCAATCTGCGATGGACTGAGCAATGGGCATGCCCGTGTGCTCCTCAATCCACAGCCATTGTCCGTTTGCATTGCATTCTAAAAAATAAAAGTCTCCTTGGTCTGTTTCGATGAAATCAAATGCACCAAAGGGCAGGTCAAAGTGATCCATAAACAGGAATAATTTAGAAGCCATACCCTTTGGCAGAATGCCCGCCTGATGCTTGATAACATCGTGGCTTACCCTTCGCCAATCCGATTCAGCACCCGATGCATTCTGAGTATCTAATGTGCATGGAAACACTTCTCTGCCCACCACGGTGATTCTCCATTCACGTCGTTTGGGAATATATGCTTGGAGGTAATTGAATGTCGATCCGAGAATTGCATCCGATTCCTCCAATAGGATGGAACTGGAGATGCGCTCGCTGAAATACGGAATCCAGAGGGCTTCGCTGGTTATGCCTTTGTTTCCAAGGGGCTTGACAACGACATCATCGAAAGCTCCTGCAAAAGTTCTTATTTCCTGTGCTTTTCTTGAAATGCAAGTTGGTGGAATATTGAACCCGATTGACTTCGCTATTTGCAGCTGTGCTACACGAGAAGAGGCCCGCTTATCTCTCAAAGGATGCCCCATCCAGGAAGAATCTGAGACCGAGTGTAGTACGTGGTAAAGTCCATGCCATGCTTCATCGATTTTGACATGAGCCAAATCTTCATGCATGCTTTCTTGAACGACTGGTTTCTCAGGGCGGCGATACCAAACAGCAGCGATGTCTTTTGTGTTGATTTTCCCTCCTAATGGATCAGAAATAAAACACTCAGAGCCATCAAAATCAAAATCCCAATCGCTCAAAATCCCCTCCGTATTCAGGCGGAGTATCCGGTTGGTTTCAACAAAACGAGAGATCACCGCATCTGCATGAGGATCAGCCGAATTGGTGACTATAAGAATGTCTTTCAAGGATCAAGCCACGCACTGCCCCCAAAGTTTGAGAGCATCCAATTGACATTCTGTTGCTGACCGAATTTTAAGGCAAGCTTCCTGACCTATGCCTAATTTGTTGGCAACGGAAGAAATCGCAGCTTGTTCGCTGTCGGAAATTCCATCATGAACAAGGGCTATGAGGTAAAGATCACGGATGAGATATGGACCGAAGATCAATCGATGGGCATCTGTCAGATTAAGGCCATCAATACTCGAAATCGGCGCTTCGCAAGCCAGTGTCCAAACATCGCTTGGCCAATCCCTTCGAGCAATAAAATCTTTCAAAAACTTTTCTTCACTGTGATGAAGTCCGTCCGATTCCGCAAGAAATTTCAAGCATTTTATGTAAATGACCGCATCGTGCTTGGATGCGGATTCAATCGGGTATGTACTAAATATTGACTGCATAATTCTGATATTAATCGTCCATTACTTGGTCTGCCTCGTTTTTCGGCTCAGTACCATCTGTTTTCTTCGCACACGATGTGCTGCTTTCTCCAAGACTCAAGAAATCACTGGTCATGCTCTTTGGATCGTAGATGATTTTTTGTTCTGTCTCCAAAAGTCGGCTTGGCATGGCGTTTTTCTTGGCGAGTTTATGAATGAGAGGTTCCATACTTGTGATGTTTGTCTTTGTTGCAATGTAACAAGGTATTGTTAAATATGCACCCGAGTAAAAAGGAATTCGATCGAATTAATAGGGAGCGTTGACATTGAACTCGCATTAGGTGGCATTGTTTATAGAGTATGGTTCCCATGGATATTGTTTGGTTTAAGCGTGACTTGCGCATCCGTGATCATGCTCCACTGAAGCAAGCTTTGGAGCGAGGAGGGCGCGTGTTGTTACTCCATTTATTTGAGCCTTCAGATTTGGAGCACCCTACTACAAGTGAACGGCACCTAAAATTCCGCTGGCAATCCTGGATAGAATTGGAACGAGAAGTACATGAACTGAAGTGGCCTGTCGAAACGGCGGCGCTTTTTGCCGAAGCTGAAGTCGTGTTTTCTTGGTTACAGCAAAGTGTTGGATTGAATTGCATTTGGAGCCATGAAGAAACGGGTTTGCTGCATACCTTCAAGCGTGATCAGGCTTTGGCTGGTTGGTGCAAAGAGAAAGGTGTGGCATGGAATGAATCGCCTCAGCAAGCCGTTGGACGTGGACTGAAGAACCGTCGAACGTGGAAAGATGATTGGCACAGGACGATGCACGCCCCATTGGATCGGCCGCATCCGAAGAATTCGTTGGTTCAATCTGACATGGTTTGGCCGGATGGATGGCAGATAAATGAAGCGCCAGCTGTTGGGCATCTTTCGGATCCCGGAGGGGATGGACCATTTCAAAAAGGTGGTGAGGGAGAAGCTCACCGTTACATGCAGTCTTTTTTTGCGGGCCGTGTGAAGGGCTACCGACGTCAGATTGGTCAGCCAGCGGCAAGCCGGAAGTCGTGCAGTAGATTGTCTCCCTATTTAGCGTGGGGTAACCTGAGCATGCGTCAAGTGTTTCAGGCGTATCGTCAAGCCGATGTTCCAAAGGCTCAAATGGATTTGCGAGCTTTTGGCAGTCGGCTGCGATGGCAAGGCCATTTCATTCAGAAATTTGAATCTGAATCGCGCATGGAATTTGAATCGGTCAACCGAGGCTATCTAGATTTCCCATACAACGGAGTCCCTGAACACCTCGAGGCTTGGAAGCATGGCCAGACCGGTGTACCCCTTGTTGACGCTTGCATGCGTTGCGTAATAGAGACAGGGTACTTGAATTTTCGGATGCGGGCGATGTTGGTTAGCTTTTTGACCCATCACCTCGACCACCCTTGGCAAGCTGGTGTGGAGCATTTAGCTCGGTGCTTTCTCGATTTTGAGCCGGGCATTCATTACAGCCAATTTCAAATGCAAGCTGGTGTTACGGGGATCAACACCCTGAGGATATACAACCCGGTCAAACAGGGGCAGGAACGGGACCCAGATGGAGATTTCATCCGGCGATGGGTTCCTGAAATTGCATCGTTGTCCAATGATGTGATTCACGCTCCTTGGGAACAGGCACCGATGGAACGGCTTTGGAATGCGTTCGATGTGGACTACCCTGAGCCCATTGTATCGGTGGCCAATGCAGCACGATCAGCTCGCCAAAAGCTTTGGGCCCATAAAAAGTCCGCAGCAGTGCGCTCGGAAGCTCATCGGATTTTGAACGTCCACGTTGCGCCGGCCCCTGCAGATGAAGGCAGAACCTCGGGTCGAAGTGAAGGGCAGTGAAAGAATCACCAGGCTCGTTCAAATTTCCTTTCGGAATGCTTGCCCAGAAATCCTCCAAAAATTAAATTAGCTCCATAAAGAATTTTTAATTCAGTTGTTCATCGCTTCACCTGACCAATACATACCACTGCGGTTGGTGCGACATTTAGATACAGAGAATGAGATTATTTGATTTTGCTTTCGTTCCGAATTATCCGGAACCATTGGATCGGCTGAAAAACCTTGCCGTGAATGAACACTGGGGACGTGGAGGCCGCATGCTGAGAAGCTATTTCAATCACATGTTCGAGAAAGTCATGGATGATGGTTTACTCACGGTGCATCCCGAGGGGCGGTCAGCTATTTTCCATACGGGATTGTTAACCCGCAGTGACCAGGACATCTATGCAGTTTTTGTACCCAACGAACGTGATGATGCGCAAGATTGGTTCTTTCGGGGATTCAGTACGCGTGACGCGATTGGTTTAGGTGACGTTTTAGCGGAACACGAGGAGCTTCCGGTTAGACCAAGATTCATTCAGCGACCAGAACAAGCTTTCTATTCCATCCAATCCGGCCAGCCAGAGTGCGACTGGCCAAAACTGATTTTGGACAACATTAGCCGCATTCCACGAGATTTGATTCACGACGCTTCGGAAGATCGGATTTTATTACCGGACCTCCGAGATGTGGGGAAGGAAGCCTACATCGATTGCCTCGAAGAGGCAGCGCAACGATTGGCAGATGATGAGGGATTGAAGGTTATGGCCGGCTGGTTTGATGAAGCACTGGATCGCGCCATGGACATACTGAACATGGACTACAAGTTGGCCGTTCCTTCTTGGCATGCCAAGGATAAATCTGTAGCCTTGATGCTTCCTTTGAAAGTGCATCATAGCATGGTGAACGTTGCTTTAGCTGTCATTTGGGATGGAGAAAAAGACTACTATGTTGGACTGAATCTTTTGACCTTGGAAATGGCTTACAACAATGCACGTCTCATTGCTCGTCCAGAAGCGAGCTGGCTGTTGGAGGCGATCCAGATGAAGCAGCAGCGATTCTCTTCTCGCGATTAACGATTTGTTCCCTCCTTCGGACGATCAATGCCCAAAACATAGCGGTCGATGATGCCCAGTGTATCGCTCAGCTCAGCCCCTTGAAACCCTGAAAATAAAGCGTCGTTTGGTTGACTAACGTAGCAGCGCAAATAATCCGATGATAAGGGCCAATAGGACCAATGCCATTTCTCTTCTTGGTAGCCTGTCCTCCCATTGGATTGGTCTCCATACACTTGTGTAAACCCGAATGCATCAGCATGAGCTGTGAGCCATTCATACAGTGCCAACCCCCTCCCAGATTCAAAATAAGTGTTCTCAAGGGCATTCAGGTCGACGTCGGTCCCCCAATGATGCCGAGAAGAACCCGGCATCGAACTGTATTCCAAGATTTTCGTCGCCCGCTCGAGTGGAGCGAAGCCCATGTATTTGGGGCTGGACCATTTGCGGTTCCAGATGTTCTTCTGATGCTCCCAACTGCGGGTGGCACTGATTACTTCAATATCAAAGCCCGCTTCTTTTGCTGCTGCTGCCATGGAGGTTAGCGCGTCGAGTGCTTCTTTGCGCAGATAAATTTTCGGTTTTCGAGTCAATGCAATGGGCACAACATCAAAATCCGGATGAGAGCTGGGGTTGATGTTCCCTTTTAATTCTGACCAATCAATTCCAGCGCAAGGCGGAGGTGTTGTTTCCAAGCTGTCCCTCACAATGGAGTCGTCGGCTTGATTTTCTTGAATGCGCTGACTCGGCGACTTACATGCACCGAGGAGAAAGCCAACGCTCATGAACCATACCACAACTTGATTTTTAAACATGCCCTAATTTCGTGGAAAATGAAGCAAGTCTGTTATGAAAATTGTTGCCTCTACGCCAGAAGAATATGTTGCGCTCGTTCCTGACGAACGAAAGCCAAGTTTTAATCGGCTTCGTGATATGATTCAAACCAATTTACCCGAAGGTTTCGAGGAGACGATGTCCTACGGGATGATTGGTTATGTGGTTCCTCATTCCATTTATCCAGCGGGATATCACTGTTCACCAGATCTTCCTTTGCCATTTGTAAGCATTGCCAATCAGAAGCAATTCATAGGATTTTACCACATGGGGGTGTATGCCGATCCGGAATTGATGAGGTGGTTCAAGGAAGCATATAGCGCACTCGACTTGCGGAAGTTGGACATGGGAAAGAGTTGCATTCGATTTAAAAAATGGGAAGAAATTCCCTTTGAATTGTTGGGCGAATTGGTATCACGGGTCACCGTTGCGCAATGGATTGCGACGTATGAATCAAAGTTGAAACGATAGGAGAGTGGGAACTCGTGTGGAAAACACGGATGAAATTGGGGATGCATTGGATGGGTTTTGGTGTCGGCGGAATGGGGATGGCTTTAACTTTCGCAATCATTATGCGAAAGAATGGCGTCTCCTGAAAGGCACACACAATGGCGGTACATCATCATAGATGATTGCCTCACGGCCGCGACTTTACCGGATGGACCACGGTGGTTTAAGGAAGAGTTACTCGAGGAACTCAATCGACAACTGAAGGAAATCCACGGGCAAATTAAGCCGATGGCCATGCGCACCATGGAGAAAGATTTGGTTGATCTTGAGGCTCGCTTCGGCGTCCAAGTTGTGCGATCCAGGGATAAAGGTCGAGTTCATTATCACTATTCGAGCGAATCGGTGAGCATTCATCATGGGCAGTTGCACATCACGGAGCGGAGGCAACTAAAACAAGTACTTGATGCTCTGATTCGGTTGAGGGGCCTTTCTGATTGGAATTGGTGGACGTGGACTGAGATCATGATTCGTGGGCAATTGGGCTTGTTTCCCGGTCCATTAAGAGGAGCAGAGGCCCAGAGGCGATTGAGCGGCTGGGAGATGGACCGTGGTGCTCAGAGGTGGATGTTGCCGATCGCGGAAGCACTTTATGCTCAAAGGCCTCTTCGATTGACCTATGCTCCGGGTTTGGGTGATCGGACTGAGCGGGCTTCCATGGTTCCGGAGTTCATGGCTGTACAGTCACACGGAGTTTTTGCGTTGGGCCGTGGTTGGGATTCGGATGCACAAGATTGGTTTCAATTGATCATCGATTTAAACGAACTATCCGCTCTAGATGATGTGGTGGTTGAATGGCCAGGATCTGCTGATGAACAAGGGGCAAATGATCATACATCGATCATGTGGCGTCAATACCTTGCCAATCGGATGGACATTCGGTCCGGTGTGCTGAATTTAGGCGATGCACGAGCAGAACCTGAATTAATCCGGGTCTGGGTGGCTGAAGCACTGGCCACGCGGTTTTTTAAATCGCCCATGCATGGATCGCAAGATATGCGGGTAGAAGAGGCCGCATCGGGCGTGATTTTTTCGCTCTCGTTGGTTCCAGATGAGGCGTTTAGGAGATTCGCGTTACAATGGGGCAAGGAGTTCCAGGTATTGGAACCGGCACACCTCCGAATTGCCATGCGTGAGGAATCCAAGGCGGTTGCAGACATGTATGCACCCATGTTTGGGCCTTGATCGAAGGATTAGTTCAAAGGCAGAAATACGGCGTTATCAAAAAGTCGCTTACCGTTTTCCCAAAACCCTCGGAATAGTGGATTGTCGGCAAAGTATACAATGGATCCACGTCCTACACCGGTCGTGCCAAATGCCATGCTGCCGGCTAATTCGCGATTGGCCCTACTGCCCACGAAGCCACTTACCGCTTCGGGGTCATTGCCGTATCGACCGACCGTCCAACCGTTGTCCAATGCAGCGTATCGATTGCCATTGGATCTCAAGGTGTAGTATGGTGAATCGGGATAGCCCCATGCCAATGGGTGACTGACGTCCAAGTCCACACCGTAGACGGAACCGCTTCCAATTTGCATAGCGTAAAGTCGCTCCTGATCGTCAAAGGATTCGTGTTGATTTGCTTTCCGTTCCTCTTGTGATCTGTTGCTGACGGACTGAGCTTGATCTGGGTTGTCATAGCGATTAAGTCCCCAGCCAGATTCATTAGAAAATACGTTCAATGCGCGCTCAATAGCAATTACCCGGCCTCCTGCTTGCACCCATGCTCGCAAATCACTGAGCCAGTTTTCGTCTGTAAATCCATACCAACCGGATGGGAGAACAACGGCATCATAGGCATCCCATTGGCGGGGATTGCTACTCGTGCCATCAAGACGTGTAATGGGGTAGGCGAGTTCTTGCTCGAAGTGCCACCAAACCTCACCGGATCCCAGGCTCGAAAGCCCTTCACCTGTCAGCATGGCAACCCGAGGTGCATTGACCATCCAGACCTTATCCGAGCCCATATCTGGCCCTTCGATGGAATGGCCACCTTCAACAGGTGCAACCAAAATGCGCCCCTCGGTGTGCAAGGCCCTCAGTATTTGCTCCCAATTCTCCTGTGTTTGATCGCCTGATAGAATGAAAAGGCTGCCCGTGGGATAGGTGCTGTTGGCTTGAACGATCGTTTCAGAATTGGTTCGTATCCGCACGCTGCCCAGGTGCAGAGTGGCCAGGGCTTTAGCATACCCGTCTTGTGAAGGAGCGATGGCGTAACCATATGAGGACGGAAGCCACTGAGGAATAGGACGATTCGTATCCCATTCTGAACCGGAAACGGGCTTTTGCAATCCAAACGTCTGCAATCCATAAGCGTAGGGCACGCTCCAAGTTGTGATGTCATAGGTGAGAGAATCGGTTAACACCGGATCGGGATCGAACAGCACATCCAAGATGCGAGAATGAGTTTGGTACGATGAAATGAGTAGATCTCCTGGTTTTACCGTGACTGTTCGCGATGAATTGGGGCCGTATTCATAAGCTGAAGTGGGTTTGCTGGAAGAAGTTGCCCGTTCACATTCGATGCGGTGCCGTCCCAAAAACTCAACCAACGCATCAACGCGGGTGGAGTTCTCGGAATTGACGGGAATAAGATATCCACCAAAACGGCCGGTAGGTTGCGTGCGGTTGGCCTCGTGGTATGCAGCAAATTCAGCGACCAATTGCTGAGATAGTTCTGCGCTGACTTCTACCGCGGAGATACTGGTTTCAACGTGGTTATCGATCCGGTCGCGAAGACTGAGCAGTGTGCCATTTCTTTTCTCCACCAAAATACCTGCGCCGCCGCTGCCTCCCTGCTCATAGGTCATGCCAATGGCTCCGTTATAAATGGGATAGGTGTCTCCATAGCTTGGGTACAATAAGTCAAACGACTCGCGTGTGAAATAGAATTCTCCTCGGGCATCAAAGCGCTGTGATGCAGCATCTCCGATAGCATATTGAAATTCTCGCTGCCAAGGGGTGATGGCTTCGTGAAAAGGTTCCGCAGCTGGGGCAAAATAATACGGTGAATTGTAGCCCATCTCGTGATAATCACAATGAACATGGGGCATCCACATATGGTAGAGCTCTGAACGCTGTTGACTCTCTTGTTGCTTTTGCCATGCCCAATCACGGTTTAGGTCGAACAAGTAGTGGTTGGGCCTTCCGCCTGGCCAAGGTTCATCATGTTCGTATGCCGACGGATCCGGATTTGCTGGACTGCTCGCATATTGATTGAACCAAACTGCGTAACGATCGTGGCCATCGGGATTGAGACATGGGTCCACAAGGACGACCAGTTTTCGCATGATTTCCTCACCTGCTTCGCACCAGGTAGCTAATTGATGCATGACCTCCAAAGCCGCTTCGGTGCAAACGGCTTCATTGCCGTGGACATTGTAGCTGAGCCAAACAATGGCCAGATCATCATATGCTGCCAAACCTGTGCCACCGTTCATACGATCGATGTGTTGAACGCGGATGGTCTCCAAATCCTCAACATGGTCAGGGTGCGTGAATACCAGAGCATTCAGAGGACGGCCTTCATACGTTTGCCCGTACTCAACGCGCTGGGCGACGTTCTCCGCCGAAAGGTATTCTGCGTAATCGGTGACTTGATGATGCAGAGAAAAACGGCTCCCCAATTCAAACTGGAGCCTTTCGCTCGGATTTTCGATTGGTTTTTGAGCGAAGCTGGTGCCCAAGCTAAAAGCTACGATGCACAGTCCTCCTAACACAAAACTCCGCAGGGTTTCAATCTTTTCCATGCGCCAAATTAGCGCATTCCATATAAACTGCTGTGGCGTTTTATTTCCGCGCAGCGAAATCCACAACGGTGGCATCGAGCGGGTTCACACCGCTCCGCAACGAAGCGACCAACTGACCGCTTTCGTCAACAAGAAATTTGTGGAAGTTCCATGCGACCTTGTGATCTTCAACTCCATTCTTGGCTTTTTGACAGAGCCATTGGTAGACCGGATGCGCTTCTTTTCCATTGACGGCTACTTTTTCCATCATTTGAAAACTCACGCCGTAATTTTTCGAGCAGAAGCCGGCTATTTCATCAGCTGTTCCAGGTTCTTGACGACCAAAATTGTTGCACGGAAACCCTAAAATGACAAACGAATCACCACCGTGCTGGTCTTGCAGCTTTTCGAGATCGGCATATTGTGGCGTGAAACCACACTTTGAGGCTGTATTGACAATGAGGACTCGCTTGCCTTCGAGTTGTTTGAAGTCGAACGGTTCTCCTTCAAGTGTCAAAGCTGAAAGTTCGTAGAAGTTTTCCATAGCGGGAGTAGGGGGGTATGTCTTCGAGGATACATGCCAATTCCAAGCACTCAATCCGAGGCCAAGTGAGACAAAAAGCACGGTTATAACAATCCAATTAAAATCCATTCGCATGATAGCTTACCTTGTGTGTTTGACAATGCAACTGAACAACGGTTCTTTTTGTTTCACCTCATGGAATATATTTCTTAAAAAGAAAACGACATCGCATCATGACAAAAGTAATCTACGCATTTTGTGTGACCTTTATTTTTGCACATTTTTCAATGGACTTGATTGCCCAATGTGCATCGTTCGGAGCGTTTGACATTGGAGAAGATGTCGAAATTACATGCGAAGACTCGTGCATAACATTGACTTCGCCAAGCATAGCAAACGTAGCTGTAGGTGGAGCTGACTACGAGGTGGAGGAAATAGATTATGAACTGCCTTATCCTTACGATCAAGGTGGCGTGGCCATCAATACGGGAGATGATGTTTACAGTTCCATCATTCCATTGGGTTTTTCTTTCAATTTTTATGGGCAGGATTACACGCAATGCCGGATTTCCAGCAACGGCTGGTTTTCATTCAATACGACGGAGACAGCTGGTTATAATCCGAATGGAACCAATCCCAATGCCAACTTGCCGCTTAACAGTGTAATGGGCATTTACAGCGATCTGAACCCTTCGACCTGTGGCAATGTTCGCTATGACACCTATGGAGTCGCTCCGTGCCGAGAATTCGTGGTTTCGTGGAATGCGATTTGTCAATTCAGTTGCACAAGCAATCAGGTCAGCGGTGAAGTTGTATTGTACGAGGGAACCAACGTGATCGAGGTGTATTTAGGCAGTCGTCCGGCATGTGGCTGGGGGAATGCCGTTGTAGGCATTATGAACGCAACGGGCACAGTGGGTTTGTCCCCGACGGGTTACAACACCGGGAACTGGAGCGCATCCAATAAAGCATGGAGATTTGCCTCAAGTGAAGTTGTGGAGGGCACAACCATGTGGTACGAAGGCGACACTTATTTGGGCATGGGCGACACCTTGGATTTTTGCACGACGCAGTCCACGACATTGACAGGCTGGTTTGCTCAGTTGCCTCCAGATGAATTTTGCACTCCGCTCGATGTCAGTGTGAGTTCCGCGGGATCATTGTCTGCGAACAATCAAATAGATTGGGCCATTGTTTCCGAAAATGGTGCAGTACTATTAGCGGATGACGCGCCTTTTTCAGGGGAAGTCTGCCTGCCCAACGGTTGTTACACATTGGAGATGTACGATTCAGCCAACAACGGATGGAATACGGCTGAATTGACGATCACAAACCCCGACGGGGATGTCATTGGCACGTACACGTTAGCTGATGGTGGAGAGGGCAGTGAGTCTTTTTGCATCGAAGATTATGATGGGCCGGAGCCCACTGAGGACGATTATGTTCAAGTGGTATCGGATGACTTAGAAGTTGTAGCGGTGAGCGATGTCAATGCGGAATTTGACTGGCCCACGCCAATTTGCAGTGGAGGGGATCCTTTCACGCTGGTCCCGGTTGAAGGATCGGGCCAATGGACAGTGGATTGCGATGGATGCTTTGACGAAGAAACCTTGACCATAGATCCAGGCCTTGCGGGCGGCGGATGGCTTCCTGTGTCGCATGTGCTGGATGGAGCTTGTTTTGCGGATGTAGAGAATACGGAGATCTTCATCAGTACCACCCCGACTCCTCAATTCACGGCTTCGGATGAAGCACTTTGCGATGACGAAGTCTTTGACTTCAATGCCACGCCGCCATTTGGGGTGTGGTCTGCTTCTTGCGGAGATTGCATTATTGAAGGCACTGGCGTGTTCTTTGCGGACCAGGCAGATGATGGCCTCAACACCGTGACTTTCACGACGCTTGGAGTTTGTCCCGGCACATCGAGTATAGAAGTGGGGGTGTCAGCCTTGCTCGAAGGGTCAATTGCAGGTCCCGCATTGCTGTGTGAGGATGACAGTGCCATTTACACAGCGGATGTGCCAGGTTACTGGAGTTCTGATTGCACAGGCTGCATTGATTCTCTAACGGGCGTTTTCAATGCCGCAGGTCAAGAGCCCAATACGTGGGACATTACGTTCACGCCTGATTCATATTGTCCAGTTGGCGACGTTGTTCAAGTGGCTGTGAATGAAAGTGTAGCAATTGGGGCATCAAATGTTCCGGGCAGTTTGTGTGAAACCGCCGCGGATTTTCAGTTGAATGTCAATGTTACGGGGGGTACGTGGTCCGCTGCGTGTCCCGATTGTTTATCCGAAGCTGGACTTTTGGATGTTTCCAATGCACCCGTTGGACTGTTGCCGATTGAGTATGAGATCAGCAACGGAGCCTGCGCAGATACTGCAACTTGGACGGTTGATATTCGACCGGTATTGGAAGGAACTTTTGATCCCACAGATCCTTTTTGCATCGGCTCATTGGGCAATCTCACATTTACGTTTGATGCAGACATACCCAGTGAGTATACCTCAGGTGCAACAGGGGATTGGAATTCTATAGATTGCCCAGACTGCATCTTGAATTCGGGTACAGGCGCTTTCTCAGCCAATGAGCTTGGAATCATTGATGTAGAATTTGAATTTGATCACCCATGCAGTTTGCCTTTCACAGGAACGGTCGTGGTCGCCCCTGCTGTAGACGCATCCATCGTGCCGATTCCAGATTTGTGTGAGTCGGGTGATGAAGTTATGTTGGAAGCTGCTGCGGGAGGTGCTTCCGCCATCGAGGGAGCATGGGAGTCGGATTGCAATGCGTGCATTATCGAAGGAGCAAGTGGTGTTAGTTTTGATCCAACTGTTGGCGCCGGTTCTTACACGGTAAGCTATACCATTGATGACGTATGCTTTGATAGTGATGAGATCGAAATCTTAGTGGTTCCGCAACTCGACGCTACCATCAACTTAGTGGATTGGGTGTGCATGGCCTTGGAGGGATTGCAGCCTGAAATTTCGTCTGGCGGTGGAACTTGGTCAGCAAACTGCGATGGATGCATTTCTGAAACGGGCGTGATTGATCTCATGCAAGCAGGAGCGGGGCTATTGGAAATCAGCTATACAATTGAAGGGTTGTGTGGGGATGAGGACACAGTCATTCTTGATATTGTGGCATGTGATGTGGAGGTGGTGAATGTCTTTTCTCCAAATGGAGATGAACAGAACGACGAGTTGGTGTTCCGAAATTTGTCAAGTTTTCCGGGAAACGAATTGAAGGTGTTTGATAGGTGGGGAAACCTGGTCTATCGAAAGTCCAACTATGGAAACAATTGGCGCGCTGAGGGAGTCGCCGCAGGCACATATTATTATGTGCTCACGGTTCCGGGTAAACCGGACTACACCGGTTCGATTACCCTTGTTCGTTGAACAATTCTTGCGTCTTTTCGAATTGTTCGAGCGCAGCCTGTTTCGTCGGAATGGTGGAGGGGACTTGACTGGCAGCAATGCCCTTCCACTCCATGCCACAGTATTCAAATGCTTGACGATATGGTAGAAAATACGTGCTGAGCGTGTGATTGTTGGCTTCTCCGGGCTGATAGGATTCCAGGGAAGCGCCGATGGTTAGGCTCAAAGCGATGGATTTGCCTCGCAACTTGGAATTGTGCGACGGGAAAGCCCATCCTGGAGTCAAGGTTTGATCCATCCACGACTTGACGATCGCTGGTGCTCCATACCAATACACCGGTGCATGAATAACGAGGGCCTCCGCGCGTTCGAGTTGAGCCTGCATTTCATTGACCAAAAAACGTCCGTCATGCAGATGCTCACTCAATAGGATTTTCTCAACTTGAAGATGCTCCAATTGATCGATGTGATCCAGCAGTTCTTGTGTGAAAGAAGAGCGAGCGGGTTCCGGATTTCCGATAACATACAGCACGGTTGACATGCCCACGGAACAATTCGCGCCTGCCAAAGTTCTCCGGATATAAGTCTAGTCACTGAATCTGAATTGAAAACCCAACGAGAAACTATGCATGCTGGGCACATTTGTGGGGTTTTCATCAAAGAAAGGCAATAAACTCACCTCTGTTAGGATGCTCATTTTTCCGAATCCGACGGCTATTCGACCATGCAGTTGCATCAAATTGACAGGCAAGTCGATGGCTGATGCGCTGGCAGAAGTTGAGTTTTTTAGTATAAAGGTGTATCGACTGAGTAACCGATAGCCAGCGACAAGTCCCATCTCCAAATGGAATCCGTTGCCTCCTTTCTTATAGGTGTGAAGCGATGCCAGCAAGGGTACCCTCAGATAAACTGCATCGATGTGGTTTTTGCTCACCTGCAGGCTATCCGGATTTAAGGCGTCAGCAATGACACTGTTCGAAGCATCCTCATAATGCAGCCGATGCCTATCATCGATGCCAAGGTGCCACCAATCGAACCCAACTCCCGTTGTCAAACCGACGAATTCGCCAAGAATGCGTTGCCGTTTTTCAAAGGGGTTGAATTCCATTCTCCAGGATTTCGCAACATTGTCGGTCATCAGTCCAAGTCCGTCCCGGGCTCCCCAACTGGCATTGTAATCTTCCAAATTTCCTTGAAATTGAATCATGGAGATGGAGCTTGCCGAAAATCCGCGCCAATTCCCAATGGATTTTATCTTGGTGTCACTTTCCTCTTCCAATAAAGCGCAGAGATGGCATGGAATGGATTCCATTGCAGCTGCAGACTTTGAGCCAATAAAAGACAGGATGAGCAATGAGGTAAGAAATGTGCGAATGATCATTTTTGGTATGTGATTTAGAGATCAAAAACCCGGCTTAAGTTGAATCCAAAATAGATAGCACCGTCCTTCCACGCGCCGGTGGTTTCAGTCAGGAATGCTCGTTCGAACATACCTTGGGAGTTGGTCATGTGAAGTTGAAACACATGTCCACCCGTTTCAATATCCATGCCAATTGATAAACTGTTCACATTCGTGGTAGGCAAACCTTTCAGTGCGTAATGGTATTCGAGGTTGATGGATGCTCGGTTGCTTACTTTATACCGCCCTCCTCCACTGATAGTCCATTGATCGTTGGAGTCATCGAGCGCCTCGACCAAATTTCGATGTGTGAGTGAAGGTATGAGGGCCAAGCTAAGTTTCGGCCCCCACTTCTTTGCGAAGATTGCCTGATGTGTATAACTCATGCGGTGATGAAAGCGATTCTCACGCGTTGGATCCGTCCATTTCAACCCGTTGATCATGCTCACTGTGTAAAGTGTAAGGCTTAGTGGAATGCTGTTGTCCGAGTTCTGTCGAATTGCCCGCCACTTCAAGGAACCTTCATAGGTCTTTTGGAAAGTGCTTCTTGCGATACTGAGGCTGAGGCGGTCCGTAACGCCATAATCAAAGGCCATCCGCATACTGGCATTGTCCAAGCCCCAAAGCGCGTAGGCTCCTTCGTTTATTTGTCCAAACCGATGGGCAATGACGAAATGAAGGACGTTAGCTCCGGGAGTTTCATTGCTTTGCACGTTGATGATTCGGGTGTCCTTGAAGGTTGCTGATACAGGCCGGACCATGAGTTCTTCTTGGCCTAAGTCATCAAGAAGACTTTGAGCGTTGACCGCTGTAGGACTTAACCAAAGGATGCAAAGCATCAGGTATGGCAGTGCTTTAGAAAGAGAGGTAAGGCAATGAGGTCGACTCATGCTCTAGCGAGGATTTAGAACAGCTTGGATTTGGACATCCAACGAGGTTGCGATTTTATTTCTGACCAATTTTGGGATGGGGATGCTATGGTCGGCCGGAGCGATTTTGAAGTTGGATTCAATCTCCCATCCAATCCCATTCCACATCAACTTTGAAGGAATGGTGCGGGCTTGTTCAACTCCGTGAACAATCAATGCTCCTGCAGCTGTTACCTCGTGCCACATGCCGTCTTTCAGGCCTTGATTCCAGTCGGTGATACGGCCTTCAAAGGAACCATTGGGGTGCAAAGTGGATTCCATGTAATTCTCATTAAAATGCTCTTCCATCAATGCCTTTTCGAATCGAAATGCGAGAACAGGTACCCGGAAGGCAAAGGCACCTTCGTCTGTGATCAGTCCAGTTGCTTGATTATTGGTGGCTTCGATGTCCTCAATGGGAGTGGAAGAAAAGAACTTGACCGTTCCTTCCCGCGTCATGTATTTCTGGCTGAACGCACTGGATGCAGCCATCAGGAAGAAGCACAATAGAAAGGTGTTTTTCATAACGATTAAAATTCGGGAGCCCCGGAGTCGATCCAACTTCGAATCAATTGAACATCACAGGTATCCAAGCTCCCATTGGGCGGCATGGAGGCGGAGTTTGATGGAGGCAACTCGATTCGCTCGAGGAGTTGACCATTTAATGCGGCGGTTTTGACCTCTTGGTAAGCTGTGAGCATGAGTCCGCCTTCGGGGTTACTTCCGCTATGACAACCTGAACAGCGGCTGGTAATTATGGTTTCTACGAATGCATCATACGATGCGATGCGATCGGGGCATCCCGGTCCAAAGAGTGCATCTTCCGATTCGTATTGGCATCCTTGCAGAGCAAGCACAAACAGTATGATCCCACAAAAGTTGTGCAGGAATGATCGAGTTCGTTGCATGTTCAAATATAATTGCGCAAGTTGGATAAAAGCCAATGAAAACAGTGCGATTGCTTCTAGCTCTGCGTGAGCAATGATGGGCTCTTTGATGCCGACGTTGGCAAGAGTTTGCGATATTTGCGGAAAGGTCAAGCAATGGGCAGAGCATTTGAATTCAGGAAAGCGAGAAAGTTTAAGCGTTGGGCAGCCATGTCCAAGACTTTTGCGCGACTCAATAAAGACATCATCATTGCCATCAGGGAGGGCAACGGAGCTGATCCAGAAATGAATCCACGCTTGCGCGCGGTTTTGCAAAACTGCCGTGCGGCCAACATGCCGAAGGACAATGTAGAACGGGCGATCAAAAAAGCGACGGATAAGGACACCTCAGATTTCAAAGAAGTGAATTTTGAAGGGTATGCCCCGCATGGAATTGCAGTTTTTGTTGAGACAGCCACGGACAACAACAACCGAACTGTTGCGAACGTTCGCAGCCATTTTAACAAGTGCAATGGTAACCTGGGTACCTCAGGTTCCGTTGAGTTTATGTTTGACCAAGTGTGTTTTTTTAAAATCAAATCCGAAGGACAGGACGCCGAGGAATTAGAGTTGGAATTGATTGATTTCGGTGCGGAAGAAATTGGCTTGGACGAGGACGCGCTCGTTATCACAGGTACGTTTGAATCCTTTGGGCAGCTTCAGTCCAAATTGGAAGGAGATGGCATGGAAATCTTGGAGTCGGGTTTGGAACGCATTCCCAATATCACCAAAGAGTTAGGTGCTGAAGAGACGGCTGAGGTGGAGAAGCTCATCGAGCGGTTGGAGGAAGATGATGACGTTCAGAACGTGTTTCATACGATGAGCTCGGCTACGGACGATTCAGAGGCATAAGGGAGGTGTCCTTTGGTCGGCGATGAGCTCGCTTTAAGTACCTTCGCGCCATGGAAAGTAAGCAGGTTTCTGAGCCCACGACGTTGCTTGAATTTTTAATGGAGCACGGACAGTATTCCACTCGCACAAGAGCACGGACTGCTATTAAGGGAGGAGCAGTTGCTGTGGATGGCAAGCCACTTCGAATTCCTTCTGCCAATCTTTTGGCGAATCAAACGGTAACATGGAAGGCCCTGCAGTCAAAAAAGGCAGTGAAAGATTTCAATCTCGGAGGGGCAAAACCGGTTACCGATAAAGCGGAGAAGGCTCCATATGAGGTGGTATTCGAGGATGACAATATTTTGGCCTATGTCAAACCTGCCGGCATGGTCTTTGCGTCACCTAAGCCACAGGTGAAGACGTCTTTTACAGCCATGAAAACATGGATGGAAAAGGCGAGGCCAGAGTGTGAAAGCATCCAGTTTGTCAATCGCATTGAAAAAGAATCTTCTGGGATTTCCATCATTGCCAAGAACTTAATCTGGCGCAAACACTTGCAAACGAACTGGACTGATTTTACACGTAAACTTTACGTTGTAGTCGAGGGACATTTGCCTGCTGACGATGTACTCGTCTGCTTTGCAGATGAAGAAGGGAAGAAGAAGCGCACCGTTCGCGAGGTTCCGTATCGAACGATGCGGGCAACATCAGCACACACCATGTTGAAAATGGAGATTGGTTTTGAGGACATCCCAATGCTGATGGCTGGATTGAGGCGTCAACAGTGTATGTTGGTTGGCAAAGGCAAAGAAGCGGCTGATCCTATGGATCGTTCGGGCCTGCACCTTTTTGGGGTGGATGTGATTGGACCCAATGACCAAGTCATCCAGATCAAATCACGCGTACCTCAGCCATTTTTGAATTTGATGAAAGGGGGTAAGGGCCCGAAGGCGCAACCGAATTGGAAAAAGTCCCCACGCCAAACAGAAAAAAGCACCTGAATTGAGGTGCTTTGGCAATCGTGCTTAGAAGCGCGAGTTTCTGACTACAACTGATACCGGTTTTGAAGCCAATCCCGAAGTTCAACGGACTCCTTGGGATTGAGATTGCGAAATGCAATTCGCATCGCTCTTCGGATCATGACCGGTTCCGCATGCACATGACGAATGAGCGATTTATATTGCTCAAGCGCGGTTGGTGAGTGCATGATAGGGATACCGGAGATGGACATGAGTTCGAAGAGTTAGAATCGATTCTTTCCTACGATGTTCAACCTGATTTTGTTGCAATTGAAGCCGGAAAAGGAGTAGGGTGAACTAGTATCGTGTTGTATTTCAGTGAATTGTAAAACGAACAAAGCACCAGGACGTTTCCCGGTGCTTTGCTTAACCTAAACCAAATTCACTTGACGCTTTGTGTGCGAGTGATGTTAATGCTGATGGAAATCCAAGGATTGTGCCAAACTCAGCATCAGCCATAGATTGGGGAACCAAATGCCGTTAAATTTGTGCAAAAGAAAAAAGAATGAGCAAGTCAGTTTATGTTGTGTCGGCAGTCAGAACGCCAATGGGAAGCTTTTTGGGGGCTTTCTCATCGGTTTCTGCAACGGACCTTGGAGCAACAGCAATTCGTGGAGCATTGGAAAGCGGGGGAGTGGCACCTGAAGCAGTTCAGGAAGTATTCATGGGCAACGTGTTGCAAGCTGGATTGGGACAGGCACCAGCGCGCCAAGCCGCCATGAAAGGTGGGATTCCTCAGGATGTGCCGTGCACAACGGTCAATAAGGTTTGTGCAAGTGGCATGAAGTCCATTGCATTGGCTGTTCAAGCCATCGCTTCCGGAGACATCGATGTTGCTGTTGCCGGCGGAATGGAAAACATGAGCCAAGTTCCACATTACTTCCTGGGCCGAAATGGAAACAAATTTGGGGACATGAAGATGCAGGATGGCATGTTACTTGATGGATTGACCGATGTATACAATGCCACGCATATGGGGAATTGTGCGGAGCTATGCGCCAAAGACCACGCCATTTCCCGTGAAACTCAAGATGATTTTGCAGTTGAAAGCTACGAGCGTTCTGCCAATGCTTGGGCGAATGGTGCCTTTAAGAATGAGGTAATTCCAGTAGCGGTTCCACAACGCCGTGGAGATGACTTGGTAGTGGATACGGACCAAGAATTTAGCCAGGTCAAAATGGAGAAAATCCGATCGCTGCGTCCAGCTTTTCAAAAGGATGGCACCGTGACCGCCGCGAATGCCTCTACGCTTAATGATGGGGCAAGTGCATTGGTTTTGGCATCGGCTGAGGCCGTTGAGGCCAATGGTTGGAAACCGCTGGCACGAATTGTTTCTACTGCTGATGCAGCACATGCGCCCGAATGGTTCACGACGGCTCCTGCTAAGGCCGTGCCCATTGCACTAAAAAAGGCGGGTTGGGATACTGCTGACGTTGATTTATGGGAGTTGAATGAAGCATTCGCCGTAGTTGGAATTGTCAATGTGAACTTATTAGGCCTCGACGCAGAAAAGGTCAATGTAAACGGTGGGGCGGTTTCACTTGGTCACCCCTTGGGGTCAAGCGGCAGTCGCATTGTTGTTACGTTGATTCACGCGCTTCAGCAGCACGGATTGAAAAAAGGCGGCGCCGGAATTTGCAATGGCGGTGGAGGCGCATCCGCGTTAATGCTCGAATTGATCTAACGTATGCCGGATTCTTTGAAGGTAGGCTCGACAGTTGAAGTGTGTGTTCCTCTTGCGCCTTTGCGAGTGGCTGCAAGCGATCGGGCTGAGATGTCTACTCAAGCATTGGCCGGCGAACGATGCATTGTACAGCAAATTGGAACAGGGGATTGGATAGAAGTGGAACTGGTGACAGATGGCTACAAGGGGTGGACCGATGCAAAACAATGGGCCTTACCGGATTCCCTTTCAGAGAGGCGTTGCCTCCTGCAAGCTCCTGTGAGCAGTTGGTTGCGTGAAGATGGGGTTCAGCTCGAGCTTCCTTCAGGGAGCCAGTTGGTGCTTGATGAACATGATTCATGGAAGCTAGGCCTGTGGACTTTGCAACCATTGGATGACTTGGACGTCGCTTTGGGTGCCCATGCTAAACCTCTGGATGCGGCTATTCAATTTATGGGGACGCCATACTTATGGGGCGGTAAAAGCTTGTTCGGAATGGACTGTTCAGGCCTCATCCAGGTGACCTTTCAATTAATGGGTAGGTCAGTCCCCAGGGATGCGAGCGATCAAAGTTGGATAGGCGAAACGGTGGACATCCAGGATCGACAAGCTGGAGATTTGGCATTTTTCCAAAATTCCGAAGAACGCGTCGTTCATGTCGGAATGTTAACTTCTCCAGGGAACATCATCCATGCAGCCGGCGAGGTTCGCTCAGATGAGTTGACGGAAAATGGAATTGTACGGGATGGGATTCAGACCCATACACTCCACAGCATCAGGCGTTGGTAGCATCCAATTGAAAAGCTTCTTGATTGACAGCCATGCGTTTCAGCAGTATGCTGGGGCGATAGCGGTCTTCTCCATAAAGTTCCTGCAAGCCTTCCAAGACCTTCAATGTCGGGCCGATGCCTCGTTCATTGGCCCATGCCAACAGACCTTTCGGGTAATTTACGCCGCGTGTCATGGCGGTATCAAGATCGGCAGCTGTGGCAATATTCAAATAAAATGCATCGGCTGCCTCATTGATGAGCAGGGCAATAATGCGTTCTGAAATCCAACCAAATGCTTCGGTTTCGACGGCATCGGTTTCGATTGGACTTGTTTCATACAGATAATAGCCTTTTCCAGACTTGCGTCCCAGCCAACCTGCATCGACATGTTGTTTCTGAATTAAACTTGGACGGTACCTCGGGTCATAATAAAAGGCCTCAAAGACGGATTGTGTGACAGCGTAATTCACGTCGTTGCCAATTAAATCCATCAATTCGAATGGCCCCATGCGGAACCCGGACGCTTTCATAGCAGCATCAACCGTCTGTGGAGAGGCCAATCCTTCTTCCACGATTCGCAAAGCTTCTCCGTAGAACGGTCGAGCCACACGGTTGACGATAAACCCTGGAGTATCCTTGGCCACGACGGGAGTTTTTCCCCAAGCCTCCATTTGCAGCTTGGCGCGTTTCACCAAACTGGGCTCCGTTTGCAACGCGGGAATTACTTCTACCAAAGCCATCAATGGAGCAGGATTGAAAAAGTGCAATCCGACAAAACGTTCTGGATGACTGAGCTGACCCGCTATGGCAGTAAGTGACAGTGAGGACGTGTTGGAAGCCAAGATAGCTTTAGAATCGACCAATGTTTCGAGCTTTTGAAAGACTTCTGTTTTCACGTCTAAATCTTCCACGATGGCCTCAATAACCCAGGTGCAGGGAGCCAGTTGATTCCAGTCCGTAGTCCGTGTGATGGACCGCTGCACTTCATGACTAAACTCCATTGTCCAGCGGTCCTTTGCCACCAAGCGATTGGCTACAGAAGCAAGCGCATCTTCGCTCTTTTGAAGTGCGCTATCGTTTTGATCGACCAAGACTACCGAGTGTCCGGATTGCGCAGCAATTTGAGCGATGCCCGAGCCCATCGCTCCAGCGCCGACGATCCCAATGCATTCCTTTTCCTTTTTCATGGGACTAAGTTCGGAAGAATGCATTTGAAATTGCCCTCGTACCTTCGGGCCATGGATGTACAGGAAGAATTAGAGGCCTCCGTTGCCTATTTGAAGGAGCGTGGAATCGATCAAGTGGATGTGGCGATCGTCTTGGGCACCGGGCTGGGGGGCTTGGTGCACAACATTGATGTGATTTCTGAATGGAGTTACAGCATGATTCCGCATTTGCCAGTGGCCACGGTTGAGTTCCACTTTGGTAAATTGATATACGGGAATTTGGCTGGTAAGCGTGTGCTTGCATGGCAAGGTCGATTTCACTTTTATGAGGGGTACAGCATGGAACAAGTGGTGAAACCAGTTCGTATCTCTAAAATGCTGGGAGCCGAGGCCTTGCTGATATCCAATGCGGCAGGAAGTCTGAATCCAGACATGAAAAAAGGTACGTTGATGTGCATCGAGGATCACATCAACCTTTTGCCTGAGAATCCTTTGCGGGGTCCAAACTTAGATTTCTTAGGTGATCGTTTTCCTGATATGTGTGCGCCTTATGATGCGGAATTGAGCTCCATGATGTTCGATGTGGCCCGTTCTCAAGACATTCCACTTTACACGGGAGTGTATGTAAGTGTTGCCGGGCCTCAATTGGAGACCCGCGCAGAGTACCGTCACCTCAAACTGATTGGTGCTGATGCTGTTGGCATGTCCACGGTACCCGAAGTCATTGCAGCTGCTCATATGCAAATGCCTTGCGCGGCGGTGAGCGTGCTCACCGATGAGTGCAACCCCGAAAAGTTAGCTCCCTTTGATTTGAACGAAGTAATTGAAGTGGCTCAAACCGCCGAACCTCTGCTGACACAATTGTTCACCGAGTTGATAAGACGGATCGAAACCTGACGACTGTTAATTCTTGACTCGCGTTCGTAAACAGCTCATTCGAAGGTGTTTACTGTGTTTTTTTATTGCAGACATGTTTAAGATTAAAGCACTTAGATGCAAGGACTGCGGAGAGAGATTAAAGGGCAGGAGCGATAAGTTGTATTGTGATGATCGGTGCCGCGTGCGTTATTTCAGAAGCAACAATCAGTTGCATCTCATCAAGCGTGGTGTCGATCAAATTTTACACCGCAATCGGTCTTTGCTGATCCGGATGAGAGAAAACATGAAGACCTTCTCGACGAACTCCGAGGACAGGGCTTTCTGGCTAAGGAGAAAAGGGTTTGATTTCAATTTTCATACGCATGTCCTCACCTTGCATGATGGTCGCATGGCAATCATGTGCTACGAAGAAGGGTATGTGTTAGACGGCAACGGTGTCGTGCCGTGGTTGGAAAATCAAGAAAGGGTGCAAACGTTACTTACGACGTGACCGCCCTCCGGATTTCTTTTTTTTCTTCTCATGAAAGGCTCCTTGGTAATCAGGGTCACGTTTGCGTAACTCTCTGTCGATTTCCATCGCTTGTGATTTCTTTTCTGGCTTTGGAGTTTCGAATTCTTCTAATTCGGGAGGGTTGGGAAAAGCGAGAACTGGATGCTGGATGAGCTCTTCAATCCGTTCCATCGCGAACCGTTCAGCGGAATCGTACAAAGTGAGTGCGGTGCCATTGCGAAAGGCCCGTCCAGTTCGTCCAATGCGGTGGATGTAATCATGCGGGTCACGTGGTGCAGAAGCATTGATGACCATTGAGGTTTCAGGGACATCGATTCCCCGGCTGGCCACATCTGTGGCAATCAAAATTTGAACCGTTCCGGTTCTAAATTCCTGCATGGCATTGATGCGGGAGTTTTGACCTTTGTTGCTATGGATTGCTCGCACGCCCATATCGAACGTTCGCTGAAGAAATCGGCTCAAGTTTTCAGCATCCTCCTTTTTCCGTGCAAAAACAAGCAGCCGTTCTTCGCCGAGTCGCTCGCGCACAAACCATTCAACGAAAGCGATTTTTGTCCGCAAGTTGGGCAACGCCAGCTTGAACTGTTCGACGGTTGCCACCGGAGTTGATTGCGGAGTTACTTCGATCCGCGTAGGCCAGAGTAAAAACTCATCGGCCAGTCGCTCAACACGCGCAGGAAAGGTCGCTGAAAAAAGAATGTTTTGTCGCTTGGAAGGAATGACCTCTTGTATTTGTCTTATCTGAGGCATAAATCCCATATCCATCATGCGATCGGCCTCATCCAATACGATGTGCTTCAGCTTTTTGGTCTGTACATGACCGTGGGAATAAATCTCCAAAAATCGGCCCGGAGTCGCCACTATGAGGTCTACGCCGTTTGCAATGGCTTCGATTTGTTTTTTGGGTCCGACGCCTCCGTAAAATGCGACAATCCGCAAGTCGGTGTAATGTGCGAATTTTTCGGCCTCTGCATGGATTTGTACCGCTAATTCTTTCGTTGGAGCCAATACCAGTGCGCGAGGTGATTCGCCCTGTGCATACTTAAGTTGTTGTAAGATGGGCAACAGAAAAGCGGCTGTTTTGCCTGTCCCTGTTTGTGCGATACCTATGACGTCTTGGCCCGATCGGAGAGGTGGGATGGCCTTTTTTTGTATAGGAGTGGGTTCCTCATATCCCGCATCGGCGATGGCATTTAAGAATTGACGGGTAAGCTTAAGTTCAGAGAAATCCATGAGACAAATTTAGGTTACCTAAATTGCGCAGAATACATGAATGACTCATTTGCTCATATGAGGCCTTACCGAGAGGACGAAGTCCCTGGTGCCATTGACTTTTTATTAGAGGCTATGGACTGGAACGCCCAACTTTCTCCTTTTTTAGGTGAGGAAGCATCGAAGGAGCTCATCGGCAAGATGAAATCGATCAATAGTGTCGATCGCTTTCAAGGCGAATTATCGAAGGTTTTCATTGATTTGGTTCTTGATCGCACGGCGACGGATGTCACGCTTTCCTTCGCTGATAATTTCCAAGGTGAAGGAGCACTCTTCATATCGAATCACCGTGACATTGTTTTAGATCCCTCACTCATCAACCGAGCGCTGCTTTCGCAGGGTGTCCCTACGACGCAAATTGGAATAGGAAGCAATCTCTTGCGAACGGAGTGGGTTGAAAAATTGGTTCGATTGAATAAGAGTTTTATCGTTCAGCGCGGAGGTTCATTGCGAGAACAATTCTTGAGCAGTGCTGAAGTAGCTGCTTATGTGCGAGAAGTGATTGTCAATGAGCATGCGTCTGTTTGGCTTGCTCACCGTGAAGGCAGGGCCAAAGATGGGAATGACCGCACCTCTCCAGCTTTGATGCGCATGCTGCTGAATGGAGAGGAGGGTGATTCGTGGAACAGGCTGCAATTGCAACCGGTTAGCTTGAGTTATGAATGGGATCCTTGCGATGGAATGAAGGTTCGTGAATTGCTGATGCGCGAGCGGAATGAGGGGGAATACGTCAAAGAACGAGGTGAGGATGAGCGCAGTATGAAACAGGGACTATTTGGGTGGAAAGGCGGAATCCACGTTGAATTCTGCGAACCCATTTATTGGGAAGATCCGCCTGAAGGAATCAGGCCAGCGGTCCATTTGGCCGATCGCGTGGATGACCGGATCCATAGGTCGATGAAAAACTGGCCTGCACAGCATTGGGCAGCTCAACGCTGGTTGGAAATTTCGGACGGTGCATCAAACATCACTTGGCCAGAAGGTTGGGAGCCTGACAGCGTTGGAACGGAGACACAAAATAAATGCCGCGAGCGATTGGCGTTGATTGGTGAAATGATTGTGGATTCAGAAGTCAGCCAGGCAGACATCGAAAAGAAGTGGTGCGAAATCACGATGACTCCACTATTGAATCGCGTCCTAGCGGAACGTGCTGCAGTCCTTCTCTAATAATTCGCGGTTATTGTTTCCAAGAACGGGCAATCTCGGCGCATACGATGGAGCCCGCCACTCCCGCATTCAATGACTCGGCTTGCCCTTTTGCAGGTATGTGGACCGGAATGGAATGATCTGACAAGGAGGTCTCCCGGAAACCATGTGATTCTGAACCCACCCATAAGAGGCCTTTCTTCCAAGATACCTCCGTGTAAGGAGTGCCTTCCATTTCGAGGTGAAAGTGTTGTAGCTCGGATGATATGTTACCGTCAAAAACAGCAATGGGCACGCGGAAAATCGAGCCCATCGTGGCTTGAACACATTTGCTTGACCAAGGATCGGTTGCATCGGAGCTCACCAATGCACCTCCCATACCAAACCAGTCGACACTGCGAATCAGTGTTCCGAGATTTCCTGGGTCAGCTATTCGAGAAGCGACGAGGCCAATCGGCGTAGGTGCTGATTCGATTTTATCCAAAACATCCTGCACCGAGTACCGAGGAATGTGCACGACAGCTAAAATGCCAGGCGGCGACGTCATTTGAGAAATCCGTTCCATTTCTTTGCTGGAAATTTGCTCTGATTCCCCGCGAAGTTTATCTGGAATTAATTCAACCAATGCCGCTACACAGTAAATTCGTTGAACAGTTAATGTGCTTTTGGACAGTTCGATGATTCCTTTTTCACCTTCTACGACAAACAACCCTGCCTCACGGCGCTCTGCGCGATTGCGTAAGGCACGAATGGACAGGATTTCTTGGCGGGTCATGGTGTTAAGGAATTGGTGGCAAATCTATGGATTAAGCGCATTGGTTGTGTTGAGTTCTTGCTCCGTCACCAAGAGATTGGGACCGGAGGAGCGTTTGTTGAACAAGGTCCAATTGGAGGTGCTTGACGGCATACCGGATGATTTAGCAGATTACGAAGATGTGTTGCGTCAACGTTCGAACAGTTCTGTTGTTGGTTTGCGAATCCCGATGTGGTTTAATTTGATGGTCTCTACCACTGCTCTGGAAGAATCCAAGCGGCGGCATGCTGAAAGAGGAAAGGAGCCGGGCGGTATTCGTTGGTGGTTGGCGGAACGAATGGGGGAACCTCCAGTTGTGTACGATGCGCTATTAACAGAGCGCTCTCGAATGAATGTTCAAAGTTTAGCAAGAAGAAAAGGTTACCTCAATGCCACCTGCGTATCCATTGTAGATAGCCTTGATCCGAGCAGGGCCTCAGTCACTTTGCAATTGGAATTGGGTCATTCTTGGACCATTGGTGAATGGAACTGGAGCATCGAGGGATCTGGTGTGGAGGGAAATGCTGCCATATTTGAGGCGAAATTACCGATCGGAAGTAGGCTTGACGTACAAGTGTTGGAGGCATTTCGGGAAGACATTGCTAAGGGCTTGCGCAATGTTGGATATCCTTCCATTCAAGAGTCACACATTTATTTTGTTGCGGATACCTCCTTCGACCGGAGCGGTCATCGGACACGAATTAATGCGGAGATTTTGCCGCAGGATTGGGATGAATCGGGCTCACCGCGCCCGCATGAGAAAGCACGTTTCGGATCCATCAATTGGACGGATGGCACGGCAGGGGAATCCCATTCAGGCGGATTGGATTCAACGACGGTGTCGTTCCTTGTTTCCTTGGAGTCAGGAGGTGTTTTCAATGAGACCGATTTGCAATCAACTTATCAGCGTATCTCCAGGTTGCCCAGTGTGCGCCGTTTGGAAATTCCCGGCTCCTTGCGCTCGACTCCTGCTTCAGGAGCCGTTTACGATGTAGAAATAAACATTCACCTCCGAAAGCGTTTTGGCTTGGTCACTGCAATGGAAATGATTCGCAGTGATGCGCGTTATGGTCCGGTAGTGAGTTTTGCTTGGAGAGATCATAATTTTTCGGGTAAAGGGAACACATGGGGAGCAAAAGTTTCTGGTGGACTGATCTCGACCCGACCTTTTAGCTATTCAAGTGAATCGTTGGTGCCGAACAGTGGCACATGGTCCGTTGACCTCGATTATTCTACAGTAGGGATTCCCCCTTTGGATTTGGAACGACTCAGGCCATCCAATCAAGCCAGATCTACCGTTGCCGCGAATTGGGTTCGGGAAATAAGGCCAGAGTACATTCGCGAAGCATTTGGACTGAGATATGGTTTCAACTTTGTCGAAAATCCTTCGAAGAATAGCTTGTTGGAGATTGTGCCCTTCGAGCTCCGATATTCGGATATTCAATCCAAGCCAGAATTTGAGGACTGGTTGATAGATCAGAACAATCCATTTTTGGATGCCCGATTTGCCGACTACACTTCATTGCTTTCGCGGATGCACTGGGAGTCCGACTGGAGCCTTCCAAAGCGGCATCTGAGCGGGCGTTACCGGGTCGATTTTGAATGGACTGGATTGGGGCTAAGTCTCTTGAATTCGGCCGTTGACACGGAGGAAGAAAGCCAAGGGCCTTGGACATTAGCGGGCATCCCTTTAGCTCATTACATCCGACTGGAGACTGATTGGTCAGGCCAAGTTCGCGTGGGGCAACCTGCACAAGTGGGGTTGCATTATCGGTTGAAATTAGGCGTTGCAAAAACAGGGGAGAACATGGATGCGATGCCCTTTGACCGAGCATTTTACGCCGGTGGAACCAATGGAATTCGCGGGTGGTCCATTCGTGATTTGGGACCGGGATTTGCTTCGGAAGATATTTCCGGAGGGGGAATCGTCAATGGGGTTGGAGATTTGCAAATTGAATTTTCGACTGAATACCGTCGGCACTTAACAGACGCCTTCGAGTTGGCGTGTTTCACCGACGCGGGAAACGTCTGGATATTGGATGGTTCTCATTCCTCTGAATTGCAGGCTCTCAATTGGAAATCAGTCGCTCTTGGGACAGGTTTAGGAGTTCGATTGGACTTTGACTTTTTCTTGCTGCGCCTCGATGGGGCCTTCCGTGTGCACGATCCATCTAGACCTTCATCCGAGCGCTGGATCGATCTTAAAGCTCCCAAAGGTCAGGTTCATTTGGGCATCGGACATTCATTCTGAGATAACAATGGGGTTCGCTACCTTTGACGTGTAAAATGAAAAGAAATGGGTTGGTTTAAACGAATTCAAGACGGGATTACGACGAAGAGCGCGGAGAAGAAGGAAATTCCAGAAGGTGCCTGGTACCAGTGCCCAAGCTGCAAGACAGTGGTAACGTCGCAACAGCATGTTGAGCGAATGAGTGTATGCAACTATTGTGGGCATCATGACAGAATTGGAAGTGAGGGGTATTTCAGCATCTTATTTGATGAGGGTAAATTCCGTGAGATTGCTCCGAAAATCACCAGTTCAGATCCGCTCGAATTCGAAGACACCAAGGCGTACAAAGACCGATTGGAAGCTGCAAAAAAGAAGACGGGACTGAACGATGCGCTTCGGACGGCATCTGGAGAACTCAATGGAATGCCAGTTGTCATCAGTTGCATGGACTTTCAATTCATCGGTGGTTCGATGGGAAGTGTGGTAGGAGAAAAGATTGCAAGGGGAATCGATCATGCATTGAAAAAAGGGTGCCCGTTTATTTGCATCAGTAAATCAGGCGGAGCGAGAATGATGGAGGCTGGGTTGAGCCTGATGCAAATGGCAAAAACGAGTGCGCGGCTTTCGATGCTTTCTAAAGCTGGTTTGCCTTACATCTCCGTCTTAACGGACCCCACGACTGGCGGGGGGACGGCATCTTTTGCAATGTTAGGTGACATGAATATTGCAGAACCCAATGCGCTCATCGGATTCGCTGGACCTCGGGTGGTTAAAGAGACGATTGGTAAAGATTTGCCTGAAGGATTCCAACGGTCTGAATTTCTGTTGGAACACGGGTTTTTAGATGCAATTGTTGAACGAAAGAAACTCAAGGAGAAATTGGCCTTTAGCCTGCGAGCTATGGGGGATTTCGTCAAGGTCCAATAAATCGGAAGATGGCATTGGATTGCGCGCCAATGGGTTGTACCTTCGCGCCTCAATTTTAGCATCACGAACATCCATTTGATTTCGACATGTATTTAGATTCAACCAAAAAGAAAGAGTTCTTTGCCACCTTTGGCACGAACGAAAAAGACACGGGAAGCGCAGAGGCACAAATTGCCATGTTCTCGTTTCGAATTGCCCACCTAACGGAGCATTTGAAGCAAAACCGGAAGGACTTTCACACGCAACGGGCATTGATTAAGCTTGTAGGTAAGCGTCGGAAGCTATTGGATTACCTCAAGGTGAAAGATATTGCACGCTACCGCGAAATCGTTTCGAAACTCGGTTTGCGTCGCTAACAAAGATTTTATAAACGAAGGAGGCAATTGGTACATCACCATTGCCTTCTTCGTTTTTTTGCGTCTTCACCCAATGGGGTGAGATGCCTCAAGATGATTTTACAGGAAAGATGAATTATACGGTACACAACCAAACCATTGATCTCGGCAACGGGCGCGAGATCACCATTGAAACCGGC